>SXGU01191620.1_pt1 | contig 37431 bp, 49 predicted proteins | sample 3174531 | NCBI WGS metagenome assembly SXGU01 (sample SAMN11356863, study PRJNA531348) | freshwater metagenome | isolation source: freshwater sample F1-140 | place: China: Fuxian Lake, Yuxi | collected 2017-12-25 | reverse complement strand
TTGGCTTCCTCGCTGTTCGGCTCGGGCATGGACGGGCGCTTGTGCATCACCTTGGCGGCCGAGACCTTGAGGGATGCCGCGCGCTCTCGGATGGTTAGGCGGGCAGGGCTGCGCTGGACGAGGCGGGCGAGACGGTCGCGCATTGGCATGGTGTGAACTCCGCAGCTTGTGAGCTTGCTAGCTCGATCGGTTGATAGGAGAGGGGGTCAGAGGAGAGAGGCGAAGCCGGTCAGGACCGTGCCGCCACCGATGATGAGGAAGCCGGCCAGGACTTCACCGGAGAGGGTCAGCAGCCGCGAGGCGCGGACGTGCGCCGTGTCCGGCCGGGTCGAGACGATCAGCGCCGCGTCACCCCACTCGCCGGGCATCGCCTCGTTCGGCAGGGCGGAAGGGGCATTGTGCCGGTGCCGATCGCAGGCGGGCAGAACGCGGCCAAGACGCCCGGCCGGGGCCGCCTGCGGCAGGAAGCCCGCCAGGACATCGACGTTGGGCCGCGCGGCCGGCGGCAGCGGCGAGCCAATGAACAGCGTCAGATCCGAGACACGGGCCTCGGCCAGCCCGTAGGCCGGTTGGTACGCAGCCTTGAACTCGGCCTCCGCCTCGATCCACCAGCGGAGGTGCGAGACCAGGGCGAGGGCGCCGAACCGCGTCGCACAGGCAGTCGAGACAAGCGCCTCAGTGGCGGCGTCGTACTCATCCGAGGCGACGAAGCTCGGGGCGCCCTGCGGCGCGGTCTGAAAGGCGTCGTAGGCGGCGCGGTGGCGCTCAATGGCGGCGTGGATGGGGTCGGCCGAGACAGGGGCGTGCGTGATCGTTGCCATAACCGGGGCTCCGGGGCTTGCTGTGTTGCTAGGGTGTTGGCGCGTTCGCGAGATGCGTTGCTAGTGAGCTAGCTTGGCAGCGGAGGCTTCAGCACCGCGAGAAGGCTAGCGAGGTGCTGTGCGCCCAAGTCGGTCCCGTCCGCGTCATCGACGTAGAACTGAACCAGGGCGACGAGCCCGGCGTGCGTGGTCGGGCGGATCTGCGCGAGGGCATGGACTGCCCGCGTCATCGCGTCGGCCGCCGCGTTGCAGGCCTCGTCCGCCGCTTCGCTGTCATCGTCATGCAGGGCTCGGCAGCGGGCGGTATGCGCGGCGTCGGCCGCCCTAGCGGTGCGGAGCGCGGCGAAGATCGGATCCGTCGCATCGGTCTGAGGCGCGAGGACCGCGGGCAGATCGCACCCGGGCTGCGCAGCGCCGGGACGGGCGAGGATCTTGCTCAGCCGACGCCGGCAGCGCCGAGCCGCACCCGGCGTCCCGATCATCTCGGCCCGGGCGGCATAGTACCCGACCAGGGCGCGTGCCTCGGCATCCGTGGCCGGCGTCATGGCTTCCAGATCGACGCGGGCGGCGTAGCGCTCGGCCATCAGGGCGGCACGATGCGCCCGCCACTCAGGGGCAGAGGGCACACCCACCGCGCCCGTCTGATGCGAGATGAGGCCGGAGGCGCGGTAGGCCATATCCGCCGACTTGGCGCGGACAGCAGCCGCGAAGAAGGAGAGGCGCGAGGGCTCAGCGGCGGCAGGCATGGCGGGGAGGGCCGGGACGAGAGCGGCAGCGAACAGGGCGCGGCGAGACAGAGCGGTCATCGGGCGAACCCGTTGTTGAGCGCCCAGGCCGGGTGATCGCCTTCCGGGCCGAACAGGTCGGGGAAGAGCTGCCAGACGCGAACCGGGATCCGATTGAGCATGGCGTCATGCACATCATAGCCGCGCTCGCGCAGGGCCTTGTCGCGAAAGCGGTCGTCGTCGGCGTGCATGTCGCCCGACACGTACTCCCCGAGCGTCATCGCGATCACGGCCGTGCCGATCTCGGCCTGTACGCTGGCCGGCAGGCTGCGCCATGCCTCGGCGGGCGAGTACGGCAGCGGCAGCGTGGACCAGAGGCCCGAGAAGTCGGGGAGCGGTTCGCCGCCGACGTGAGCGGCGGCGGTCGGCTCCGGACGGCTGGCGGCCAGGGCTAGGAAGGATGCGAGGAGGGCGCGGCGGGGGAGCATGGGACTACGCAGCCTCAGCCAGGAGGAAGCGCGGCTCGTTGCCGGCAGCGGTCAGGTCGATGGTTTCGCCGCTCGCGGATACGGCCATGCCTCCGCAGGAATAGCCCTCGCGCATCGGCTGGGCGGTCGCGGCACGGATCGGCTTGGGGGTGTAGTAGCCCATCGAACCGACCGGCCCGCTGCGCTGAGCCTCGGGCATGCCTTCGTGGAGGCAGCAGTAGATCGGCGCGTTGCTGTCGCGCTCAAAGCGAGCGGCGGCATCCTGGGCGTCGTAGCCGAGCACGGGACGGCCGTGGCCATCAGCCGTGCGAATGTCGAACCAGTAGGAATAGAGCGGGGAGTTGGGGCGATTAACCATCAAGATATCTCCGAGACTCGATAGAGCGATAGCTTGCTAGTGAGTGGCCTTGGCGCGGGCGGCCTTGGCAAGCTGCCACGTCGCCTTGAGAGCGACAGAGAGAGCGGTGCCCCAATCGCTGCCGTACTGGCGCTGATGCGACTTCGCCGCGAGGATGGCGCACTGCATGATGGCGCTGCGGTCGTACTGACCGGCGACGACCAGCGGCAGCTTGCGGGTGCGGCTGAAGGTGCCGGCCAGGGCGCGGGCGCCAGCGAGACCGGGGACGACGGCCTGACGGTCAGCCTTGAGGCTGCGGAGAGCGCTGTTCCAAGAGAGAGAGCGGTTCGACATCGCCAGACCTAACCCTGTGTACGAGACCTAGGATAAGGGCTGATGGTGTGCTGTCAATAGGGCTATGCGAGAGACATTGCATTTTTCGCAGCACGAACCTATCTTGGCAGCGTCGATAGCTGCGCCCGAGTGAGATGCCCGAAACCCAAATTCGCCTAACCCCGCGCCTTTGCCGGGCCGGACGCGCCATGCTGGGGTGGCGTCAGTCTGACCTAGCCAGTGCTGCCGGCGTGCCAGAGCCAACGGTCAATGCGTTCGAGGCCAAGCCCGAAACCGGCCGTATGATCGCGGCCAATGCCCGGCTTCTCATCGGGGCTTTCGAGCGCGCCGGCCTTGAGTTCATCCCCGAGAACGGGGGAGGGGCCGGCATCCGGTTCCGCAGCCCGAGCGCACCCAGAGAATGAGCGAGGCCGGCGCCTTCTTCGCCGTAGACCGCCGAACCGCTGCAAAGGCATCAAGGAAACCCTGATACCTTTGCGCTCGCCAATTCCGGGGACCTCAAGCGCGGGGTCGGTGCTGACCAAAGCGGGATGCAGTTTTTGGATGCGAAGGCAAAGGCTTAGGACGCCTTTCGGCTTACGAAACGCCGAAAGCGGGACGCGCTATCGGGCGCTGCCTCTTGCAGAAAGTACGGGCTAACCGTACATTGTCGCCCATGCATGCGGTAGTCGAAATTCCCTACTACCTCACCGACGCGAAGAACGCGGCCGTCTCGGACGACGAAGCCGAGGCCATCAAGGCGGCCATCGCCAGCGATCCGCTGTGCGGCGACCCAATTGAGGGAACCGGAGGGGCCCGCAAGGTTCGCATCGGCGGCAAGGGCAAAGGGAAGTCCGGCGGCTATCGGGTGTTCTTCTATCCGAGCGCCGATGACGTGCCGGTGTTCCTGCTACGGCTGCTCTCAAAGGGCCAGCGAGCGAACCTGACTAAGAACGAGCGCAACGCGATCAAGGCGTTCCTCGCAACCATCGTGGAGGACTACCGCGAGAGCACCCGCAAGGCTGTTGCACGGCTCGGGCGCTGAGACGGCAACCACATCACGCAGTTTCCCCCGGCCACTCGCGAGAGGGTTGGGGGCAGTCCCAAGGAGGGGATCTGCTATGACCAGCTTCGGAAAGGGCCTCGTAGAGGCCGCCCGCCAGGCCCAGGCCATCGCTCGCGGCGAGGCTGACCCGGCTACGTACCGGATCACGGCACCGGAAGAGATCGACGTGCGGGCAATCAGGAAGCAGCTCGGCCTTACACAGGCCGTGTTTGCCAGCCGCTACGGCTTCCCAATCGGGACATTGCGCGATCTTGAGCAGAAGAGAGCGCGGCCGGATGCATCAACCCGCGCGTACCTTACCGTCATCAGCCGGGAGCCTGAAGCCGTAGAGCGCGCGCTGCACGTGGCCTGAGGTTCGATCAAGGAAGATGGCAAAGGCATCACCGTTATGGTGATACCTTCGCGCTCGCTGGATCCTGCGGGCTCAACCGGCCGCGGTGATAGCCTCTCGCATAGCCCGAGCTGCACGGGCGTAGCTCCCGCACGTCCCCTCGCGGTCCTCGCCGAAGAAACGCTGCGGCAGGGCTTCCTCAAGCTGCTGCTGGTCGAGCCTCGGCATGGCGTCCGAGCAGTTCCAGAGCAGCCCGCAGAGCGCCGAGAGGGGCACTGCCTGTTCGCGGACTTCTACGCTCGGCTCAGGCTGGCCCGGCCGCCACGCGGCGAAGGCCTCGATGCCTTCAAGGAATGCGTCGCGCAGATCCCCGGGGGCATGGCCGCCACGGGCGGGACGATAGGACGAGTGAGGGAGAATGGGTTGCGGCATGGGCGCACCTCTGATGGGTGATGCCTCCGGAAGCGCTTAAGCGCCTTGCCGCGAACAGGAGAGCCCGGAGCCTGTGGAGACGGTCCGCCGGGGCCTGCCAGCCTCGGAGCGCATGTAGGCGCACGTCGCGGGCTGCGGTCTCAATCTGAGGGCCGACGCCGCCCGGCGCAAGACCCGTCAGGGGTTCAGGCGTGCCCGCATCGCTTGGCCCGGCCTGAACACCACCTCGGACTTGGCCGGCACATCGACCCTCGCGCCCGTGCGCGGATTGCGCCCCTCGCGGGCCTCTCGATGCTTTAGGCCGAACGTGCCGAAGTCCCGCAGCTCGACGCGCCCGCCAGCCGTCAGCGCCTCCGCCATCCGCGCAAGGATCACCGAGACGACGGCCTCGGCATCACGGGCGCGCAGATGCGGGTTCAGATCCGAGACCCGGGCGACGAGATCGGATCGCGTCATTGCCTCAGGTCCACCGCAGTTTGTGCCACCACACGGCCGCGCCCGTCAGTAGGAACAGGCTGCCGAGGAAAGTAGAGACTGGCTCTTGCCCATAGCTCGCGAAGGCAGCGTGGATGAGGCCTACGCCGATCGACGCGAAGCCGATGGCGAGCGCCCAGAGGCCCGCCTGCTTAAGCCATTGGCCCATTCGTCAGGCCGCCTCAGTTTCTGAAATCACCGACCGGCCGGAAGCGGCTTCGCCCTCTCGGCGCTCAAGCTCCCGCCGTACCGCCTCGCGGAGAAAGTCGGCTTTGGTCTCCTTCGGGGCCAGGACCGTCATCATCCGATCCAGCGACCCCTTGGGCAGAGGCGCAATGATCTTGTCCGGCCAGAGCATCGGGCGACCCATCGACCCCTCACCTTTTCCGCATATCGGGTATTGACGAGGTTTAGCCCATATGCCTTTTATAGGCAATCGCATATGCGCTTCGGCACAGTGCGAAGCGGTCGGGCCAGACAGTCGCCGTTCCCCGTGATGACGGTGCCCGGCCGCACCTTCATTCCAGATCCCGCCTCGGCGGGAAGCGGCCGGGCCAAACGGGCAGCGTTACCCACTCGGTGATTGCCCGGCCGCACCTTTCACCCCGCAGGCTCGCGCCTCGCGGCAAAGGCGGAGCCATGCCCATGTCAGCACAGAAGGCCCAGCAGCCGGTTGAGTTGGATCCGATCACGGAGGCGGCCCAAGCCGCGCTCGATGCCGCAGGCGGCGATGTCCGAGAGGCGTCAAAGCGGATGGAACAGGCCGTCCGCGGCAATCGCGGACTGCGAGACCGGCTCACCGACCCCCTGATTGCCGAGGCCTGCTATGCCGCCGTGTCGGCGCAGTGTCGGGCGGAACGTCGGCGCATCTGGTCGCCGCCCGCCTCTACGGTCGCACGAGCGGCGCGGGACGGCGCTCGGCGCGTGGCGCGGTTGGCGGCCGACAGCCTCTTGGCTTTCCCGCTTCCTGGCGGCTTGAAGCTCGGAGAGGCGACCCGCGCCGAGATCGTGAACGCGGCCGGGTTCTTCGAGCGGCAGGCCGGCGACATGGCGCACAAGGCCCGCTGGCTCACCCTCGTGGCTCAGGCGATGCCGGGCCGGAAGAAGGCTTCTCAGGTTCTGACGGAGGAGCGGCTGCGCGAGCTGCAACAGGAGGCCCGCGCCCATGTTTGAGAATTCCCAGGTCGGCATCACTGCCGATAGCGACGGCGGCCATATAGGGATTGCTCCCCATGTTGCGGAAGCCGCCGTCGCCCCCAATTCCAAGCTGCCGGGCAAGTCCCGGCGCGGCGCGGCGACCATCAGAACAGCGGACCCCGTTTCGCCACTGTCGCCCGCCGCAACCACATCCGAGATCGTCGGCCGCGAGGCTGGCGAAGGCGGGGTCGGCCAGGCGATCATTGCCCCCCAAGATGGCGATGCCGACCCCGCCACCATCGACACCATTCGCGAGTACTGGCGCCGCCGGCAGGCGTGGCACCGGGCCGAGAAAGCGTTGACGCTCCAAGCCAAGGCGCTCTGCCGCCGCCTTGCCGAAGGCGGGGACAAGAAGGAAGCGGATCGGATCTATAGCGCCGCGCTCGGTAAGGGGGCGCACCCTCTCGCGGATATGGCTCTCGCGGCGATCCTGCCTTTGGTCGAGGCCAAGAAAGGTATCGAGGCGCATCGAAAGCTGGTCGAGAAGCGGCTATCCGCCCTCGCGAAGACCCTGCCCGTTGCCCCGTGGGTCGAGAGCGTGCGCGGCGTCGGGATCCTCTCGCTCGCGGCGATCGTGGGCGAAGCGGGCGACCTGAGCGCCTACGCGAACCCTGCGAAGCTCTGGAAGAGAATGGGCCTCGCCGTGATGCCCGATGGCCGTCAGAGGCGGACCACAGGCGCAACCGCGCTAGATCACGGGTACAACCCCGCCCGGCGCTCCGTCGCCTGGAACATTGGGGCCTGCATTGTGAAGGCAGGCGGCCCGCTCAAGCAGGTTTACGACGCCAGGAAGCTCTACGAGGCCGAGCGGGTCGAGACCAAGGCGCACGGGCACAACCGGGCGCAGCGGTACACAGAGAAGCGGTTCCTGCGCATGCTTTGGAGCGAGTGGCGCCGCCAGCCTGCCTAGCAGGCACGCGAGGGACACTGTTGCAAAGTCCTATATGGAAGAGGTTCTAATAGGGAACCGCAACAGTGTTCCTACCACCTGAACACCGAGATGCGGCCTAGCCGCGAGGCGGGTCGGCCATGAAGAGCCTGCTCCCCATTTTCAGGGTGCCGGCCCGCCACTTCATCCTCACCCACAGGATACCGACGCGGTGCGCTCTGGCAGGCGTCCGCGGTTGGTAGGGCCGGCGCTCCCCGCAGACTTGGCAGTCCGTGGCGCGGGGCGCCGGCCATCTCCCGACATGGTTGCCGCCAAGTTGACTCCGCAGGGCCGGGCAGCCGACATGGGCTGTTCCGGCCAAGGCTCGCATGGGCGAGTCGTGGGCCGGCATCAGGAGATCACAGCCGCGGCAAAGACACCCTGAAACGACTACGGGCCCCCTGTCGCCAAACAGAGAGCCCGCGAAATCGAGTGGCCTTGGGAGCCGAACGTCACCTCCCAAAAGCCACATGACCCCCTCGGGAGTCAAGCGAGAACGCCAATTCTCGCAGCGATGAAGTCGTGCCTGGACCCTAGCCGCGGCCCGAGAGGGACCGGGACCGATGAAGCACGCCTATCGCCTGCCGCGCACGATCGCGGCACGGCTCGACGCGGCCATTGAGGGGCGCCGCAATGCTGCGGCCGTGCGCCTGCTGGCCGTGTGGCTCGGCCGCATGTGGAGCGCCCCGCGGCGCTTGCTGTACGCCTTCCCGATCGACCGCCGGGCCATCGCCGGTCGGGATGACCTCGGGCTGTCCGAGGCGCGGGTGCGCGGGGCGCTCGCGGTCTTGGAGGAAGTCGGCTTCCTCGCCCGCTACGAGCCCTCGCCGGGCAAGCGTTACCAGCGCACCGAGGAGGGGCTACATCGGCGCCCGATCCTGTTCCGGTTCGGGGAGGAGTACGCCCCGGCCTTCGCCCGAGCCAACGCACGCGCAGAGGCGGCCCGTGGAGCCCCGGCAGCTCGTCGGCCGGTCGCAGCCCCGCAGCCGCTGCCCACGACCGCCCAGACGCAGCCTAGGCCGCCTGTCGAGGCCCCTGCGAGGCCGCCGGCTCAACTCGCCCAAAAGCAAACCCCAGGCGGAAGCCTCGTGATTATGGGCGACCGAGAAAAGGCGGAACCAAGCTCGCCCCTTGAGGCGGCCCTTGCGAGATTGGCAAGGGCCGCTCTGTCCTGATGCGAAACCGCCAAGCGGCCCTGTCGGAATGCTGCCGGAGGGCAGCGGTCGGCTTTGGCCGATGCGCGCTCGGAAGAATTCGCGCGGGCGGCATACCGGGCGGAGCCATGCTACAGGCACATGCGGTCGGGCGGTCTATCGAACGCGGCTCACCCGTAGGGACCGCGGAACAGATCGCCCATCGCCCGCCGCCGGAACAGCGTGCGCCACCGCCTGCGCCGATGCTCCGGTGCGTCGTGCAGCATGTGGCAACGCTGGCAGACCGCCATCAGGTTCGCGTCGGAGTTGTCGGCCGTGTCATGGTTCCGGTGGGCCGTCGCCAGCACCACCCGCGTGGTCCGCACGGACCCCAGCACGTCGTCGGCGCCAATCGACAGACACACGATCTGCCCCGAGCCGTCACGCCAGGATCCCGCCGACGCATCCCACCATCGGCCATCCCCGAGGTGCCAGACAGCCTGCCCGTGCGGACGCCGGCACGTCTCGCAACGCCCGCCCGCGCGGCGGAAGCGGATCACCGCCGAGAGCTGCGGCCAGTCAATCGGGTAGAAGAAACGGTGCTCGCGCCGGATCGGCATGGCGGCTTGATCCGGCAAGCGGGACAAGCTGGACCATATGAGCAGAGGCAGGGGCCGGCTAGAGGGGTGCGGACAGGAGCGAATTGCCGAACGCAGCGGTATCCCCCACATTCGGGAAGCCATGACAGCCACCGCGCTCTTGCCGCCGATCGCCGCGGCGACCGTGCTCAACTGCTTCCTGTTCGCGCTGGCGTGGCGGGGCAACCAAGCCGAGCACCGGACAGGGGAAACGTCCTGGCTCCTCGGCGCTATCATCATGGGGTACAGCCTAGCGCTCGGCGGGTTCTTCTACCTGCATCGAGACGCGCCCCTTCTGACGGGCTTTGAGCGGTTCATGGCTGCCGTCGCCGCCGAATGCTTCGGCGGCCTTGTCGTCTTCGCCCTCCTTCACGCCTTCGTGCAGACCCGCGGGCAGCCCTGGCGAGACAGGGCGTTCCCGATTTTCGTTTCCCTCATGCTGACGGGCGGCATCATCGCCGCCCTGATCCAGCACTGACGCCTCACCGCCACGGCGCGAACATGCTGAACATCGCCCCCGCCGGCACGGGACGATGACTTAGAAGCCGAAGCCGAACCCGCCCGCGAGCGGTCTGGAATTGATCGACAGGTTGAGACCGCTGCCGAGCATCGCGCCGCCCATACCGGCGTTCGCGGCGTTGAGGTTTGTCAGCGTCAGGTTCGGGACCACGGGGGCGGCGACGATCGGCGGAGTGGACGTGCTGGTGTAGCCGTAGAGGTTCGCCGGCTTCGCGAGGGTGTCCCAGTAGGCCCGGGTACGAGCCTGATCGGCGAGGAAGGCCGCCGAGGACGATGAGCCCTTGGCCGTGCCACCGCCGCCGCCTCCACCGCCGCCGCCACCCTGGCTGCCGCCTTCCATTGGAGGGGAGGCCGCGTTCACGTCGAAGCCGCTCACGTCAGCCCCGGAGAACCCGAAGTCGGAGATGCCGCCGCCGCCCGGCGAGCCGCCGGAGCTGTACCCGATGTTCGTATCCAGCGGGTAGGCCGAGGCGAAGGTCTGCGGCGTGGCGCCGAGCGCGCTGCCCACATTCGACCCCGAGAACCCGAAGGGATTGCTGATGCCGCCGCCGGGCGACCAACTCGGCTGAGTAAAGCCGGGCCCTAGTGTCGGCACGGAGCTGCCTGCGCCAATCGTCGGCGTCGTGGCCGGCGGGCCATAGGTGCCGGTCAGGGCAGGCGGGCCGATCGTCTGAACAGGATCCGGCGCCGCATAGGTCGGCGTCAGGCCGGGGGCGCCGTAGGTGTTGGCCGTCTGGCCCGGCCCGTAGGTTGAGGCCAGCCAAGAAGCGCCCTGCGGCGTCACCTCCGTGGTCGCCCCGAGCGTCGAGGCCCAATCGGTCGGGGCCAGCGTGCGAGCTTCCTGCGCGCCGTACCGCAGGAAGTGGGCGAGCGGGTCGAGGCCCGCCATCGCCACGTCGCCGTTGGCCGCCAGATATGCTTGGCCGTTAAAATGGTTGCCGAGCGTGTCGATCGCCCGGCCCTCGCGCGCTCCATAGTTCAGGAAGTGGTCAAGCGCGCTCTGCCCAGAGGCCGCCACGTCGGTATTGGCCCTCAGGTACTCATCAGGGTTGAACGTGCCGGTGCGTGCCGTGATCGTCGGGCCAGGACCCTGCGTCGGGGTAAGGTCCGGCGGCCCCTGCGTCGGAACGAGGCCTGAGGACATCACATCGACCGAGCCGCCAGGGCCAAAGGTCTGCGTTGGCTGGGGCGGCTGATAGGTCGGGGAGAGCCCACCGGGCCCCTGCGTCGCGGTTGCGCCTGGGGCATCATAGACGGAAGCTTGAAGCCAGGGGGCGAGGGCACGGACCTCGTGCCGGCCGAACTCCTGAAAATGCTGCGCCGCGCGCTCGGGGGTGAAGCCGAGCGCCTGAAGATCCCCGTTGGCCGCCAGATAATCGACGGGCGAAAAGAAGGGAGGCAGGCTGCCGGAAGCGGCCGGTGCACCGATGGTCGAGGCCGGCGAGCCACTTCCGATTGTGGGCGTGCCAGAAGGCCCGAAAGTTGGCGTGACAGCAGGAGGGCCCTGCGTCTGCGTCCAGCCGGGAGGGGCGAGGGCGCGGCCCTCTGCGGCGCCGAAGTTGCGCCAGTGCGTTGCCGCATCCATGCCCGACGACGCAACGTCGCGGTTCTGGGCGAGGTAGGCTGCCGGGTCGAAGCCCGCCGGAAGCTCGCCAGCCATGCCGGGGGAGACGCCCCCGCCGAAGTTCGATGCCGAGAAGCCGTAGGGATCGGGGGCTGGCCCCGGCTGGACGATGCCAGAGCCGAAAGCGCCGTTTCCGACGCCGAGCGCATCGCCCGGATTGAGCCCCGTGAACGTAGGCGTGCCGCCGGCCTCAAGCGGGGGGAGGAAGCTGTTGAAAGAGCCCGCGTCGCCACCGCCGACGTTGTAGCCAGAGCCAAAGGCAAACCGGCTGACATCGCCGAACGGGGTCGCGCCGCCGAGGTTGTTGAAGCCGGGCCCAATCCCATAAGAGGCGTCTGCCCCGGTGAACCCAAACGGGTTGCCGGTCTCAACGACGCCTGTCCCCAAACCAAACCCGCCGGGGCCGACAGAGCCGCCCCCCTGTGAGGCGTCAAAGCCATCGCCCGTGAGATCGGAGCCAGCCGGCGGAAGGGCGCTCATAACGCCGCGGTCGCCGGGGTCATTCCAAGGGGTGAAGCCGCCGTTGCTCTTCAGCTTGAAGAAGTCCGACCCGCCAATGGTTTGACTGTCGTAGCGCCCACCTCGCAGGTAAGTCGGATACCCGCGGGCAACGAAGAAGTCCGATCCGCCGGAAACGCCACTGTATCGGCCGTAATTCGGGTCGTTCTGGTCAAGGAATGAACTCGCGACCGCCCTCGCCTGGTTGTAACGGTCGCGCGCCGCACCGGAGAATGCATCGGCGCCGCGCGTCAAGGCATTGTTGTAGTTGTCGTATGCTGCGCCGGTCCCTTCCCTCTGGGCCTGCGCGCGGTCGGCGGAAGAGAACTGCGGGGCGCCGCGATAGGTCGCCGTCACCTGCCCGGCGACAGTGCCGGGATTGTAGCTGAAGCTGTCACCATAGGCGGTCCGAGGCGATTGGGTTCCGTTGACGCGGTTCATCACCACGTCTGCCAGCGCACCCATTGCGCGGGCATCATCCCTCGGGCCGCTTTCTCCCATCAGAATAGCGGTCAGGTAGTCGAGATCAGAATACGGAGCGGCTTGGTATGCCATTGCGCGGCTATCCTACTCTGGCACCGCACCGCGGAGCCTAGTTTATCTAGTCCGGACACTTGGCCGGGGTGACGACAAGATCCGAGAGCGGCCCGTCTAGGACATGGTCGCCAACGGCTACTTTCTGTGAAGGCTTGGCCCATGAAACGGAGTTGGGAGATCCCTCAAAGCTTACCGCCTGAACAGCAGGAGACCCCGGAACATGCATTCTCTGGACAGTGAAAGTGCCGGCCGAACCTTTGATCTGATAGGCCTCGTAGCCGAGCAGCATATCAGTCCCGCGGGTCTCAACCCGTTCGCGTTTCCGCTGGTAGGTCGTTCGAGAGACTTGAAAGCGCTGACCAACAAGCTCGGGATGCTGCATCGGACCGGCAGCGGCATAAGGCTGTGCCGGCCTCTCAAGCACAACGCATTCGGAAGCACCTGCGCTCGAAAGCACCAAGCCAGCACCAATCAGGCCAATCAGCAGAGCGCGCATGGAACCTCTCCGGGGATGGAGAAGAGATGCGGCGCCCCGAGATCTGCCGCCAGATCCGGCCCAAAGTTTATTTGCGGGCCGTGTCATTCGGCACCCGCGCCCGCGTACAGACCAGCCCCGACACCGAGGCGACCACGGCCCATGTCGGGCGGCACCTCACGAACGCGCGGGGCTCCACCCTCGAACGACCGGCGGGCCACGCTCCCGTGATACAGGCCCTGCAACATCTTCGTGCCGAGGCCGGTCGTGTAGGCCGTACCCGCCGCGGGGATGCCGCCGACCTTGAAGGCGCCGGCCGCGATCACCGCATCCAGGGCCTTGCCCGCCAGCTTCGCATTGCGGATCGAACCCGAGGAAGGGGCGGACCCTTCAGGAGGCGCCGTGCGCCCCACGTACTGCCCGAACCGCCGCAGCTTGCCGATATACTCATCGTCAAACATCGCGCGGGCGAGCGGGAGGCCCTTGCCGCTGGTGAACTCGCGCACCCGCTCTGCAAGTTGCTTGGCCGGCAGGATTTCCGACCCGTCCGGCCGCATCATCAGCCGGAACATCGCCGCCCGGCGGAGACCGTTCCACTCGGCGCTATCCGCCCCGACGAACGCCTTGACTGTGCTCGCCTCCGCGGCAGAGCCAGGCCGAGCACCGGGGACCCCGGATCCGAACAGGTCCGAGGCGATGCGGTTCGGGTCGAAGTCGGAGCGCGCAAGCCGCGTCAGCCACTCCGGGACATCCCGCTTGGCCTGCTCGGCGGCCTCGATCGCGCGCTTGGCCGACTGCAACCCGGATGCCTGCTGCGGGCTCAGCACCTTGTAGGTCAAACCCCTCCGATCACCCTTCAACGCGCCGTCGATGCGGGAGAGGAGCGCCTTCGGAGACGGGTCGCCGCTCAAAATCGTGTCGAGGTAGCCATGCCGGTAGGCCGCCAGATCCTGTTCCCCAAGCAGCGGCTTGAAGCGGTCGGCGAACCGGCTGGCGAGACCCGTGTTCGGCCCGTACATCATGCGGGCGACCTCAACCGGCTCCGCATTCCCGTCCAGGATCTTGCGGACCGCGGAGCCGACATCATCGCCGGCACCCTGCCGGCCGAACGTCGCGGCGTGCTGCTGGAACTTGGACCGGGCCGCCTGCGCCAACTCGGCGTACCGCTCGCCCTCGGGCGACGCGACAGGCAGCGCGGAGCCGCGAGGTTGAACCGTGGCGCCGTCGAAGGGGATCAGGTCATCAGCGGCAGCCCGAGGCGATGGCGCCGCCTCACGGGCGATTGCTGCGGCCTCGTAGGCATCCCCCGGGCTGTCCGCCTGCCGGCGCATCCAGCGTTCTGACGCATCCCGGAGCGTGGGAAGGTCGATGTCCTGCGAGCGGAGACCGGCGGCGCGCAGCTCGTCCTGTATCTCTCGCTGGGCGACGGCCAACCCTTCGTTGAACGCCACGTTCTCATCGGAGAGGCGTTCGACCGCGCGCCGAGACAACCCGCTCTCATCCAAGCGATAGGTCGGCTGGCCGCGCTGCTCGGACCGGATCGCATCGAGGACGAAATCCTGAACGTCCCGCGGCGAGGCGGCCATCGCCTCGTCGTAGGGCATGAACCGCTCCTCCGCGAGGCGGACACGCCACTGATCCCAGGTCGGAGCATCCCGCCGGGCGAGCGTGCCCGAACCCGGCCGATATGTCCGGTTCAGGTCAGCGGCGCGGGCCTCGCCATCCAACGGCAACCCGCCGTTGCGGCTGATGAACGCCAGCAGGCTTTCCGGCTCGCCGCCCTGCCCGCCCCGAACCCTAGAAAGCGCCTCGTCCGCGCTGATCCGTTCGCCACGCTCGGCGGCCTCCTCCATTGCCCTCTGTGCAGCCCGGTAGGTTTCCGCGCCCGGATCGCCGCCAATCGCCCCAGGACGGCCGCCAGAGCCCGGGAAGCCATCGGAGGCACCAGCGACGCCCGGAAGCCCAGGGAAGCCGTCCTGCGCGGCCCTAGGGCCAAAGCCGCCCGTTTCGGCCAGCCCCTGCATCTCCTCGTCAAAGGCGGAGCGGATGCGCCCCACGGCGGCCCGGTCGGTCGGGTTTTGCCCGGTGCCACGGTGGTAGACCCCGAGACGCTTGCGGAAGTTCTCAATGTCCTGCGCGGTGGCGCCGGAGCCGTCCGGCTTCGCCAGCAGGCGGTTCATGTTCCGCACGTCGGCCAGGGCCTGCGCAGCCTGCGGCGTTACCGTGCCGTTGATCGGGAAATCCGTGCCGATCGCGGCTTCGATCCGCCGGGCCGAGCCCGAGAGCGCATCCGGGCTGAACTCACCCGGGAGAGTGCCGAGATCCCCATAGGCCGCCCGCACGCCTTCACGAGACGCCGCGGCCTGCCCACGGATCCCGCGAGCCACGGCCTCGCCAGCGTCGAGGCGATCACCCGCACCGCCGCTGCGCAGCCCGGCAAGCGCCTCGTCCGCCGCACGCTGCGCGGCCTCGGCATCAAGGTTGAAGCGGCCGAACCGCTCACGCGCCTGATCCGCGACCACCTCGGCTGCCTGCATCGGGTTATCGAGGGTGACGCCCCGGCCCGCATCATCGAGAAAGCGGTCGCCGGCCGAGCGGATGGCAGCGGCCTGCCGATCCGTGAAGTCCCGACCTGCGGTCTGAGCCCGGGCGCCTCGCTCGCCGGCCAGCGCCGAGCGTTCAATCTCAATCGCCCGCGCATCGCCGGTCGCCTGCCCGCGGGACAGGGGAATGCCGAACTCCTCGCCAAGCGCCTCGCGCAAGGCCGCCTCGCTCTCGCCCTTCCGAGCCACGGCCCGGCCGATCCCGGCACGGACCTCCGGCGTCAGGGTTTCAGGAGCGACACCCTCGCGGCGAAGCATGGCGAGCGCCGTCGTCGTCAGCTCGCCGGCCTCGTTCACGACGGGCCTGCCGCCCGAGACCATGCCGTACAGGGCTTTGGCGCCCTTAGTCGCGACCGGCGCTAGCTTCTCAAAGGCATAGGTGCCCGCGCCGCCGGCTACCGCTCCAATGCCGCCGGCACCGAGCGCTGAATAGGGATCCCAAGTGCCCGCAAGCTCGCTAGCGAACCCATAGCCCCCACCCGCCAGGGCGCCCTTAGCTACACGCCCCCCAACCGTCGCAGCGCCGCCTAGCCCCGGCAGCGCGACAGCCCCGCCGACGATACCCGCCACCTCGCCGGCCAGCGCCGTCTTCGGATACTGCCGAGACAGGGCCTCTTCCTGCTCCCGGGCCAGCTCGAAGTTCTGCGAGAGGGACCGCCCGTTTCCTACGAGGGGCGCCGACGCCGCCAAGGCCCCGAGGTTGCGCGGGATGTTCAGGCCTAGGGCGTTGCTCCCCCGGATGACCGCCGCTGCCGCCGCATTTGCAGCCCCAGGCTTCCCGACAAGCTGCTCATCCGCCTTGGCTCGCAGGCCTTCGTACATGGGGTTGGACGTGTCGGGAGCGCGCGCCATCGCGCCGGACCCGAACCGCTCATCAAACGAGGCGGCCCCGCCCTGGTCAAAGGGGTTCGGCTTAGACGGCGCGGAAGACGACCCGCCCCGCGACATGCCGAGCTGCCGCATGATCTCATCGTCCGAGAGACCAGACAGAGCCGAAGACGGCGCGGCAGATCCGGTCGGCGCCTGCCCAAGCTGGCGCATCAGCTCCTCATCGGAGAGGGCGGAGAGGCCGCCGCTCACTGGATCAGCCCCCGGCGGCGGGCCTCGGCCTCGAGATCAGGCCGCGAGAATGGCGCCGCTCCCTGCGGCTGGCGCGCCTGTCCGGCGCCACCTCCGCGCCCCTCGCCCGCTCCTCCCTGCGGCTTGTAGTAGGTCTGCCCGCGCAGATCGGCCGCCCTCTGCCGGTTGAACTCAAGCCGACGTTCGGCCGCCACGATGGCGCGGTCATAGATCTTCTGGCGGGCCGCATCGGGGAGCGACGACGAGCCCTGAATGTCGAGGAGGATCTTGCGCTCACCCTCGGTCGGGGCAGCGCCGAAGATGCTCTTGAGCTGGCCCAGCGCGTTGGTGGTCACGAGGTTGTCGAGGTCCAGCGTCGCCTGACCCGCCTCGCTGCCCAAGAAGCTCGTCCCGTAGCCGCGCCACGAAGCGGCGGGGCCCTCATAGGCCTTCTTGGAGAGCGTCTTAGCCTGCCGCAGGTTCTCAATGACGGCCTGCCCGCCAAGCACGCCCTCATCCGCTTCGAGGATCGCCTTCTTGTCGGTCGCGGAGAGCGGCTGCTGATCCTCGCGCGGGAACTTCCCGGTCAGGGTGAACGACCGATACTCGGGGGAGTCCGGACGCAGCCCCATCTCAGCCGCAGCCGCCTTCCGTGCCTCGATGTCGGCCGCGATCTTGGAGCTGCCAGCGCCCTGGCGGGCCTCGTACTCCGCAAAGCCCGGGTTCGCCTGCCCGTACTCATACCGCTGCACGTCGGCTGGGCGGTTGTCCGAGAACGAGCGTCGGATAATGTCCTGTCGCTCCTGACCGGTGATACCGGCCGCGTCCAACTTGGCCTCAATCTGGTCGGGCTTCAGGAACTCCTTGCTGAGATCCAACTGCGCCTTGGCGTACTCGGCCAACGGCTTGTTCGAACCTGCGCGGGCGAGTTGCCCCGACCAATAGCCGTAGTGGCGCATGGCCGCGGCACGGCGGCTGGTCTCGCCGCGCACGGCCTCAGGGGTTGGGGGCGCCGAGGAGACGGCACGGTCCTGCGCACGCGCCTCGCGGTCCTGCATGATGCGCGCCGACGTGCCCGTGTAGGTGCGGCCCGGCTGGCCGTTCACGCCCGGGACGTAGAACCCTGCATCGCTCGCGCCAGGCGCCGGCATGTCCGCGGCGCCAGCCTCGGCCACGCGCGTGGTTTGCGGGCGCTGTAGCTCAGGCGTCGCGCCATAGACGTTCGGCGGGTACATGGACTGGCGCCCTTCAAGGCGCTGCACGTCCTCCTCCGTCTCTGCCACATCGACAGCGCGCCGAGCCCCATTGCGCGGCTGCGGCGGAGGCGGGGGCAGCACCGAGCCGGAGCCGACCGGCGGAACGCCGCCGCGGAAGAAGTCACGCCGAGCCGCGTTGATGCCGGCCGCATCGGGCGGGCGCCCAGAGCGCTCTGTCTCCGTTCCGGGATCCTGCGGGACTGCGGACGGCCTGAAAGCGACCGGCCCTGCCTCCGTCTGGATCGCGGTTCCGTCGCCCGCAGCGGCTGGGGCGCCGATCCGCCCCGATGCGTCGGCGACCCGCGTGGGCGCACCTTGGCCGAAAGAGCGGAAAGCCTGAGCTGCCACCCCCTGCCGGCCGGGGAGGCTGTTGGATAGAGCCTCGGCACTGGGGCGCTCAAAGTGCCGGGCGAAGATCGCCGCCGCTTCCTCCGGCGTCCGCGCCTGCTCGATCAGGGCTCGCGCTCTGGCAGCACCAGCGTCGCCCCCATTCAATTCCTTGAAGAGGTGGTCGAGTTGCACGTCGGTCGTGCGCCAGTCCTTGCCCTGTTCCTGCCCAAGCGCCTTCAGCGCATCAAGGCGACCCTCTCGCCACTGGCCGAGACCGAACGAGGTCGGGACACCATTCCGGTGATCGCCGCCGATCGCAGGGTCGAAGCTGCTCTCTTTGGCAAAGTTACCCACGACAGCCGAAGCGAGCATGGGCGACCCGCCGCGGGCAATCACACCGTCGTAGATGGTCTTTGCGCTGGCCGTCTGATCACCGTTGAGACTGGCTCCGGCAGCGGGCCCGGCGGGAGCGGCAGGCGACATGCCGGGCACAGGAGAGGCGCCATCGCCAGCGCCGCCGAATAGGTTGCCGAGACCAGGGGCGCCAGCCAAGGCCGATGCCGTCTGCGCGTTGTTCGTGTCGAGCTGCTTCTTGGCGATGGCAAGCTCCGCCGCCTTCGGATTAGAGGCCAGCGACAGCGCCTCTTGGTCCGTGAAGCCGTAAAGCTTCAGCAGCGCCGCGATCGAGGCCTTGTCCCCCTGCGCCACGGCCAGCTTGTTGATCTGATCCATCCGCTGCCCGAACCCGGGCCCGATCGGCTGGAACCGGTTCCCGGTGAGCAGGCCCGCGCCGAGAGCGCTCAGGAAGTTGCCCGCACCGTTGCTCAGCTCATCGCCGCCGCCGCTCCCGCCGTTGCCCTGAAGCATATCCAGCAAGCCCATGTCGCGTCCTTACTTGAGTAGGCTGCCAAGGAGAGTCGTTGCGCCAGCGCTGGTTGAGAGCGGCATCCCGAGAACCGAAGCGCCAATGCCCGCGATCGTCTGCAACGGGCTCTGAGCGGTATTCGGCTGCGTACCGATCGTCGTCCCGCCGTAGTTCTGCGGCGTGAGCGAAGCCATAAGCTGAAGATAGGTAAGAGGCTTGTCGATCGCGCCTTGATAGTACGTCTGCTGCTGATTGCCGATACCAAGCATGGCTTGGATCGCCTGTAGCTGGCGGCTGTAATCGCTTGATCGCAGAGCGGCATCAATCTGCGCCTGAGTGCTATAGCGGTTCAGGTCGCCGTTGAAGGCCGACAGCGCATTCGCGTTGTTCTGGTTCTGCGCAGCATAATCCTGCTGGGCCTTGAAGAGGGCCGCCGCGTCTGCCGAGCGCGCATCCGCTGCCTGAGCCGTGTTGTATGCGGTCGCCCCAAAAGCACGGGCCGCATTCTCAGCCGCCGCATTGGCCGCTGCCGAGTTGTTCTTGGCCGTAGCGGTGAACTGATCCGCGGTGTTCTTGGCGCCTGCATTGAACTGGCCCGCGGCGTTGGCGGCGCCCTGGTTCGCAAGCTCCACCTGCTGCCGCATCTGGGCATTCGCGAAGGCGTTGGCCGTCGCTTTATCAAAACCGGCACTCATCAGGGTTGCGACCGTGGACGCCGCCTGCTCGCCCGCCGAGCGCTGAAGCTGTGCCGACTGAAGGGCCTGCCGGGAGCCGCCGAAGGATCCCGCCGCCGCCGAGCGGGCCGCAAGCTGCGCCTGCGCCTGATTGGTGTTCCGGTTCAGGGACGCGAGGGTCGTATCAACCACGTCCTCGCGGAAGGGGTCGAGGAAGGCCTTGATCTGCGCCCCATCCACCTGCGCCGCCGTCGCCATGCGGGGGTCGTAGGTGTTCGCGGCATACCCGGTCGGATCGAAAGATGCCGCCGAATAGCCGTTCGCAATGGTCGGGGTCGGCGTGTAGCTCGTGCCCGAAACCGTGCTCAGCGTGGGAGCGGTCGGCGCCTTGTTGCCGTTCGCCGCCGCAGGGTTCGTGAAAGCACCCTGCGCCAACTGGCGCGTCAGGTCGAAAGCTGCCGTCTGGTCCGAGTTCAGCGGAGCAGTGGTGAAGCCTTGCTGCTGAAGGTACGGGCCGAGGATCGCGTTGGCCGCATTCAGGGTGTTGCCCTGCGCCGCCTGGACGTAGGCCGGGACCTGCTGAACAGAAGTCGTGTTCAGCGTCTGCCCACCTTTGGGGCTGGTGAGGCCGCCCATTATTCGCTCCCGTAAGAACCGGACGAGGACGAGCCACAGTCCGAAGAATATGAAGACGAGGATCCAGACGATCCGTAGTCGCTAGAGCAGCTTGAGCCACTTGAGCCGCTGTCGCCGCTGCTGGACGAGTAGCTGCCGCCGAAGACGCCCACGGGGTTAAAAGGGCTGATCGGGCTCAGCGGGTTTAACGGGTGCATGAAATCTACGCCGGTATTGGCCGAAGCCGCTGCGCCATCGGCCCGGCGACCGGCCGCCTCCTCCCGACGATCCGAACCCTTTGCGGACCTCGCGGCATCCATGTTGGCTCGGGCGGCTTGCAGGTATGCAGGCACACCCTGCGCCTGCGTGACTGACGGGCGCGCCCCGCCTTTCGGGTTCGTCAGTCCCGCCATCAGTGAAGTTCCTTGCACATGACGGTGTAGGCCCTCTGGTAGCCAGGCAGCGCCCGCAGCCAGCCCTCACGGCCCTGCGGCGCGGCGTAGTCGCAGCCCCGCTCCTTGGCGTAGGCCTCAAGCCGTTCCACAGTGCTCTTGATCTCGGTCAGCTTGCCGCCAGCCATGAGCCCGTGGAGCACCCGCACGCCGGTCGGGTAATCGACAATCTGGATCAGGCAGGCGCTGTCGGGCGTCGGCCAGAGTTCAAGGCTGCCGGATTGCAGGCCTGCCCACACGTCCGCCTTCGTATGGGTCGGGAGCGGAGAAGCCTTTAGCGCCGCCTCAAGCCAAGGCCAGCAACGCTGGAAATGGAACTCAAGCCACCGCGGATCGTCGGCAGCAGGCCACCCCGTAAGGCGCAGGATAGTCTCAGCATCTAGCGGACCATTGCCGCTCTGCACGGCTGTCACGGGAGTTGCAGCCGTCATTGCGGCTCACCTCCCCCCGCCTCAAGGCGGGCTATCTCACGCTCCAGATCGCCGCGCTCAATGGCACGGCTAAACCTGATTGCTTTGACCCGGCTGGCCGCGTGTAGAAGATCCGCGCTCGCCTGCCTCAAGTATCCCGAGACCCGCTCAAAGCGCTGGTGCGCGGCCTCGTCATCCAGAACGTTGTTCGCCTGAACGACGGCCTCAAGCACGTCGCCCAGGTGAACATCGACGGCATGGACGAGACCGGCAGCCCGCTCGGGCGAGCCCATCGCCTGAAGGGCTTCAACGATATGCCCCTCGGTCTCTGCAAGGGTGATCGCGAGATGCGGGTCTAAATGCCGGCCCGTGGTCGCGTCGATCTCGGCGCGGATCGCACGGCGGATCAACGCACCGATACTGATGTCTTCGGCATCCGCGGCGGCAGCCAACTCGTCGCGGAGGGCCGGCGAAATGCGAACCGTTAGGTTATGCGTTAGCTGATCTGGGCGCACGAGAGACCTCCGGCGGTCTCCATAGTATTGCGCAGATCAGATCAAATGCAATACACCGGCATCGCAGGCAAATACGGCTGCTTTTGGCGCCTTTGGACTTCTTAAGGCAGCTTTTAGCTACCAAGTCCGTCTTCGGCCGAAACGATTTCCGGAGATTTTTTCAGCCTGAGGCCAGGGCCGCCGCCGTTTTCGGCGATGAACTCGACCCCGGCACTCTCAAAAGCCATGCGGATCACGACAAGCGTGGCGTGCCGAGGCGGCACCGAACCTTGCTCGAACTGCCGAACAGTCGTGGCCCCGACGTGAGCCGTCGCGGCTAGTTCAGCTTGGGTCCAGCCCAACAGGCCGCGCGCGGCCCGGCACTGCGCAGGGGAGATCATGCGGCGCAAAGTAGCGGTTCCGGCTCAAAACGACAAGACCAGCCCTGACAGTTGCATCGATCGGCGCGTGCGCTATCATATGCGGCGATTTTCGGTGTTCTAGGCGTTGCCCGTGAGCGAATGGTGGAACCTCGACCAAGCCTTGATCTGGATCGCCACGCGCGACCCCGAGCGGGTTGAGCGGGCAAGGGGCGACGCAAAAGGGAACCAAGATCGCCGCTTCTGCTACTTGGACCTCGAATGCCTCGGGGTCACACAGGATGAGGATGAGGACGACGACGGCGACGAAACAGAACCCGGCTACGGCGCGTCAGATATTCTTCTGCATTACCTCCGGGGCGGCAGGATCAAAGCCATTGAGTACGACGACGCCGAGGCAAACAGGATCCCCAAGCACCTTTTCGATCTTTGCGACTTAGAACTGCTCGACGCTCAACCTTATCACGTCCTGGCTGCGAGCCGATCTCCCGTTGAGAGAGCCAAGGGCACCCCGCGATCTCTGCTGTTCGTCGTCGTCTGGCGGCCTGACATCTTGGCGCTTTGCCCGCCGCACGCCCCTGAGCATCTGACCGAAGATCTGTCCGCACTATTGAACGCCGAGCCCCGACCGAAGGGCAAAAGCGAAGCCCGCATGCTGGCCGAGGCCGTCGCCGCAAGACTCTGGCCCGGCGGCTTCAGCAGCGCGGCAGCGGGCATCTCCAACAACGAAGCGATCCGACAGGTCCGAGCAGAACTAGAAGCGCTGGGCCACAAAGTTGGCGCCGACGAGAGGAGGTATAGGGACACGATCAAACGCGCCCTTAAGATCAGGAAGGGATAGGGGGGTGCGGACTGACTGCCGGTGCAAATGCGGCTTCGACTGTTTGCACCCCTGCACCCCCGTAGCGGTAAGTCACGACTGAGCGCAACTTAGGGACACCTGAGACGGGGCACATGCTTCGTCATACGAAAGGCGACCCGATGCCATCCCATACTGGTGACATTCCGGCCGAACTCGCAGGCTACCGCATTCTCGGGACGAAACAGTCTGCCGAGTTCTGCGGCTTCAGTCAGGAGTATTGGCGGAGGCTCCATCGCGACGGCAAGACGCCGCCGGCCGTGATGATCGGCAAGCGCAAATTCGGATGGCGGATCGGCGCTCTGATCGAATGGCAGGAGGCACGTCTAGCCGCCTGAGCCCCGCCGCTGGCGGGCGATGCCTGCCGGCCTCTGAAGCCAGCCCCGACCGAGCCGAGACAAAGAATGGCCCCGCACAAGCAGGGCGCTCGCCGGGGCCAAAGGTGTAAAGCTGTGAGACGAGCAGATAGCGCAACGCCGCGCCCGCGGCAATTGAATTCCGTCCCAACCATCGCCGGACGCATCCCGGTCGCCTCCCTTAGGGCCGCCGCCCTCCGCTCGCGTGTCAGCGTCGGCGAGGAGCTTGCAGCCGAGATGGCGGCCCTCGCCTATGGCCGCCCCGATCATTGGAGCACCCGTGCGGAGGGCATCCAATGATCCATCAGCGCCACATCGTCGCCGAAACCCGGGCCGACCCCGCCCTGATCTATGAAGCCGTAGGCGAAGCCGCGGCGACGGCCGAAGCCTATGCCCGCACCGCCAGCGACTTCGCAGCGATCGGGGACGCGAAGGGCTTGGCCTATTCGATCCGGTGCGCCGCCCTGGCACTTCAGAGCGCCGCTGAGATGGCCGAGGCCCTGCGCCCCCAGCAGCAGGGAAGGCGGGCCGCGTGAGCGTCGTAACCTTCCCCAACATGGCGCGCGTTGGCGCCGGCAGCGCTCCCCCGCTTGAGGTGATCGTTGCACCACTCGGCAGCGATGTCGTCGCGTGGGTTCGCAGCTCGCGCGGATGCTCTGTCCTAGAGCAGACGCCGGATTGGCGGCACGCCCTCAAGGATGGGCGAACCTACGCCGATCGACACGGCATCCCACTCCGGTTCCAGAGCGACCCGCTGGATACCGGCCGCCCCGAGCGCAGCAAGGAGGAGGGCGGCACCCTCTACCTTGATCCGTCCGACCGGCACGGCGGTAGCTGGGACATCGTGCATCTGTCCCGCTCGCAGGACTCCGCGGCGATCGTCGGCAACGCCTTCTCTTTCGAGGAGGCCTCCGCCGAGGCCCGCAGGATCGCGGCCGAGACCGGCGCCACTCTTTACGAGGGAACGTCAGGAGGTGCCGCATGACCGCCCCCGATCCCTCCAACCCTGCGCTCAAGAGCATCCTCGACGCCGACTTGCGGTTCTTCAAGCGCTGGCCGCACCGCAACCACCGGCTCCGCCTCGCGGGCTTGCCCGAGCTGTCGGAGATCAGCGCGAAGTTTGGCGGCATCGCCATTCCGACCCGCCCTGACGTTCGGGCCTTCTGCGCCCTACGCCGCGTCGGCACGGCCGCCTTCACTCGGGTTGCCGGCTTCGCCATCGACTGCGGCGAGCCGACAGACTTCCCCGATGAAGTCGCGCACGAAGCCTACGACGTGCTCGGCCCGGCCAGCCTTACCGATCCGCTCGACCTCGCCGCGCTCTGGCGTGCGGCGCCCAATCTCCGGGATCAGCAGGAGGCCGAATGACGGCCACACGCTACGTGAAGACCCGCGAGGCTCAGGAAGCCGTCAAGGGCCGCGAAATCGAGATCATTCAAGGACTCGGCATCTCATGGCAGCCGGGTCAGAAGGGGCACATCCGCTGCCCCTACCCCGAACACGGCGGAGCCGACGACTGGCGGTTTGATGAGCGTCGCGGAAGCGCGATTTGCACATGCACCGGATCGAAGGCCGACAGCGTGTTCAACATCGCCAGCAAGGTCGAAGGCCTCGACTTTGACGATGCCAAGATCCGGTGCGTCGAGATCATCGGCCGCGAAGACCTGATCCGCGAGAAGTCGGGCGACGGATCGTTCCAGGCGACTGATGCCGAGAGCCTGATGCGGGCTCCGGCCGAGCGCCGAGACGATGCCCTACCGCGCGCCTACTTGGCGCACCGGCTGGGCTGCGAGCCCGCCGACGTGCTGATGCCGACCACGGCCGCGGTCGGGCTTCGCGCGCTCGCCTACTTCGATCCGCCGAAGGGCAAGGGCAAGCCCCCCAAGGTCGGGGAGTACCCGTGTGCCGTGTTCAGCCAGATCGACGCGCAGGGCAGGCGCCACGCGCACCGGATCTATCTGGCCCCGGCCGGCGCCGGAAAGGCGGACCTCGGCACCCGTGCGGATGGCAGGGAGCGCGATCCGAAGAAGTCGGCGCGGGTGATCGGCGAGGACAGCACCGCCGGCCGCGTCGTCGTCTGGGGCAACCCGGGCGTAGCCCCGTGGGCGATCAGCGCCGAGGGCATTGAGACCGCCGCGGCCGTGGCGCGCGCTTTCCGGCCCGAGATCAAGGCGGGCGAGGCCTACGTGATCGCCGGCATCAACGCGGGCGGCGTCGAGGCCTTCGCGCCCTGGCCCGAGACCAAGCGCGTCACGGTCGCGGCCGACCGGGACGAGGCGACCAAGATCAACCGCCCGAACCCCTCGCGCCGCGGCGAGAAGGCAGCCCGCACTTTCGGGTTGCGCGTCCGGCAGGGGGTGAGCGTCAGCATCGCGCTCGCGGGCGAGCCCGGCACCTCTACGGATTGGCTCGACGTTCACAGCGCCCACGGCGTTGAGAGCGTGCGAGCGGGCATCCTGGCCGCCGTCTCGTTCACGGCAACGGACGAGGAGCGAGAAGAGGAGCAGCGCCGGTTGGACGGCTTGGGCGAGATGGCGCGGATCGCCCGTGACTACCCCCTGCCGACCGTGGACAGCCTCTCGCTCTCCTACGAGCGCACCAAGACCGGCAAAATCTGGGTCCACCAGGCCGTGAAGTCCGGCGACAGCATCGAGGCCATCCCCGTCACCTCGCCCTTTGGCGTGCGGGCTCGGTTGCGCTTCGCTGATGATGGCGACGCCTACGGCATGCGCCTTGTGGTCCAAGACTTCGGCGGCCGGTGCCGTGAGATCGACGTGGACCGCGCCGCCTTCGCCCGGCAGGGGGCCGCGGACACCCGCGCAATGCTGTTCGGCGCTGGCCTCCGGTCCCAGAACGATGGCGAGCACGTCGCCGTGAAGTGCCTCAAGGCGGCCGAGCCCGAGCAGGAAATCACTGTTGTGCGCCGGCCCGGGTGGCACGGGCTCGCCAGCGGTGGCGCACCGTTCTTCGTCTGCCCGGATGGGCAGATCATCGGCGCCGAGGGCGACGACGCTCCCGAACTGTCCGTCAACGCGAGGATCAGCCCGCCAATTGCCCGCGGCGGATCCCTAGACGGCTGGCGCAAGGCGGTTGCGGCTGCCTGCTCTGCCCCGCGGTGCGAGCATTGGGTGATCGGCACCATCGCGGGCTTTGCCGCACCCATCCTGTCTCTGTGCGGCTTCGACACCTGCGGCGTGAACCTCTCGGGCATGACCTCGGGCGGCAAGACGACAGCCCAGCGCCTCGCGGTCTCGGCGTGGTCTCGGGCGGCGCTCGACCAGCGGGAAAGCCTTCTGCAAAGCGCGCGCTCGACCGCCAACGGCATCGAGCTTATGGCCGCCCGATCGAACGGCACCGTCCTTTCGCTGGACGAGCTGGGCCACGTCCACGGCAAGGAACTCGGGAAGATCATCTATTCGCTGGCGTCCGGCGTCGGGAAGACCCGCATGGGGGCGGAGGCGCAGCTTCGCACGTCGTACACGTGGGCGACCTTCGTCCTGTTCTCCGCCGAAAAATCCCTTGAGGAGAAGGTACGAGGCGACGGCGGCGAGTGGGCCGGCGGCATGGCCGTTCGCATCCCTGATATCGACATCTCGGGCATCAACCGCGCGGTGGATCAGGGCGTCCTAGACCAGATCGGCGCGGTTGATCGCAACTTCGGGCACGCCGGCCCGGCCTTCGTGGAAGCTCTGATCAAGGCGGGGCTTCACCTGCGGCCAGAGGAGATCCGCCAGGGCATCCAGAAGGCCGCGCACGCCATCGCGGGCCCTGGCGCGGACGGCAAGCACGTTCGGGCAGCCATACCCTTCGCCATCCTGAGCACGGCCGGGAGCATGGCGAAGCGTCTCGGGATCCTGCCCGCAGAGGTGGAGGTCTCGCCCGCGATCCGGTGGGCGTGGGATCGGTTCATCAAGTCAACGGACGCCGTGGCCCTGGATCCGGAGCAGCAGGCGGTTGCGAACCTCGGCGCCTGGATCGCGGAGCGCTGGGGATCCACCATCCTGCCGACCGCTCCGGATGAGCACGGGCGCCCGCATTCCCGCGACGCGGTCGGCTGGTACGACGACGCTGCGGTCTACATCCCCACGGGGCGCATCGTGGATGCGGCGGGAGGCGCCCTCAAGGAATTGGAGATCGGCCGGGCTCTCGATGCTCAGGACATGATCGTCAAGAAGCACGACGCCTCATGCTTCTACGTCTCGTATGTGCCGAAGGTCGGGAAGGTCAAAGCCTACGCACTCAAGCGGGCGCAGTTCGGCCGCGCGACAGATCCGGCCCGATTTGAGCTTCATCAGGGAGGCCGGGCGTGATCGACCTTGCCACCATGTTCGATGAGATGGGCGCCGATTTGGGGGCGCCCGTTTCCGGATTTCCGGTTTCCGGAAAAACCGAACCGGAACGCCAAGCGTCTGTAAATAAAGAGATTTCCGGCATTTCCGGCATTTCCGGCGGCTCCAAACTCCCGGCTCAAAAACAGAACAGCGGAAGGCCCCAGGCGTGCGCGCAGGGGCGCGGGGGCGTGCGCGCGCGAGGGGCATATTCACCCTCACCGGAAACGCCGGAAACACCGGAAAAGTCTGCAAGCTCAGACACTTGTTTTTCCGGTTCTCCTTCTAGAAATCCGGAAAAAGAGAGAGAAACCGGAAAAGTCGCGGCTCTGCGGGCCACGCCCGGCCGCTCGGCCCCCGACCCTGCCGCTTTCGATGAGCGCGCCGCCTTCCTTGAATACGAGTGCGGAATGCCTCGCGCTGAGGCTGAGGCGCAGGCGCGCTCCGAGATCGGGCCAATCGGTGCCGCCCTGTCCCCCGTCGAGGAGCTTGTTTCCGAGTGGCGTGACGCGCTCACCCGCATCGACTTCGACCGCGCGCCCTGCCCCGGCTACCGTGCGGACGAGTGGGCCCAGGTCCGCAGCCGTGCCCTCGCCTTCCTGGATGACTTCGGCGCGCAGGCTGTCGCGCTTGGCTGGACGGCGCCGCGACTGTTCGGGGTCCATCCAGAGGCGGGCATCGTGCGCGTGGACGCCTGTGGCGCGCTGGTGCTGCCCGGAGCCCGGGATGTCCGCGTGCTCACCGCCGATGCGATCGGCTTCGGACACCTCGTCCACCGCACCAAGCCCGGCCAGCCCGAGGGCGTGCCGGTATGGAGGTTCGGCCGATGATCCCGGCATCCGACCGTTGGGGCCCTTGGCGCGACGGGATCGACGCGGCCGAGCGAACCGCCCGGCTCCGCGGCCTCCGCGCGACGGCCCGCCTTCTCGCCGGCCCGCGCGCCGCCTCCCTCTGCCGGCTGCTTCACGCGGCCGAGGCCGACCCCACGGCGCTTGAGCCCGCCTCCCGTGCGCTCAACGCCCTCCCCGCTTCTGACCGTCGCCAGATCTGGGCGGCCTATGCCGCGCTCGATCGTGCAGCCTGAGAGGACATCATGTCGAATGTGATCCCCTTCCCCAGCCGCCGAGACCCGTTCGGCACGGTGATCGAGCTTGCCGACGTTCGGGCGGGGCTCTCACTCGCCGCAGAGCATGGAATGTCTCAGTCCGATTTGCAGGCCGTCCTAGACCAAGACCGTCCGCTTGCGACCTACGCCTTGCAGCTCCTTGGGGCGGAGCGCCCCGACGATCGCCGGCACGGGAGCGTCATGCTGTCCCGAATGGCCGGCACGCTGTTGGGCCCGTCCGACGAGCCGCCCACCGCTGCCTGAGGATCCACCATGCCAAGCGCGATCCCTGCTGAGACAATCGAGCGGCTTCAGAAGCTCATTCCGCGCCTCGCCAGCGACCACGACGGCGAGGTTATCGCGACGGTCCATGCGATCAGTCGGGTTCTGTCGGCCGCTCAGCTCGACTGGCACGACCTCGCACGCGCGGTTCAGCCTCCAAAGCCCCCGAACGTGTTTGAGGTCGATCTGGACGAGTGCATGCGCCGCGCGACCGAGCGGCCAGACCCTAGCGCCCCAGACGCCACGGCTCAGAAATGGGGCCTGCCCATCTGGGGCACGAAGAAGGTTGAACCGTGGAATGTGGTTGCATCCCACTGCCTTCAGATGAGTTGGGCGATCCCTAAAAAGTTTGGCGGAAAGTTCCTGACCGAACGGGACAAGGATAGACTGCGCCGGTTCGAGAAATGGGGACGCGTCACGAATGCCGATGCCGCCTGGATAGAGAGCATCTTTGAGAAATGCCGAGCCGTTCGTGAGGAATGGCGATCTCAGCCCAAAGCCGCTGCGTGAAAGGATCCCATGACCGTCCAAACGATCGACCATGCATGGTTCGGCTTGCATCCCGGCAGACAATACCGGCTGCGGCGCCAGACCGTGACCGAGCTAGCCAAGTGGCCCGTGCCGCCTCGGAATGGGCTCACCGGCTGGTGCATCATCCGCAAGCGAGACGGTGCCGTTGAGCTGTTTGCCCTCGCGGCCGGCGAGAGCTTCGGGGACTGCGATTGCTGCCTTGCCCCCCTCTTTCGTGACGCTGACGACGCCGACGCCACCGGAGATGCAGCATGACCGACGCCACCGACCGCCCTCCGCATCCTGGCCGCACCGCGGCCGAGCGCCGTGCCCTTGATGCCATCGGCTGCGGGAACTTCACGCCGGCAATGGCCCCGAAGGTCCGCCAGCGCCTTCTAGAGGCCGGGCTGATCGTCCAATGCGGCGAGCGCCTGATAGGACGCAGCCCGCTCGCCGTCCGGATCCCCGAGTACGAAATGCCGATCCCGGTTCATTTCCAGTGGTGTAGCGCCGTCGCCGCCACGGACGAGGAGATGGACAAATTCGCCGCCGAGGCAGCGGCCGGAGGTGCCGCATGAGTCTGGCCGACGCTCCCCCCTTCATCCTCGCGGACGACCCCACCGACCTGACGGCAGAGTCCCGGCGCGAGCTAGTGGCAGAGGCCTTCTGCACCTTCGGAGAGGATGCCGCCCGCGAACTGGCCGAGCATTACCGCATCGCCTTCGATGACTGCGGCGACGAGATCGCGCGCATCTCCCGCCCCGTCACGTGGCACTAGCCCAAGGATCCGACATGACCGAGACCAGCACTCCCGAAAGCCAAGCCTCCGACCAAGCAGCAGCACGCCCCGTCGAGAACGATCCCATTCGCATTTCTGCTGCGATGCTTGTCTTGTGCCTTCGTGAATTGGACGCGCTCGATACCGTCGCCAAAGGGAACGCCGCCAATCCGAGCCTCGTCCGCCCATCCGGCTCGCCGCTCGGCCAGATGATCAACAACCCGATTGCTTTCGTCTGCCGGGAAGGCCGCCGATTGCTCGCCCAGCGCCTGATTGAAATGCTTGGGCTTGAAATGGCCCGCACGGTTGAACACCGCGTCATGGCTGAGGCGATGCGGCAGGCAGGGCGCCCCCTCACGGGCGATATGCAAGCCGCCCTTACCATGCTCCCGAGGATTGCCGACGACCCGGCCGCGGTCGGCACCGATGATGCGACGGTTCACTGAGGAGTGCACATGACCCCACGCGAGCGAGCCGCCCATAGCGCCCGAGATCCACGCTGTTTCGGCCGCTGATAGCAGCAGGGGCGTGACCGCCTGAGGCTCAGCCATGCCACTTATTATTGCCCTGTTAGCAGGGGCTCACGCCTTTCTTTTATAGACGTCAAAAACCCCTCGCAGGTGGGCCGTCCGATGAGGTTCGGGGCACTGTTCTGAGAGAAGCGCAGAGCCTCAATCTTCCAAGCCGGCCGCCATCTGGGCCAAGGCGCGAAACATGCCGATCGACTCGGCCCGCACGCGGTAGGCTTCCCGCCGCTCGGCAACGGCCGCCGCCGAATAGTACCCGTGCCGCCATCCGCTTCGCCGCGAGCGCGCTAGCCCAGCTTCCGTGCGAGGCCCGGTACTTTTGCCCCCGTGCATCCGGCATCGACCATTCGGCATCGCAGGTTGCAGGCAGGATCCGCCGTCCCGCCGCTTCGCTCCGCATCGAGCCGCTGCGAAGGCACCGCGCAGACGATCGCACCCGCACGGGGCATGGGGTTCGTCAGCCATTTTGCTGCCTCCCCCTCCCCGGTTTGCGAGACCCCCTCCCACCGCTGACGTTGCCGCCGATTACCGCCTGTCCGCCATTGCCGACGTGGTTGTGCTGGAAGATGTACGTCTGCTTCCCGCCCGTCCGGAGCCGCTGCATGGCCGCAAGCCCGCTCTGGTAGGTGGTCGAGAGCCGAGACAGGGCACCGGCCAGTCGGCAGGCCTCGACGTTGGCCGCTGCCCGCTGGGCTGCGTTCGGGCCGTAGGCGTCCAAGCGCTCGATGCCCTTGTTGAGCTGCACGGCCAACTTCATGGTCGAGGCGTGCAGCATGGCGAGCTGATGCGACATCATCCGCTCCATGCTGTCCCGAGCCTGGATGCTGTCGGCGGTGTCGAGGCCGCTGGTGAGCACCCCGGCCTGCTCGAGGAGTTCAAGGCGCTCCCGGCTGGCATCGGCTGCGACGTAGTCGGGCTTCTCCAAGGTGTCGATGACGATGGGGCAGGCGTCCTCGGCAAACTGCTCCATCGGGACAAGTTCGGTGCCGGCACCGTGGCGGGTTTGCACCTCCGGCAGCGGCGCCCTGGCCTCCGCCTCGCACCGATCCGCGAAAGGATCCGGCCCGTGCGCTTCAGTCCTGATCCTGGCGGCGCCAATCATGGCATGCCCGGGGTTCATGCGCCGCCGAGGCTTGGCCTCCGGTTGGGGCTCGGGCGCCGCTTCCCGCGGGCGCAATGCCGCTTCTTCCAAGTGCTCTAAGATCGCGTCTGCACGCCCCTGCATGTCGTCGTCATCGATCATAGAAACCCACCCCGCTTGTTTCCGCCCCGCATGATTGGGGCATCACCTGAGGTTTTCGGCCACATGTCCGATAACAGGTGTTATCGGACGCGCCCCTCTAATCCGTCACAGGAACCCACTGCCTGAGTGATCCTTGAAAGCGTTCGCCCGGCGGATGTACCCCACGACCGTGCGGGGATCCCGATGCCCGCTCTGATCCATGATCCGGGCGAGGTCCGCGCCACGTTCGGCCGCCGACGTGATGTACCCGGCCCGCAAGCTGTGCGCCCCGAAGGTCTCGGCATCAAGCCCAGCCGCCGCCGTGTACCGCTTCACGATGTCGGCCACGGTCTGTGTGGTGAGGCGCGGCGTCATATCGGCCACCGTGGCCGATTTGCTCGCTCGCACCCGCCCCGATCGCGAGACCGGGCGGAACACTGGCCCTTCCGTGATGCCGGCCGCATCGAGCCATTCACGAACCAGGGCAACCGGACGGATCACGCGCCCGTGCGGGATGGCCTTCTCAAAGCCGCGCCCTTCCTGATCGACCTTGGACCGCCGGACCATGACGCGAAGACCATCCGGATCCTCGCGGAGGTCCGCCACGTCGAGGGCGACAAGCTCCGATCGGCGGAAGGCGCCCGCGAACCCAAGCGCCAGCAAGGCGCGATCCCGCTTGCCTGTCAGCGTCCCGGCCGGGACATGCATCAGGACGGACATCAGAATGTCGGCGGTCGCCGCGGCCTTCTGCTTTGGGGCCACGCCGACCTTGCGCCGGGCGCCCTTCAGCGCGGCCCGCACGCCTTCATCGTCGGTCGGGTCCGGCTGGCTGGCGAGCTTGTGCGCGTAGCGGATCGCGGCGAGGCGGCGCCCGAGCGTCGAGGCCGCCCGCCCCTCCTCCGCTTCCGAGACGATGAACGCGGCCACGGCCTCAGGGCTCGCCGGCAGCGACCGGAAGCCGTACCGCTCGCACCATGCCGTGAAGGTCCGCGCGTCGGCCTGATAGGCGCGCACCGTGGCACTCGCCTTACTCGCCTGCTGATAGGTGCGGACAAGCTGCGCAGCCTCAGCGGGGAGTTTTACGACTTCCTCGCGAAACTCGGCCGGCAGACTTTCCCCCGAAACCGGGGAAAAATTGACGGGCAGGTTCTCAGGCATCGGCCGTTCCTACCTTCGCGAGTTTTTCCGAACTTGATCCGACACTTATCTGCGCCGCCAACTGGCGCCCAGCATCCGTAAGGCCGGCCGAGCCACCGCCCTTCAGCGGCATGCGAGATACGAGCCCGCGCCGTTTCAGGCTCGCCAAGACCCGAGATGGGTTGAACTCTACCTCGGTTATCCAGAACGGTGATGTGCGCCGAGCCCGTGGCCCCCGCCGCGTGCGCGTGAGCGCATTGGTGAGGACAAGATAGCGGGTCGCGTCGGCGTCGCCCTGGTCGGCCCGCTCTTGGATTGCCGCGGTTCGCGCAGCCCTCGCCTCAGTCTCTAGCCGATGGCGCTCCTGCATCGCGGGCGAAAGCTCATAGGCCCGATCGACAATCGCCCAGACGAGGAAGCGATGCCCCTCCCCGTTCTCGGCCTCTAGCGAGGCAAGAGCCTTCAGCATGAGATGCTGTGCCGTCCCGAGCCCGCGCGACACGCCTACCCCCTTAAGTGTCGGAACAAGTTGGCGAGGTTCTGCCGAGACAGCGCTCGCCCATGCCCTCTTCCAAACTTTCGATGGAAGGCCTGCCCTGTGTGCGGTCTGCCAGAATAGTCATTGCAGACCGCCTGGGTGGGCACGGCCGGAAGCCAGCGCCTCAAAATGAGATACCGCGCTGTTCAACCAGATGAGTTCTTGATCCCCCGAAAGGCCGAGGGCTGCGGCTTTGTCAGCCAGCATGATCAGGCCGATTTCTCGAAAGGCGTGGTCAACGGGCGCATACCCATTCCGACGCAGGCACTCGCATGCAAAAGCGGCTGTCCGCTGGCCACCAAGTTCAAGCGCGGCCCGCACCCCATCGGGCACTTCTGACGACGGACCAAGGCTCACGGGGCTCACTCTCAAACTTTCGATAACCGTCATTCTCACAAGTTACAGCATGGCTAGCCCGCTGGCTAGTGGGCTCGCTAGGTTGATAGCAAGCAAGCGAAGGAACAGCGCAGCGCGCGAGCTAGGGAGGCGGCTCTAGCTCCACCCCGGGTCCGGCTGGCACAGATCGCGCTCACCATCCCGCCACCCGCGATCATACGCAGCGGTCAACGCAGCCGCGTGTTCGGGGTAGCTGCGCGAGCGCCACGGGTCATAGGCCGGCGCCGTCTCCGTATGGGCGATGTGCCGGGCGATCCTGGCGGAGCGGTCTCCGCTCGCTAGGCGACAATCTCGCCGGCCATCGTCGTATGCATTCCCCGTCAGATACGCCAAACGAGCGGGCGTGATCTTCTCGGCCATCCCGCCCTCCCCTCACCGATGGTTGCGGGCGACGAAATCCCGAATGGCTTCCTCGCATATGTCCTGAACCGTGCGGTCCTGTTCCAGGGCGATCATGCGCAGCCGCTTGCGCGTCATGGCATCCACGCGCGTGAGGATCTGAACGCGCGTGTCCTTCTTCGTGCGCGCCTCACGCGCAGGTGCGGCGGGCTCTGCGTTGGGGCTTGGGTCGATGCTGGGCGCGGGCGCGGGCGCCGGATCCGTGGTCTTGGTCGCGAACCGAGAGGAGAGGCTGTCGAGGGTCGGGCGGGGCTTACTCATCACGGCTTCCTCTCGGCATTCGACAGCAGGGCGGCGATTTCCTGCCATAGGGCTTCCACCTCCCCGGCTGCCTTCCCGCCGGGTTCGTGCTCATTGACCGTGGAGCCGGTCAGGATGGCGTGCGACATGCTCACCCGATTGGCGACCGCCGTTGCCGCGACCGTGGCGCCCATGTTGGCGAGCGCGGCTCTGGCCTCGGAGACGATCGACGGTTCGGAGGCCCCGATGCGCGGGGGCGAATGGTTGATGACCGCGAGCGGCGCCTTGCCGACGCGCTGCGCGAGGGCGAGCGTCGTCGCGACGGCGGCCAGGTCGAGGGGCCCCGGCCGGGTCGGTACGACAACGAGGTCCGCTACTCGCATGGCCTGCAAGATGCTGTCCTCGGCGTGCGGGGGCGTGTCGATGATGATGCGGCCGAACCCTTCGCGCTCCGCGGCGGCCACGATGTCGGGCAGCTCGCGCGCGTCGGCCTCGATCAGGCGCGGCGTCTCAGCCTCGCGCAGGCGGTGCCACCATGCCAGCGAGCCCTGCGGGTCGGTGTCGAGGAGGAGGGCGGGGCTCCCCGCCTCTGCTGCCAGGACACTCAGATGCATGGCGAGCGTCGTCTTGCCGACGCCCCCTTTCCGCGCGGCTATCGCGATGGTCTGCAAGCGAGCCCCCTAGTGGTCGAGATGCGGAGATCCGCGGCAATCAAGATTGGCGGCTGCGCTGTCAACTCGCTCGCCTGCGGGCACGATGCCGAGCGATCGTGAATGAAGGCTTGCGAGCGTCGGAGCCCGCAAGCTCGGTAGATTGCGAGTGGGCGAGACAGCTTGATAGCTCGCCATCACGCTCTTAGATCGCCGCACGGCCGCGGTCCGGTCGGGATGCGCAACCGCCGGGCGGGTGTCCCCCCATCCGCTCGGCGGCCCCGCCCTCGAAAATCTCCCGCATGGCCCGCGCCTCCGGCGGCTCCGCGTCGCCCAGAAGGTCGCCAATCTCGGCGCTGACGGCCAGCCACTTCCGCGAGATCCGCAAGAGCTTCCCGCCTTCCTGATCCGGGCCGACCATGCGCGACCGACGAACGGCACGGCTCAGGCGCCGGGTGAGCGAGAGAAAGCGCAGGTTGAGCCAGATCAGGCGCGCTTTCTGGCGGGCGGTGAGGGGTGCGCGTCCGGCGCGCGCTTGGGGCAGATCAGTCGGCATCACATCCCCGCGACATAGAGAGCGGCGAGGCAGAGGGCGCCGAGCCACCGGCCGCGGGTCATGCGGCTCGCCATGCGATCCCGCACGGCGTTTCGGAGCCGACGAGCCCGCCCCAAGTCGAGGGCGACGCTGCGCAGGCCGAGGAGGAGGGCGGCGCGTTGAGTGGCACGGATCTTCACGGGCGGGTCTCCGGCTGGCGGTCAATTTCGAGATCGCGGGTCGTGCCGCGCAGCCACGTGAGCTGAGCGACGTGCCCCTCAGGGGCGCCGAGGGAGGGTTCAGCGTCGCCGCCGTCCTCTTCGTCGGGGTTGCCGTCCATCTGATCCAGGATGGCGATAAGCTTCTCGGCGGTGTCGAGGGCGGATTGTGCCGCTGCCTCGATCTGGGCCCGCATGTCGGCCGTGCTCGGCTTGGGCGGGAGCGCCGGGCGAGGCCGTGGCGTGAAGGCGAGGATGTCAGCCACGGGACGCCTCCTTGAACTTGGCGACCTGAGCGAGTTCGGATGCGTGCTTCTCCTCGCAGTATTCCGCGGCTTCATCGTAGGATCCGCAGGCAACAGCCCAGGTGATCAGAGCGTCCGAACGCTGGTATATGTCCGGTGTCTTGTCTGCCTTCCGTGTCTTCATCTCATTGGCGACGAAACCGCTCATAAAGCCGATCCAATGTGAAAGGCTGTCGAGAACACCATCCCCGATTGAGTCCTTCTCAAGGGATCGCGTTGCGAGGAATACCGTCTCGTCAATGACGCGCAGCGCGCGGAACGTGGTGTAAAGGTCGCTGATGCTGTAGCCAGTGAAGTCCGGCTTTGGCGGCCGAGTGGGAAAGGCGGCCGGGTCAGCCGCCCATTTCAGCGCGTCGCATCGAAGCTCAGCCCGCAGATCGTCCCGGATCTCGTGCCACGGGCGGCTCTGCGGATGCTCCTCATACAGGGCCTCCCGTCGCTGCATCTCGGCCTGAGCGAGGTTCAGCAGGCGTTGCGCTTCGTTCCGGATCGCGTAGTCCAGCCGCAGGACGCCCGCAGGCTTGTCGAAGGGGTACGCCACGAAGCCGGGGTGGATCGTCGCCAGTTCGGCGCAGCGCTCCGCGGTCTCGTCCGGCACTTCGCGGATTTGCCCCTGCTCGGCCAGAACCAGCAAGCTCGAGCTGAGCAGTCCCAGCGCTCGGAGGCAGCGTGCCCCGTCCTCCGCATCCTTCTGCATGGCCTTCGGCAGATACCGAGCCAGCGCCAAGAGGCCTGCAAACGTAGTCGCGCCACCGCTCAGAAGGGCGTCCGCAGCCCTCTCCTCCTCGGCAAAGGAGGCATCTACCAAGGGCGTGAGAGCGATGTGGCGCGGGTCCGAGACGTGAAGGTTGCCGTGCTCGCGGCAAACCTTATCCATCTGCGCCCACGATGCCCGATGCGTCTCAATCTCCGAGAAGGCCGGGTCGCCCTCCGCCTCCTCGTTCGGCAGGGGCCAGCTATCGGCGAAGGCGAGGACGTGGAGTGCGCCCACGTTCGCCCGAACCGCCGCGGCGTCGATGCGCAATTCGCGCTCAGCGGCCAGCCGGTACAGGGGCGCCACCTCGGCAGCGGGCAGCTCGCCGGCTTCAAGAGCCTTCCAAAGGCTGTCTCGTGTCCAGCAAGACCCATCCGGCCGGTTCAGTTCGGGATAGCCATGCACGGCAGCGTGCGCGAGCTTGTCGGACAAGGTGCAAGCCGTCTTGAACGCGGCCTTGGCTTCCTCGCTGTTCGGCTCGGGCATGGACGGGCGCTTGTGCATCACCTTGGCGGCCGAGACCTTGAGGGATGCCGCGCGCTCTCGGATGGTTAGGCGGGCAGGGCTGCGCTGGACGAGGCGGGCGAGACGGTCGCGC
>SXGU01229560.1_pt1 | contig 37448 bp, 23 predicted proteins | sample 3174531 | NCBI WGS metagenome assembly SXGU01 (sample SAMN11356863, study PRJNA531348) | freshwater metagenome | isolation source: freshwater sample F1-140 | place: China: Fuxian Lake, Yuxi | collected 2017-12-25 | reverse complement strand
GTGTCGAGACGAATCTCGCGGTGGATTCGCTTCGAGGTCACACCCGCCTTCGCGTCGTGCCCAATGACTGGCATCGTGCTGCGTCGAGGGTTGACGTCTTCAAAGGCGATCTGAATTGCGCTGTAGCCATCAACTGCCGTTGTCTTGATTTGGGTCACGGCGCAAGGACCAGCGGCGATGACTGTCACTGGAATGTTGCGGCCATCATCCAGAAACCAACGAGTCATTCCGATTTTGCGACCAATGATGGCGTTTTTCATGTGAGGGGGGTTCCGCGGGATTAGGCCTTGATCTTCACGAACACACCAGCTGGAACCACGAGGCGATTCAGCGCATCGACCGTCTTTGAGTTTGGATCAGTGATGTCGATGATGCGCTTGTGTGTGCGAATCTCGAACTGCTCGCGGCTCTTCTTGTCAATAAACGGCGAACGATTGACAGTGTAAATCTCGCGTCGCGTCGGAAGCGGAACTGGTCCTGCCACGCGCGCGCCGCTGATCTTGGTTTGCTCAACGATTTCGCGGGCGCTCGCATCGAGCACCTGATGGTCGTACGCTTCGAGTCTAATGCGAATAGTTCCGTTCATAGTGTGCGCCCGTGATCTGGGGCGAATCGGCGATACTAGCGATTCGTCGCGTGCTGTCAACTCGCGAAGAAGTGCAACAACCCTTGGCCGGGTTTGGATCTTCGCGTGTGGTTTCGTGGTGACATTGGTGGCCTCTGCTTATGGATCGCACCCGATGCTCCCTGGCACCAACGCTCCTCCAACAAACAACGCCGCCGGTCAAGGGTCCAATAAAACGGCTGATTCTTCAACAAAAACGCAGTCTGGTCGTAAAGTAATCCCCTCCACGAAACCAGCGAGCCCCCCCACCGCCCCCGCAACACCCGCACCCCCCTCCCCACCCACGCCCACCGCGATTCCGGCTCCCCCCACGACCGCCCGCACTGTGGAACCTTCGTCGCTCACTCCTGGACCGAAGCCAACCCATCGAGCAGACCTCGACAGCGATGCCATGGTGCTCGAATCGCTCGGCCTTCGGTTCTATCCACCCAAGGGGGCGATTTTGAACAAGGCCGTGACGGGCGCGATGCCGATCTACACCATCGACGACGCTGGCGCGACGCCGCGATACCACCTGCAAGTGCAGTCGCTCGTCTCGTCACTCGCAGATCCATCACCCGAGGCGCAGGTCAACGATTACCTCGAATCCATGCGGGAAAAGGGGCAGAAATTCACCGTGCTCGCGAATCAGCCGTGGCTCCATCCAAAGGTTCCAGCGCACCTACTGTTCACATCGACTGATCTTGGCGAAGGCGTTGTGGCCATCCAAGGATGGCTCGTCCTACAGACTGGCGCATTTGATTTCGTCGTCGTGAATGTGCTCGCTGCAGGAATCGACTTTGCGTCGATTCGCCCGATTCTCGAAGCGAGTTTTGCGACGATCCAACTCGATGACCTCGAGAAGATCGCCGTCGAACGCTTCGCGCGGCTCCGACGCGGGTCTGAACTGATTCAGAGCATGACCGAAGCAAAACTCAAGGGGCTCTGCGGCACTGAACCAAGGATGTATCGCGTCTTCGAGAGTGACGACAAGGGAAGTGAGCAAGAGATCGGGTACTACCGCGTCACAGTGCATGCCGGCACGCTCAGCGACGCGTCGAGCGAAAACACCTTGAAATCAAGCGACAATCCAACCGGGTTGCTTGTCGTCGTGCAAGGGCGAACGATCATCGATGCCGCCTCGGGTCGGTTCGCAGATACAGAAGCACGGTTCTGGTCTTCATGGGATCGCGCAAGCGAGGCGTGGACGAGCCGCGTCACCGAACGCGGTGGAAAGCTGCACGAGCGATCCATCGCGCAGACCGGCCTCCGCTCTCCCCGAGGGCTTGGAAACCCAAAGCAGAATCTCGTTGTGATCAATGCAAACGCGCAGTCGCGAACGCGCGACGAAAAGCAGTGGACCGTGCCATCGGGCATTTATCTGTCGCAAGCAGAAACACTCGTCTTGGGTGAGCTGCTGCCGCGTGAGGGGAAGGCGGGCATTGAGTTTGCGTACTACGCATTTGATCCGCGGTCGATGCAAATGCCGCAGCGTGTTGAGACATGGACTCCATCGAGCGATGGCCAGTGGATGCTTGTGACGCAGCCTGGCATCGATGAGGCGGCAGAAATCACCCTGCACGATGCGCGAGGGCGGCGCGTGCGACGAACTGAGCCCGATGGTGTCACCACTGAACTCTGCCTCCCTCGACAACTACAGCAGATTTGGGCTGAAAAACGCCTCCCCACTCAATGACGCGCACCCCCGCGCTGGCCTGCGTGTTCGCACTCGCGGTGCTCACGTTTGGCTGCACCCCATCCTCGCACCGCTTGGGCTCAGTCATCGTGTCGATCGTGGCCTCTCCTGGTCCGCCCCCATTCTCGCAGATCACACTCGCGCGTGAAGACTTCGTGCAGCCACTCGATTCAGAGTGGACGTGGCAACTCGTCGATGCGTCTGGATGCGCAATCGAATCCCCCCCACGACGAACGCGCGCCTCGACAACAACCGAGTATCAGTCGAGCCGAGTTCTGCACGATCTTGGGGGCGACACTGAGTTCTTCTGCGCATCGGACACTGGGACCCTCACACTCAGTGCGGTTGAGTCTGCCACCGACCACGTCCGGACGCTGTTCACCCCGCCGCTCGCGATCGACTGGCCAGCGAACCCTTCGCATCCAACATCCGCTGCTTCGAGCGCGATGCGCGTGGAATGGCTCGACGGACGAGGGCTCAGAGACTCTGGAGTGGCTGAGCGATCGAGTCGAATCATCGGCGTCGCGCGCGTTGCAACCGATCAGGGTGCCTTCGACACAATCGCGGTGGAGAGCGACTTTCACGCCAGACTTCGAATCGCACAGGTGCATCGAATTGAGACTTCGTGGATTGCCCCTTCTCGCGGCACGGTGGTGGTGCAGTGGGACGAGCGGGTGTCTGTACTTGGAGTCGAGCTCTCGCGCGACTGCGGAAGAGCGGTGCGCATCTCGCCGATTCCTGCTGCCGATCGGGCCGGTGTCCCCTAGAGTGTGCACGGTTCGAGCGAGTGCCCACTGTGACGGCTGTCCCATCCATCTTGATTGCAATTCCCGCTCATAACGAGCAATCGCACATCGACCGCGTGCTTCCGCGAGTTCTGAAGTTTGGGTTGCCGGTGATGGTTGTCGATGATGGCTCGACCGACGCAACGGCGGTGCGGGCCGCCGCATGGCCAGTTGAATTGGTTCGAAACCCGCAGAATGTTGGATATGGACGCGTGATGCAAGACATTTTCGCATGGGCATCCATGCGCGACTTCGACTGGGTCATCACCATGGACTGCGACGAACAGCACGAGCCGGAATACCTGCCTGCCTTTGTGCGCGAAATCAAGAGTGACAACGCCGACGTCATTTCGGGCAGTCGATACTTGCGCCGACACGCCGACGATCAGGATGCCCCGATCGACCGACGCGAGATCAATGGAATCCTGACCGCCGAGCTCAATGAGCACCTCGCTGGCGCATTCGAGACACCGCTGACCGATTCATTCTGCGGATTCAAGGCGTACCGCGCCCACGCGTGCCATGCGCTGCAACTCGACGCAGATGGGTACGAGTTTCCGATGCAGTTTTGGGTGCAGGCCGCTGCAAATCGCCTGCGCGTACGCGAAATCGCGGTCCCTCGAATCTATCTCGATGCGAGCCGTGCCTTCGGAAACGGTCTCGACGATCCCACGCGCAGGCTGCAGATTTACCGTGAAACCATCCACCGCGAACTGCATCGGTGTCGGGGTCGGCTCGCCTCGCGTGTGCGCACCGAGTGTGAGCGTGCGGGCTGCGCTGCGCGCGGCTGAGACGATGACTGCCGTTGACCCGACCACGGCGACGTTGCGCGCGCAACTTCGCGAGTCGCTCAAACTTCCATCCCATCGGTTGAGTGGCGCCGGACACCAAGCGATCGTGTGGCATAGCGGCATTCTTGCGAAGTTCATCGCTGCGTCAACGCTTGCAACGACCCACTGCGAAGCGGCATCGTGGGTGCACTTCGTCAGTGACCAAGATGCGAACGATCCATTCAGGATGGACCTGCCTGTGCTCGATTCGGCTGGGACCACTCGCCGCACATCCATGCGACTCGCCCATCCTGAACCAGGTATCGCCCCCCACGCAGTGGCGGCTGCGCGTGCGGCGCAGTCGAGCCTTGAATGTGACGGAAGAACCCTCGCGTCAAGGGCAGCGCGCGATGCGCTCGCGCGCGTCTGCAGTGAGATCGATGCAACGCGCGACGCAGTGCACGCAGGAGTTCAGCTTGCGCAGGTCATGCAACGTTGTGCCGCGCGTTGGGTATCTCCTCCGTGCACGACGGTGACGAGTGACGCGCTCTTGAATTGCACTCGCGCACGCGAGGTCCTCGAGCGAATTCTGCGAGACCCCGTCGCGAACGCGAATGCCTTCAATGCAGCCCTGCGCATGGACCCGCGTGCTGCACAGCCCCTGCATCTTGCGGGCGAATCAACGGAAGTCCCACTCTGGGGTGTGCGCAACGATGGGGTACGAGAGCGCATCGGTGCTGCCGAGGCACGCCGACGGCTCGGCCAAGGACGACTGCTGTTGCCACGCGCGTTTCTCGCCTCTGGACTGATGCGAATCATCTGCGACCGTTTTGTGCACGGGAGCGGAGGTGCGCGCTACGAGCGAGTCGGCGATGCCTGGTGGAAAGAGTTCCTTGGCGTCCAACTTCCATCATTCGATGTCGTAACCGCGACGCTGTATCCCGACCCAGCCACGCTCGGATGCACCGACGCCTCCGTCGCGCCTGACGCGATTTCATTTCGGCGAGCATGGTGGGACCCGACGAGATGCGAAAGCGCACAACAGCCTCGCGGATGGATCGAACCCGCGCGCGCGGCGCTGCTTCAGCGAATCGACGCGGCACCGCGGCGCAGTGCAGCGAGGCGCGCGGCCTACCGCGCGCTGACAGAACACATCGAGTGCCTTCGTGCGATGCACCGCCCCCGGCTTGCGTCTCTCAGTGACCGCGAGTCGCGCAACCGCATCAGCCGTGCGCAACGCGCGCTGTGCCTCGATCGAACCTGGCCCTTTGTCCTTCAGTCGAACGATGCCATCGACACGATGGCGAAACCCATCATCGATCGGTTTACTGCGCAGATGCAGTGACTGGCACGGACCCCACTACCGGTTGCAGTGGGTCTGGCCGGTACATGCGCGCATCGAGGCTCCACACACGTTCGGTGAAGTCGGCATTCCCGGCGTGCAGCCGGTCGCGCGCGACTGCATGAATCGAAATCGTCGTCTTCGCTTCGAGGTTGTCGAGCATCGCCACGAAGATCGCTTCGGGCGTCGATGGCAGTTTCGCGGCTCCGTGCTCGAGCGATCCGTGGTGTGAGAGCAGAATGTGCTGAAGCACGGTAATGGTCTCATTCGACAGGCGCACTCCGCTCGTTCGTGCAGCGAGTGCAGCCTTGAGTTGCAACCAGATCGCGCCGCGCACGATGTGACCGATGAGTTGGCCATCCATCGTGTAGTTGAATCCCTTTTCCCACTCGAGTTCAACGGTCTTGGCGAGATCGTGCAGGAAGAGCCCGAGCAGTACCAAATCTCGATTGAGTTGCGGGTACAGGGGCAACATGCGATCCGCGAGGTGCATCAATTGGTGAGTGTGCTCAAGCAGGCCACCGATCCACGCATGATGCACGTTGGTCGCCGCTGGCGCGTGCCGAAACGCTGCCATCATCGCTTCATCGCAGAGATACGCATCGGCGAGGGCACGCATTCCTGGATCATGCATCGAATGGAGCAGTCCAGTCACCTGGGCGAACATCTCGCCGATGTTCTTATGCGTTGCCGGGAGCAGCGCGACGAGATCGGTCACCGACACATCCACCGCCTGGATGTGATCAAGAACGACTTGCAGTTGGCCGTTGTAGAGCTCAACTCGACCATCAACATGCGCGTAGCCAGTCGCTGTGACCTCTGGCAACATCGCCTCGTCGAATGTCCACTTGCGCACGGCCGCTTCACCGCTGGCATCGCGAATGAGCGACTTGAAATAGGGCTTGCCACCACGCGTCATCGCTGTTTGGGGGTTCACGAGGCTGTAGACCCCGCTCAGAAATGCCCCAGGCTTGAGGTCGCGAATGTTGATGTGAGGAAGCGGGGTTGCGTTCATCGAGTTCCTTCTGTGGTGAGTGCCGGATGCTAGCGATCGCGAAGCTGACTGAGCACCGCGGGAATCTCGTCGCAGAGTTCTGGAGCAAGCAAGCCCGCACTCCCCACGCGTGCGCTCCATGAACGAGCTGCGAGTCCGTGGATGGCGACACCCACACGGGCACAGTCAAAGAGTGACATCGCCGTAGGAGCCGCGTGAAACTGGGCGACAAGCGATCCAATGACCCCCGCGAGCGCATCGCCGCTCCCGCCAGTTGCGAGCGCAGCGCAACCAGCGTGCGCACGCCACTGGTGAATCCCATCACTCACGATCGTGCATGCTCCCTTCAGCACAACGATGCATCCGATGCGCTGCGCCAAGGCATCCGCGGCAGCACCTCGACGCGACTCGTCGTTCGGAAGCACTGGATCGAGATGCAACGCGCGCGCAAGCCGTTCATATTCGCCCGGATGTGGAGTCAGAATCACCTCACCGCTGCGAATGTCGCGTGGAAACTCAGGAATCCGCGCCAGTGCGTTCAACCCATCCGCGTCGATGACCAGAGGCACACGCGCGTGACTCGCGAGGCGAACGACGACCTGTTCGATCGCTTCACCGCCTCCGAGCGCCGGCCCGATCACGATGGCATTGCAGCGATCGAGCACCGGATCGAGCACCTCCGCGACAGCACTCGGCAGCAGCCCGCCAGCGTCATCGACGGGAAGTGCCACTCCAGTCGCGCTCTCGAGCGAGGCGAGCGCCGAGACAACCAGCGGTTCAGGGACCGCGAGAATCGCAAGTCCACATCCGGTTCGCAGCGCGGCGCGCGCAGCGATGACTGGCCCGCCAAGCATGACGCGCGGGGCGAGTGCGCAGCCACCGATCACAGCAACGGTGCCGAAGGTGCCCTTGTGTCCGCGGGGATCGCGCGCAGGCAGGTCTGGGCAAGGGTGCGTCTCATCGCCGCACAAGCCGTCGACGCGTGAGTCAATCGACATGTACACGCTCGATGGAGATGTTGCCGATCGTCGCGAGCAACCCGGCGAAGTCGCTATCGAGCTGTGCGTCGTCCTGTGCGCTCGTGGCAATGAGCAGGTGTCCAGGATGAAACACCCTCCCCCGCAGCGTTGGATCAAGATCGAGCCATGCCCCATCGATCAGTGCCTGGGTCCACATGTGCCATGCGAAAACCCCCTTCTTTCCAGCGAATTCATCGGCATAGACAAGGCCGCTCGCGACGCGTGAGGGAATCGAGTCTGCGCGCAGAAGCGCCGCCAGCAAGATGGCATGCTCAGAGCAATCGCCCGAACGAGACTGCGCGACTGCGCTCGCGCCCGCGAAGGCAGTGGCAAGATCCTTGTGAATGATGAATCCAACAACAAAGGCCCGAAGCGCTTCTGCACGCGCGCGAGGCGGCGAGTCGATTGTCAAGCCAGCAGCCAGCAGCGCACGCCCCGCCAACGCGCGAACTGCGGGATCATCACCATCGATCAGGAGTGTCGATGCGAGGTATCGAGGGTCGGCGAGCTCTTGCGGCGTCGCAGCGGACGCGCGCGACACGTCGACGGTGACGATGCCTCCACCTTCATGAGTCGCGTCAACCCGTTGCGCACCACAACTTGGCAGCGTCAGCGGTGACGAATCGCGAGACTTCACCTCAAAGCGCGCTGATCGGGCTCCAAGGAGGGCTGGCTGGATGGATGCCAACTGAACAACACTGCGACCGATGAGATCGATGCCTGGCCCGCTCAGTCCAGCCGCTGCGAGCGCCTCGCGCTGGGTGGAGCGCAGTGCAACCAAGGCACCAATCGCCAACGTGGTGCTCGAGCGAACAACTCTTCCAGCGCCATCAACCTCTTCTGTGGTGTCGACGGGCACACTGCTGTTGTGCGTCGTCCAGTGGATGGTCGCTCCACCCGCTTTGGCAGTCCGCGTCGACACGATGTCGACAAGCGCGAGTCCTGCGGCGGGGTCCACGGTGGTGTACGCAATTCGGTCACTCCCTGTTGCCCTCCCAACCGCAACAGCCTCTTCGACCTGCCCTGGAGTCAACCACGCGCGCGCCGGAACAGGAATGGTTCGTGTGGCGCTTCGCCCAGCGGCAGCCTCGTCAACATGAATCTGATCAGGCTTGAATCGGTAGGTCGCGTGTGAACTCTCGCTGCCAGACGATTGCTCAACTGTGCACGAGAGCGGGGTGCCTTGTGGACCTTCCTTGAACTGCCACTTCACTGCGACCGATGCCTTTGCCCCTGCACGCCCGACCATCAGTCGCATTTCGTTCGTCGTCTCAATCTCTGATCCAACGATGGCGACCTGCTCATGCAGCCATCCGCATGGAATGCCGTCGATCGACATCGTGAACCACTCATCACGCGCACAAACCTCTGCAACCGCCGCGCATGAGACGGCGAGTGCGGCCACGTACGCGAGGATGCGTTCAGGCCGGCACATCACTCGTGCCCTCGGGCCTCATCAGAGGAAACAGAATCACGTCTCGAATCGACGGGCTGTCGGTGAGCAACATGACGATGCGATCGATGCCGATTCCCATCCCGCCTGCGGGCGGCATCCCAGTGCGAAGCGCGGCGATGAAATCCTCATCGAGCGTCCTGAAAGTCGACATCTCCTCGTCCGCCCCACGCAATTGATCGGTGAACTTGGCGAGTTGAACATCTGGGTCATTGAGTTCGGTATACGCAGGTCCGATTTCCATCCCGCCAATGAACAGATCCCACCTCTCGGCAAGATCGGGGTTCGCACGACTCGGCCGCGTGAGTGGACTTGTCGCACTCGGATAATCCAATACAAATGTTGGACGAAGCGGATCGATCAACGCCTCCGCGCACCGCTCAAAGAGCTCGTTCACGAGCAACCAATGGTCGCTCGTTGCGGCGTGCGCGATGTGGTTCGCCGTGGCCGCGGCACGCACCTTCTCCTGATCATGCATCGAACATCCCACTCCGCGCTCGAAGAGGGTCGCGAATTGCACCTGCTCAAATGGACGTCGATAGTCGATGCGCATCTCCCCGAAGGCGAGGATCGGACCATCCTCTGCGCGCGCGTTCCACTGGTGCGACAGCGCCGCGCACGCGCAGTGATGCACGAGCGACTCAACCAGTTCGAGCATGGTGCCATAGTCGCCGAACGCCTCATACGCCTCCATCGCCGTGAACTCAGGGTTATGGCTTCGATCGATCCCCTCGTTTCGAAAGTTGCGATTGATCTCGAACACTTTCGAAAGCCCCCCAACGAGCAACTTCTTCAAGTACAACTCTGGGGCAACTCGCAAAAAGAGCGGCATTCCGAGTGCATTGTGCATCGTCGTGAAGGGTCTCGCGGCGGCGCCTCCCGCCACAGGATGCATCATCGGAGTTTCGACTTCGAGGTAGCCACGAGCTTCCATGAATCGACGGATCGTGCTGACGATGTGTGAGCGCGCTTCGAATGTGCGCACCGTCTGCGGATTTGCGAACATGTCGACATACCGACGCCGGTAGCGCAGTTCTGCATCCTCGAGACCATGCCACTTCGATGGCGGTGGCTCAAGATTCTTCGACTGCATCGACAAATCGGTTGCCCACACGCAGACCTCTCCTTTTTGGGTACGTCCAATGCGACCATCGACCGCAACGATGTCGCCGTAATCGAGCCCCTTCGCGACCGCAAAGGCAGTCGGAGACATCTCACTCTTCGACATGCTGATTTGCAAATCTCCGCTTGCGTCGCGCAGTCCAACGAAGACGATCTTGCCCATGTCTCGGTGCTGCACAACGCGGCCAGCCACCCGGGTCTTCGCGCGCGTGTCAACAATCGGAGCTGCTGGATCCACTTTCGCGGCTGCGACCGCGGCTGCATGAGCCACATGTGCACCTTCATCAAACTGACCTCGAGCCACTGCGAGTGTCGCGCGACCATCGACCCGCTGGCCGTAGGGGTCAACCCCGAGCTCTGTGCGCAGGTGCGAGAGTTTGGCACGGCGCGCGGCGATCAACTCTGACGGCGAGAGCGCATCGGGTTCTTGCATCATTGAATCATAGGGATCATCTCAAACAACCAACCCCAAGCGATCAATGGTCGGTACCCTCACGACATGTACTTCGAAACGCATCAGCCTGTACTGGACGACCTCGAGGCGCGGATCACAACCATCCGCGACTCTCTTTAACTACCCAGACAAAGTTTCACAACGAGCACGACTCGAAGCGATGATGGGAGAGACCGACTTCTGGAACGACCAGAGGCGGGCGCAGCAATCGATTGCCGAACTCAAGGTCATCAAGGCAATGATCGATCCAATCGAAGACTTGGTGAAGGAGCATGCTGATGCCTCTGTGGGCCTTGAGCTCGCGCGAGAGGCCAATGACCGTGATCTGCTTGAAGAGGTCGACGCGACGCTGCACACGCTCGTGGCGAAGATGGAGCGCATTGAGTTGCAGAGTCTTTTGTCCGATCGGCATGATCATCGTGCATGCTTTTTCTCGATCCAGGCTGGGGTCGGCGGGACTGAGGCCAACGACTGGGCGCAGATGCTCGAGCGGATGTACCTCTACTACTGGGAGTCGATGGGGTTCAAGGTCGAAGAGATGAGCCGCACCTTCGGAACCGAGGCAGGAATCGCCGAAGTCTCATATGCGATTCGAGGCCCCTTCGCGTACGGCTACTGCTCGTGCGAGTGCGGATCGCACCGGCTCGCACGTGTGTCGCCATTCAATGCCGAAGGCAAACGACAGACCTCATTCGCGACCGTCGATGTCACGCCTGAGTTCGAAGAGTCCGACATCGAGATTCCAGACCGCGATGTTGAGATCACCCCATTCGTTCGCGCAAGCGGCCCGGGTGGACAGAATGTCAACAAGGTTGCCAGCGCAATTCGCATCGTGCATCTTCCGACAGGCATTCAGGTTGTTGCGAATACCTTTCGAGATCAATCGCAGAACAAGAAGCAGGCACTCGCCGTCCTGATGTCGAAGCTCGAACAGATTGAACAAGAACGGCGCGATAGCGAGATCGCGGAGGCCAAAGGCGGCAAGGTCGAGCGTGGATGGGGCACCCAGATTCGCTCATATGTCTTTTATGACAACCGCGTCAAGGACCACCGCACAAACTACGAAGAGCCGAACCCTCAAAATGTGCTCAACGGCCACCTCAGCGCCTTCGTCGACGCTGAACTGAAGCGACGACGGCGTGAGCGCGATGCCGCGGCGAATCAAAGTCGGTAGTGGACGCGCATTCCGATGAGGCACGCTCCCCTTGCAACCACCTTCGTCGACTTCGGACGGGTGGTCTGCAACGGAGATGAGGCATTCACCCGTGAGTGGCTCGTCACAAATGGGCTTGGCGGCTATGCCGCGGGGACTATTGGCGGACTGCGGACACGTCGATATCACGCGCTTCTCATTGCCGCGACGAATGGACCCGCCGCGCGAACATTGCTCCTGGGCGAGTGCGCTCCCTGCGCGATCTATCGAGGAGTGCGCTACCCACTCGCAGCAAGTGAATGGAGCGATCGATCGATCGCTCCTCAGGGGCATCTGTGGCTGCAGCGGTTTTATCTCGAAGAATCCATCCCGGTCTGGCAGTGGTCGTTCGCCGACGCGCTGCTCGAGCGCCGACTCTTCATGGTGCAGGGTCACAATACGGTCTGCCAACATTGGACGCTGCTGCAGGCGTCGAGCGCGCTCGAACTTGAGCTGGGAATCTTGGTCGATCGTCGATCGCATCACAGCCTTGGCTCGGTGCAGGGAGCGACCCCGATCATTTCGAAAGTCGAGCGCGGAGTATCGTTGCAGTGGTCATCAACGAGCGACGATCCAGAGCTCAGTCTCTTCGTGCAGTGTGATCGATCGGTGCCGACCCCCACTGGCGTTTGGTGGCACGACTATCACTTGCGCGACGACGCCGCACGTGGATACGACTCGACCGATGCACTCTGGCACGCCGCGACACTGTCGCTCGTGATGGATCCAGGAACAACATCGCTTCTCACCGCATCGACCGCTGCACAAGGATCAGTCGCTGCCGATGCTCCACTCGACACCGAACGCGCGCGACTCGCAGCACTGACCGCAGCAAACCGTGCACGTGGCGACTTTCCCGCCGTTCGTCAGTTGTTGTACGCAGGCGACCAATTCGTCGTGACGCGCACTCGCCCCTGCGGCAGCGCGGGGCGATCCATTCTTGCTGGGTATCCGTGGTTTGCAGACTGGAGTCGTGATGCGATGTTCTCGATTCCTGGGTTGCTACTCGCCTCAGGCCGACTTGCTGAGGCCCAGCTCGCCATCTCGACCTACGCGGACTTCCTCGATCATGGCATGTTGCCGAATCGATTCCCCGACCATCCCACGGACGCGCTCGAGTACAACGCGGTCGATGCCCCACTTCTCATGATTGAGGCGACTCGCCGCACATTCGCGCTGAGTCACGACCTCGTGTGGCTTCGTTCGCTGTGGGCGGGTCTTCAGTCAATCATCACGGCATACACCGCTGGCGCTCGGCACGGCATCGCAGTCGATCCACGCGATGGGCTTTTGCGCGCTGGAGAACTCGGGGTTCAACTGACGTGGATGGACGCGATGATCGGCGGCCGCGTGATCACTCCGCGCATCGGCAAACCTGTCGAAATCAACGCGTTCTGGCAGCAAGCGCTGCGCGCGATGACTCAACTTGCGCTGGCACTTGGCGAATCTGGCGACGAATACGCCGCGGCTGCGCAGAGGGCGCAAACGAGTTTTGGTCAGTTCTGGAACCCGCTGCAGTCGTGCTGCTTCGATGTCATCGATGGACCGCACGGCAACGATGCGTCAATCCGCCCGAATCAACTCTTCGCAGCGGCTTGTGGCGACGCGCTGCTTCCCGTTGGCCAACGCAGAGCAATCGTCGATGTGTGCATGACTCGTCTGCGTACGCCGCAAGGACTTCGCACCCTCGATCCCGCCGACAGGGCGTACCGCGGCACCTACCGAGGCACACCAGTCGAGCGCGATGAGGCATATCACCAAGGGACCGTCTGGCCATGGCTCTTCGCCCCACTCATCTTCAGTCACTTTGGCGTCTACGGCGATCGTGAAGCGATCGCAGACTTCATGGCAGCATTCGCGAATCACCTGCGCGAAGCCGGTCTCGGCACAGTCAGCGAGGTTTTTAGTGGAGATCCACCGCACGAGCCCGGTGGCTGCTTCGCGCAAGCGTGGAGTGTTGCGGCCCTCCTCGAAGCGCTCCACGAGTTGCCGCCAACGAGTGTTGATGCATTACCGCCTCACAACACTACGAACGGACACCACACGTGAGGAGCCAATGACCACCCCAGTCACCGCTGAGCAATTGCGACTCAACGAGATGCACCGCGCTGGCGTGGCATGGCGCACATTCGGGCCGTACCTTTCCGATCGGCAGTGGGGAACGGTGCGCGAAGATTATTCGGTGAATGGCACCGCATGGGAGTTCTTCCCACATGATCATGCTCGCAGTCGCGCATACCGCTGGGGTGAAGATGGACTCGCCGGATTCTGCGACGAACGGCAAGACCTCTGCCTCTCAGTCGCGATGTGGAACGGCAACGATCCGATTCTGAAGGAGCGGCTCTTCGGCTTGACGAATTCCGAGGGCAATCATGGCGAAGACGTGAAAGAGGAGTACTGGTTCCTCGACGCGCTTCCAAGCGGGGCGTGGCAGACGATGCTCTACAAGTATCCGCAGCGCGCCTTCCCATACAACGAACTTGTGCGTGTGAATGCGAGGCGCAGCAAGCTTGAGCGCGAGTTCGAACTGCTCGACACTGGGATCTTCGATGACGATCGGTACTTCGATGTCGTTGTGACGTACGCCAAAGCCTCTCCGACAGACATCTTGATTCGGATCACTGTGCACAACCGTGCACCAGAAACGGCCACGCTGCATCTGCTGCCAACAGCGCTCTTTCGCAATGTGTGGGCTTGGACCGCCGCGCGTCCCCTGAGCGGATTCGCTGCCGCGGATGGCCGCGTCGATGTCACCCATGAACGCCTTGGCGCCATGCAATTGCATTTCGATGGCACTCCCGAACTGCTGTTCTGCGAGAACGAGACCAATGATGTGCGGTTGAATCAACATCCGCGTAACGGACGCACGTTCAAGGATGGCATCAACGATGCCGTCGTGCATGGCGATGCCGAAGCGGTCAATCCTGACCGTCGCGGCACGAAGATGGCCGCCCACTACACACTGACGATTCCCGCCGGACAATCGCACACGATTCGGGCGCGCCTCGCACCTCGGGGGATGACGAATCCTTTCGATCACTTCGATGCAGTCATGGTGGCACGAAAGGCCGACGCAGATGAGTTCTATCGTTCGAAGCAATCGAACGTTGCCGACGACGATGTCAAGGCGATCCAACGACAAGCCTGGGCGGGGCTGCTCTGGAGTCAACAGACTTACATTTACGATGTGCGCAAGTGGCTGCAGGGTGATCCTGCGCTGCCGCATCCGCCGAACGAACGCTGCAGTCAACGAAATGCGCAGTGGCAGCACCTGACCAATCACTTCATTTACTGCATGCCCGACTCGTGGGAGTATCCATGGTTCGCCTCCTGGGACCTTGCTTTTCACTGCGTCGCGCTCGCTGCGATCGATGCCGAGCAGGCGAAGTCGCAGTTGCTTCACCTCACGCTCGACCGCTCGATGCACGCCAACGGTCAGATTCCTGCGTACGAGTGGTCGTTTGGCGATGTGAACCCACCCGTGCATGCATGGGCAGCGATGCGCATCTTCGAGAGCGACGCAGCGCAGTCTGGCCGACCCGACTACGAGTTCTTGCGGCGCGCCTTCCACCGATTGCTCATCAATTTCACATGGTGGGTGAATCGCAAAGATGCTGACGGCCGCAATTTGTTCGCCGGCGGATTTCTTGGACTCGACAACGTTGGGGTCTTTGATCGCAGTGCAACTCTCCCATCAGGCGCCACGCTGCAACAAGCGGACGGCACCGCATGGATGGGCATGTTCGCGCTGAACATGATGCGCATCGCGGTTGAACTTGCGGCGGATGATCCCGTGTACCAGGACATGGCGACGAAGTTCTTCGAGCACTTTCTCGGAATCGCCGCCGCGATGGCAGACTTCGCCGGAACGGGTGAAGGATTGTGGGATGACACAGATAAGTTCTATTACGACCGGCTGCGCTTTCCAGATGGGACAACTGTCCCGCTGCGAGTACAGTCCATTGTGGGACTCCTACCGCTCACCGCTGTCTATGTCATGCAGCCTGAAGTCATGGCAAAGCTGCCAGAATTCAAAGCGCGAGTCGAGTGGTTTTTTGAGAATCGTCCAGACCTCGCAAACCTTGTATCGCACTGGAACGCAGCCGGGCGAGGAGATCAGCGTCTCTTCTCGCTCTTGCGTGGGCACCGAATGAAGTGCCTACTCAGACGCGCGCTTGACGAGACGCAGTTTCTTTCAGAGTTCGGAATTCGGTCGATGTCACGTGCGCTCGAGAACTCGCCCTATGTCTTCTGGCATGACGGCGAGAGTTTGTCTGTGCGATACGAGGCTGCGGAGGGGCAAACTGCGGCCTTCGGGGGCAATAGCAATTGGCGTGGCCCAATCTGGTTTCCAGTCAACGCACTCCTGATTGAGAGCCTTATGAAGTTTCACGACTACTACGGCGACGAGTTCCTCATCGAGTGTCCAGTGGGTTCTGGAACGAATGTCACACTGCGAGAGGCGGCGAAGGAAGTCGCGAAGCGACTCCTGAAACTCTTTCAACGAAACGGACAAGGTCGGCGCCCATCGCTCGGCGATCACCCCAAGGTTCAGGGGGACGTGCGTTTTCAAGAATTCGTCCTCTTTCACGAGTACTTTGACGGCAACACTGGTCGAGGCTGCGGCGCCTCGCATCAGACTGGCTGGACCTCGATGATTGCGTCACTGATCTCCCAGTTCGCGTCGAACAAGACTCCGACATGACCCGCCCGCTTCGAACTCTCTCGTTGATCTGCGCCGGCGCAGCGGTTGTCGCGGGCATCTCTGGGCTTTCAACGCTTGTTCTGCCCTCAGGAGGAGTTCGCGAACCTGAAATCGAATCAGAGCTCGTTCGATCGCTGCTGGCGACGTTGCTCATTGTCGCAGGACTTGTCACGCTGCTGCCTCGATGGAAGTGGTGGACGCTCGCAGCGCAAGTGCTTCTTGCGCTTTTGCTCGGCGCAGCGATCGCGGGGCTCGTCGTTCCCAACACGCTCACATCAACCGGAATGATGGCGGCGATCGCCTTCGTCGCGGTCGGTGGTCTCAGTGCGACCCTTCGCGCGACGAGAGGTCGGTGGCCAGCGGCACTCGCGGCGTGCGCTCTTGTTGGTCTCACGCTCTACGTTGCGTGCGCGCCGACGGCCCCAACGGCGACTCTGCTCTTAACTTCCGATCAACTTGCTGCGATCCCACTCTTGACCGCTCTTGCGTTAGCGGTCTCTGGCCTTGCACTGCTTGCGCGAGCGTGGTCCGATGCTCCTGAACGAAGCCTGGGTATGCCTCGCTGGATTGGTCTCGTCCTCACAGTCATTGCGATCTCACTTTCGCTTGGCGCGTGGCACAAACTTCGCAACACAGAGCGACACGCCTTGGGATTGCATGCGGATCTCGTTGAACAAGCTGTTGCCGCACACCTGCAGGCACGCCTCGCGACGCTCTTGAGCGGCTTCGCCGAGTTTGACGCCTCGTCGAGTGGCCCGCCTGCAACCACTCCGCAAGTGCTGTCAACTAGAGCCGAAGCGTGCTTTGATGAGTTTCCAGAGTTGCTTGCGCTTGAGTGGGTCAGTCATGCAGGGTCTGCTTCATGGATCGACACTCCCGATGGGATCGCTCCTGCTAGCCCTTCCGCGCTTGCACCCCCGCACGTGCGCGACGACGTGCTCGACCGCGCACGAGAGTCGACGCGAGTTGCCGTTGGTGGTCCCGTGACCTTCAACGGCAAGCAATCGACGCTGATTGCTGCTGTACCCCCAGATGGGTCTGGGAACTTTCTCGCACTGATGAGCATTGATCGCACAGTGCAGGCACTTGAACAGGGCTTTCGGGCGCACTTCGACATCGAAGTGCTGTACAACGGTGATCTGCTCTACGAGAGCGATGGAGTCCCAGGGGCAACGAGCCAGAGCCATGGCACACAGGTTCCCGTCGGATCGTCTCGAAGCGTCGGCAGCGCGGTCGGCGCCAATCAGCTCACCATCAAACTTGATCCCAATGCCTATCTCCGCACCCAATCGCACACTGGGCTACCAGACTTGTTGCTCGCGTCACTCGTCATCGCTTCAGTGCTGCTCGGGTCCACGGTGCTCTTTGCCCAAACGTCAGCGCACCGAGCGAATCTCTCAGCGCGCGCCCGAAGCCAACTTGAGCAGCTGATCGACGGTGCGCGGCAGGTCGCCGTTGTTGCGACCGACTGCTCAGGACTCGTCACGATCTTCAACCATGGAGCGGAGCGGCTTTCGGGATGGAGCGCAGCCTCAGTCGTGCGAGCGAAGGACGCGAGCTGGCTCTTCGACATCAATGAGCTGGCAGAGGTGGCACCGAATGCCAGTCCGAGGGGAGGGTTCTCAGCCCTCGCGATGCTCGCAAACGATCAGCGTGCACACGAACGTGATTGGACATGGCTGCGCGCCGATGGTGCGAAGCGGCGCATCAATCTTGCAGCGAATCCATGGCGAGACGGCGACGGTTCACTCGTGGGCTACCTCTTTGTCGCGGTCGATGTCACCGAGCGCGAAGCCGCGATGCGCGCACTCGATCAAGCGCGCCGCTCTGCCGACCGAGCGAGCGACATGAAGAGCTCATTCCTCGCAAACGTCAGCCACGAGATTCGCTCTCCGATGACGGCGATCTTGGCTTCTGCCGACCTCATCCTCGATGAGCAGACTTCGCACGACGAGCGACGCGAGTTCGCGCGCACGATTCGCCGCAACGGCGACCACCTGCTCGCCGTGCTGAACGACATTCTCGATATCTCGAAGATCGAGGCAGGCCAACTGCGGATCGAGTTGCTCGAAGTGCGGATTACCGAAGTGCTCGACGAGGTCGTGCAACTCATGCAGCCGCGTGCAAGAGAACGTGGCCTCGCCCTCACCGTCACTCGAGACGGCGACGACACCGATGCGCTCGTTCGTACCGACCCGCTGCGAGTTCGCCAGATTCTGGTCAACCTGATTGGAAATGCGATCAAATTCACCGAGCGCGGCGAGGTTGCCGTGGTCGTTCGCGCGAAGCGAGACGGGGAGTCTTTGAACTTTGAAGTTGACGTGCGCGACACGGGTATCGGAATGACTGAGCAACAGCTCAGCACACTCTTTCGCAATTATGGGCAGGCCGACTCGAGCACCGCGCGCCGATTCGGAGGAACTGGTCTCGGACTCGCGATATCGCAGCGACTTGCCGCGCTGCTGAACGGTCGAATTGACGCGCGCTCTACTTCCAACGAGGGCAGCACATTCACGCTGCGCGTCACGGCGCCGCTTTCGAATCAAGTGGTTGAGTCGGGATCCGCACATGCGACTCCGACCGCTGTGACGAGACTGGACGACCGACACATTCTTGTGGTCGATGACAGCCTCGACAACCAGCGACTCGTTGCAACATTGCTTCGGCGCGCAGGTGCGAGCGTCGAAGTCGTTGACAGTGGCAAGGGAGCGCTCGATGCAGTCGCTCGAGCGGGAGTCGAACGCGCCTTCGACGTGATCTTGCTCGACATGCAAATGCCCGACCTCGACGGATACGCAACCGCGCGAGAACTGCACGCGCGGGGGTACCGGGGTCGAATTGTTGCACTCACGGGAAACGCGCATGATCACGACCGTGACCGCTGCATTGCCGCAGGGTGTGACGATTACGCGATCAAGCCGATCGCACGCGAGCGGCTGCTCGCGATTTGCACAGCTCCGCCAAGTGTGATTGGCTGATCTCGCTACGATCTCATTCTCTTGTCTCTCTCTTGGTGGGGTGGCAGAGCGGTTGAACGCGCCAGACTTGAAATCTGGTATGTCCTTTCTGGGCATCGTGAGTTCGAATCTCACCCCCACCGCTGTTTCGAATCGCTCACCGCATGTCGCCACATTTTGCGACTTGTGGCGAGTTGCTATGCACCCATCCCAAGGACTCTTCCAATGCTTGTCACGCTCTCGGCAGCCGCGTCGCTTTCTCTGCAACTTGTCACTGCATTTCAGGATGCTCCTCCGCCTGCATCGTTGCTGCGCTATCCAGATGTCAGTCAGCAGCACATCGTGTTTACCTACGCCAACGGACTTTGGATGGTCGACAAGCGCGGTGGCGTTGCACAGCCCGTTGCCGATCCGCCTGGGACTGAGTCATTTGCGCGCTTCTCACCCGATGGAAAGTCGATCGCATTCCTTGGCAACTACGAGGGCAATCGAGACATCTATGTGACTCCGATCGACGGTGGCATTCCAAGTCGAGTGACGTACAACCCCGCGACCGAGATCCCAGCAGACTGGATGAGCGATGGCCACCTCCTCTTCAGCGCAACTGGAATGGGAACGTATCCGCGCGCGCCACAGATTTTTTCAGTGGAGGCGACGGGAGGGCTTCCTCGAGAGTTTCCAACTCCATATGGAGCGAATCCGACCGTCAGCCTCGACGGCAAGTACCTCGCGTACACCCCGCACTCGACGGATCAGCGCACCTGGAAACGCTACCGCGGCGGCATGGCGACCGATATCTGGGTCTACAACCTCGTTGAGAACACGGCCACGCGCGTGACGCAATGGGAGGGGACCGACACAATCCCAATGTGGCACGGGACAACCCTGTACTACCTCTGCGATGCTGGACCAGAGCATCGCCTCAACATCTGGTCGTGCGATCACTCGGGAGGCAATCGGCGCCAAGTCACGAAGTTTGCAGACTTTGACATCAAGTGGCCATCAATGGGACCGGATGATGGCTCGGGAGGCGAGATTGTCTTTCAATACGGCGCAGACCTGATGTTGCTCGATCTCGCCACGCGCGAGTCGCGAACAGTTGAGGTGCGAATCCCAGGCGCTCGCGCCCGACTGCGTCCGCAGGTGGTTGATGCGAGTGCTTTCATCGATTCGTGGGACATCTCACCATCCGGAAAGCGTGCTCTCGTCGAAGCCCGCGGAGACTTGTGGACGCTGCCTGCTGAGAACGGGATTCCCCGCAATCTCACCCACTCGAGCGGAATTGCAGAACGCTCGCCCTCATGGAGTCCGGACGGAAAATCAATCGCGTGGTTTGAGGACTCCCCATCGCAAGGGTACGAGCTCTTCGTCATGCCGGCCGATGGCACAGGCGAGAAGCGACAGCTCACGAAGACCGATGGAGCGTTTAAGTCGAACATCGTGTGGAGTCCTGATTCGAAGATGCTGACCTACGGTGGCAAGACGAATGTTCTCTTTCTCGTCGATGTGGCCACCGGCGATGAGAAGGTCATTGACCAGGAAGAGTGGGAGAACAATCCGCCGAGCCCGGCGTGGAGTCATGATTCGTCGTGGCTGACCTATCGCAAGAGTGATGCGTCTGGCCGCTCGGCGCAAGTCATTGTTTACGACGCTGAGACAGGCGAGAAGCATGCCGTGACATCGCCTGCATTTGCAAGTGGCACCCCGACCTTTGATCGCGCTGGGGAGTGGCTGTACTACGCGAGCGATCAGGAGTTTTTACCCAAGTATGGGTCCATGGACACCACGTTCATTTATGACAATTCAGAAGTCCTGCTGGCACTCCCGCTGCGAGCGAGTGTGAAGGCCGCGTGGCAGAGTGGCGAGAGCGATGAGGAAGTTCCAGCCCCACCGAAGAAAGAGAAAGCCGCGAAGGGGCAGAAGCCTGCTGGCGACAAGCCCGCCGACGACAAGCCCGCCGACGACAAGCCTGCCGACGACAAGCCTGCCGACGACAAGCCCGCCGACGACAAGCCCGCCGACGACAAGCCTGCCGACGACAAGCCCGCCGACGACAAGCCCGCCGACGACAAGCCCGCCGACGACAAGCCCGCCGACGACAAGCCCGCCGACGACAAGGCCGCTTCGTCGAAACGCAAGGGATTCACCATTGAATTCGACAACATCGAATCTCGGGCGGTGCGCATCCCCTCCGTTGAGCGTGGCGCCTTCTCGAGCACTGCGGTCAACGACAAGGGGTTGCTTATTTACGCCAGGCGAGGCGACAAAGAGAGTGGCATCAAGATCATCGATGCGCGCGAGAAGAAGCCCGCTGAGAAGGCGGTCACAACGGGAATGCGATTTGCGATGACGCCCGACGGAAAGAAGTTGCTCGTCACCGAACGGGGAAGCGCGCGCATCGTCGACGCCGCTGCTGGCGGTACTGCGAAACCAGTCGTCACGAAACCGATGTTGGTTGAAATCGATCCGCGCACCGAATGGCGACAAATGGTTGGCGATGCATGGCTCATCTTTCGCGACTACTTCTATGACCCCAATATGCACAACGTTGATTGGCCCGCCGTACGCGCCCAGTACATCGCGCTTGTCGATGACGCCAATAGCCGTGAGGATGTCTCATTCATTATCTCGGAGATGATTTCAGAACTCAATGTCGGACACGCCTACTACAACGGAACCGATGCTGAAGCAGGTCCGTCGGCGAATACCGGACTCCTCGGCGTCGACTTCGATCTTGGCTCGGCCCCAGCTGCCGATGGGAGCACCGCGACGGCATATCAGATCAAGCGGATTTTCGAAGGTGCACCATGGGATTCCGATGCGCGCAATCCGCTTCGTTCACCAGGCGTTGACATCAAGCAAGGCGAGTTCATTCTCGCCGTGAACGGGACCCCCGTTGATGTGCGCAAGTCGCCGTGGGCGGCATTCGTCGGGCTCGGCGGAAAGACGATCACTCTTCTGGTCAGCGGGAAGCCCTTTCGTGATGCGAGCGCCCGATCAGTCATCGTCACGACACTGGAGAGCGATGCAGATCTGCGATACCGCTCATGGATCGAAGCGAACCGCGCCTACATCGATGCGAAATCACAGGGACGCATCGGGTACATCTACGTTCCGAACACCGGCGCAGACGGACAGAACGATCTCATGCGACAGTTCGTCGGGCAGCGTGGAAAGGAATCGCTCATTATCGACGATCGCTGGAACGGCGGAGGCCAGATTCCCACGCGGTTCATCGAACTCTTGAACCGTCCTGCCACAAACTGGTGGGCGCGCCGGAACACCAAGAGTCAGGCTTGGCCGCCCGATGGACACTTCGGTCCCAAGGCGATGCTCATCAACGGCCTTGCAGGTTCTGGCGGCGACATGTTTCCGTGGCTCTTTCGCCAGTCCGACCTCGGTCCTCTCGTCGGCACTCGTACATGGGGTGGCCTGGTCGGCATCTCTGGGAATCCATCACTTGTCGATGGCGCGAGTGTGCGAGTCCCGATGTTTGCGTTCTACGAGAACGATGGCTCGTGGGGAGTCGAAGGCCACGGAGTCGACCCAGATGTCGTGGTGATCGATGACCCAGCATTGATGAAGGGAGGTCCGTCGCGAGGCGGGTTCGATCCACAAATCGATGTCGCGGTTGGGCTGCTCGAGAAGGCGCTGCGAGACTCGCCGTTCAAGCAAGTTCCGACACCGCCCTATCCAGATCGAAGCGGCATGGGACTGCCAACCAAAGATCAGTGATTGGATGGCGAAGCTGGCCGATCGGTCGCAAATGGCGATGCGGGTAGTCCTGCGCCGTTGATGAGATTCGCGCGCACGGGATTGCAACTCCACGCATATCGCACTGCGGTTGGTCGTGCGATCGACGGATGTGAAACCACAACGGTGGAGCCCTCAATCGACGCGTTTCCCCAGACGAATATTCCATCGCTCCCAGCGACAGCAAACCCGTCTAGAGGAGTACCACCAACGGTCGTGAGTCCACTGGCGTGATCGAAGGACAACACCAACTGACTGCCCCGCGCCACTGCGCTCAGATAGAGCGGACCTGACCACTCTCCCCCCTTTCCATACACCTGTGCGAGGGCCCATCCCGCGAGCCGGCTACCAACGACCTGCTTGTTGCGCGGATGAATGTCGGCTGCATCGCCAACGTCGAGTGTGACCGCCAGTCCACACGCTGGAACTGCTCGCAAGGTGTTCAACTGCGCGTCTCGCAGTTCTGCCCACGTCCCCTCGACTGGATCGTTACTTGCTGCTTGAAACGATGCGAGCTGCACAATTCCAAACGGGAAGTCGCCTTCGCGCCACGCCTCCCGCCACGAACGAATGAGCAGTGGCAAGAGTGCGCGATACTGCTGCGCGCGGTCTGCGTTCGACTCACCTTGGTACCAGATCGCTCCTCGAATTCCGAAGCCTGCCACCGGCGCCATCATCGCATTCCACATTGATCCCCACGCGTTCCATGCCAGCAGCGGATGGCTCGCACCGACTGGAGGGGCTGGAGCCACGGGGACTCCCCCATCGATCCCGCGCTTCCACTGCCAACTCCCCGCAAGCGAAATGGGCTGCGCGTCACCACCTGAGAGTCCATCCGTCGAAGCTGCACGGACCGCGATGCGTTCGGCGGCGCCAGTCATTCCACCTGCACCACCAGTGTCGAGCATGAAGATCGCAAGCTCAAGCGATCGCGACGTCACTGCAGAGGCAGGAACAACATAGTTTCGAGGAGCACTGTGCAACCCAGTCGTGCGGCCGACTTCAATGCCACTCACCCACACCACGTCGCTGTCGTCAATCGGACCAAGTGCCAACCGAAGGTCGCGACCGATCCAACTGGTCGGAATCTCAATCGTTCTTCTCCACCAAGTTCCGCCATCAAATGTTGCGAGCGACTCTGTGCCAGCTGCCGACCCATGTTGACCTGGAATCACTCCATTCGACCAGCCTTGTGCTTCCCCGACCTCAGCGCGTTGCCAGGAACCCTGGAATCCAGGTTCTTTCACTTCGAGCGCGTTCCAGTATTGCGCGATCGCTTTCTGGTAGTCGTCAGTCGCGCGACTCATCGCAAGTTGCTTTTCTGCTGCGGATTGCTGCTCGTACTCCCTCGCCACAGTCTGTTGCTTCGCAACGGAGTCACCAAAGAGTGTGTCTCTCGCTGCCGCGGCGACGGGAACCCATGACTCTGCGAGCGATCCTCCCCAGTTGATTGAGAGCAGCCCCACTGGCACGTCGAGCGTCGCGCCGACTTTCGATGCGAACCAACTTCCAACAGCCGTGAAGTGCTGCGCGTTCGCTGGACTCGCAACGACCCACTGGGCGGGTTGCTCATCGAGCGGTGCCACCGCCATGTCATGCGGGGCGGTGAAACATCGAATCGTCGATGGCAGCGATGCTGCGAATTCAGTGCCTCCCAGACTCGCTCCAACTGGCCATTCCATGTTGGATTGCCCACCGCACAACCAGACTTCGCCGACAAGTACATCGGTTCGAGAGATACTCTCAGAACCGCATCGCACGCGCAGCGTCAGCGCGCGAGCGTGCGCGCCGAGTGCTGGCAGTTGCACCTTCCATCGACCATCGACGGCGATCGGCCCAGTCGCAGAGGCGACTTGCCCTCCAGTGGCATCGACGATCTCAACAACGACTTGCTGCCCTGCGCTCCCCTTCCCCCACACTGGCAACGGCATGTCGCGCTGAAGCACCATGTGATCGGAGAAAACCGATGGAAGCGCAAGTTGTGCGTTGGCTTCACTCGCCACGGCGATCACAAGAGGGATGGCGCAGTTCGCGAAAAGGTTCATGAGGTAGTTGTACACGCGCCCGCTTTGGCTGCGACCTTGTCGAGGTTGCAAGAAGTGCTATGATCCTGCCCCCAATCGAGTCACTCTCGATTGTGTTGAGAGTGTGCGGGTGTAGCTCAGTGGTAGAGCGCAACCTTGCCAAGGTTGATGTCGAGGGTTCGAGTCCCTTCACCCGCTTTGCTCTCCTTCCGTCGGTCACTTGCCAAGTGATCGCTGGGCCAGATCGATAAAGAAGGCGAACTCGAGAGCGATCTCCTTGAGTCGGTTGAATCGACCTGAGTTGCCGCCGTGGCCAGCATCCATGTTGATGCGAAAGAGCAGCGGATTGGTATCGGATTTCATCGCGCGCAATCGAGCGACATACTTCGACGGCTCGAAGTATTGAACTTGTGAATCCCACAGACCCGTGGTGACGAGCATCGCCGGATACGCCTTGCGCTGAATCTGATCAATCGGTGAGTACTCGCTGATGTACTTGTAAGCAGCTCCCTCGCGCGGGTCTCCCCATTGGGTCCATTCGTTGGCTGTGAGCGGAATCGTCTCGTCGAGCATGGTGGTCAGCACATCGACGAAGGGAACGTGCAGCCCGATTCCGAGGTACTTCGCTCCTGCCTGATTCGCGATCGCTCCCATCAGCATGCCGCCCGCAGAGCCGCCTGTCGCAAAGACCTGCCCGGCTGCACCATACTTCTGACGAACGAGAAAGTCTGTGACATCTTCAAAGTCGTTGAACGAGTTCTTCTTATGCATGAGCCGGCCATCCTCGTACCAGTCCTGCCCCAGGTCGGCGCCTCCGCGCACATGAGCGGTCGCGAGAAGAAATCCGCGATCGAGCAGCGAGACTCGATTGCTGCTGAAATCGGCATCCGACGAGATGCCGTACGCGCCGTACCCCTCCTGATAGATCGGTGCGCTGCCGTCACGAACGAATCGATCCGTGCGCCATGCAAGCGAGACTGGAATCTGCTTGCCGTCCCGCGAGCGAGCCCACACGCGCTCTGTGCGGTACAGCGATTTGTCGTATCCGATCACGGGCTGCACCTTTCGCACTGTGCGTGCCTGTGACGCAAGATCAACATCGTAGACCGTCGTCGGAGAGATCATCGACGTGTACGCGACGCGCACTGCAGGCGATGCTGGGTCTTGTCGGCTCGCAATCGACATTGTGTATGCGCTCTCATCGGCCTGAATCGTGAACGGCTTCACGATGGCCTCTCCTGCTCCCCAAGGCACCACGCGAACGATCCCGTTCGCTCGCTCGCGTTCACCGAGCGCAATCGCGCCATTGAAGAGCTGGAAGGCATCAAGCGAGGTCTCGGCCCGATCACCGATGAGCTCACGCCACGTGGCAACGGTTTGTACGCTCGCCTCGTCCGATTCGACGAGTTTGAAGTTATGCGCGTGATCGTTCGTTCTGATCACCCAACGCCCATTCAAGTGGTTGGCGTACGATCGAACACCCACCCGACGCGCAATGGCGATCGTGGGGGCGACGAGTGGATTTCGTGCCGAAATCACTCGTAACTCCGTCGTGTCGAACCCTTCAAGCGTGATCATGATGAACTCGTGTGAAGCCGAGAGTTCGACGCCAGTGATCAGAGTTTCATCGAGCTCGTTGTAGACCTGCACGTCTGTTTCGTGCGGAGTCCCAAGCGTGTGTCGATAGACCGGACCAGTCTGTAGCAACTGGGGGTCCTGCTTCACATAGAACACCGTTTTTCCGTCGAGTGCCCACGCGATCGATTCCATGACTCCTGGGATCGCATCTGGCAATGTCTCACCACTCACGAGGCTCTTGAATCGCAGCGTGCTGATGCGGCGTCCCGTTGTGTCATCGGTCCACGCGAGCATCTCGTTGTTGTGACTGACCTCGATCGCGCCAAGTGAGAAGAAGGGCTTGTCCTTTCCGAGTACCGGACCATCGAGCAGCACCGCAACCTGAGCGCCCGCGGTGGGAGCGATCGGGGTCCCCGCTTGTCTCACCAGCACTGGATACTCAGCGCCCTGATTGAACCTCGTTGAATACCAATAGCCGTTGTGATAAAGCGGCGCGGTCGAGTCGTCTTCTTTGATGCGTCCACGCATTTCGGCGAGCAGCGACTGCTGCAGGGGAAGCAGGTGCGCCGTAACCGATTCGGTGTAGGCATTCTCTGCATTGAGATAGGCAAGAATCTCTGGACGCTTGGTCTTCGCGTCATCGTCGCGCAGCCAGTAATAGTCATCCACGCGATCACCGTGAGGACTCTTCACGGTGAATGGAACGCGCGTGGCAACTGGTGCAACTGGACCCCCTTGTGGACAAGCGAGAAACAAGCAACAACACATCATGATGGTCATTCAGACAATAGTAGGGGTCGCAGTGACCAGATGATCGGTTGAAAGTCCGTGCGCTGACTTGCAATCCACCACATCGGAGGCATGCTCTCTCCCGATGCTCGCCCGTTGTTCCGCAAGCTCATTGTCAGTCGCCGCAGGTGGGTTCGCGGTGTGTGTGGCCTACCACGTTCACGGCGCGGTCATAGAGCTCGCTGCGGTGAGTGATACAACCCTGTACGAAAGCGCAACCGGCGCACTCGGAAACGGTGCGGGGCAATACCTGTTCGCAGGAACCACGAACCAGCCGCAATTGCGAAGGGCGTTGATTTCGTTCGACGCGGCTGGCGCGCTGCCCGAACAGGCAATCATTGAGAGCGTCCAGCTCACGCTGCACGTCGCATCGGCGAGCGCGCAGACGCATTCATTTTCGTTGCATCGCGTGACATCCGCGTGGGGAGAAGGTCTCTCGGATGCGGTTGGAAACGAGGGGTCGGGCGCAGCGGCGATGATGGGTGACGCAACGTGGCTTTACTCCTCATGGCCTGGGATCGCGTGGACGAATCCCGGCGGAGATTTCTCGACGGTTGCAAGCGCTGCGACCTCGGTCGGTGACATCGGCTTCTACTCGTGGACTTCGACACAGCTGCGCGATGATGTGCGCGCGTGGCTTGCAGATCCAAGCGCACAGTTCGGCTGGATCCTGCGTGGCGACGAGTCAAGTCCAGGCACCACACGCCGGTTCGACTCGAGCGAGGCGATCGACGCGCTGCTTGTTCCAACGCTGACCATCAGTTACTCCATCGCGCCCGCCCCAGGCTCGATCGCCCTTCTCGCGCTCTCCCTGCTCGTTGCACGAAGCCGTAGGCGGTGAATCAGGCGTTAGTTCCCGCTGGTCCCCCACTGCCCGAGCACGATCGCGAGGTCGGCGCCATCAACAAGTCCATCGCCGTTGACGTCACCCGATGGGGTTGGCACCGTGCCTGAACAGACGAACCGCAGCGATCCAGTGCCGGTCAGGCTGGTGAAACCGGTCAAGCGGATGAGGTAGGTGTTTCCACTTTGAGTTGCAAACGTCACGAGTGACGCATTGGCAGTTCCACACTGGTCGTTACATGCAATGGAGGCTCCCGCCGCCGCCTCACACGCACTTCCCGTGCAGCTGTTGACTTCGAACACTTCGAGTCCTGTATCCGCAGTCGTCAAGCCACAGGTGGAAATCTCTGCCGAGCCGGTGCAAGGCGCAGTCCACTCGAAAAAGAACTCCTTTTTCACAACATACCCAGGGGCGCACGGCACGACAGTGTTCGTCGCCAAAGGTGAGAACGAGAAATCAAACGCTTTCGTGGCAGGCGAGCCAACCACGGTGACGGCGGTGGCACACGAATACGCAGGCATGGGATAGACACCGGTCGTTACCGCCGCATACGGACCGGTGGCAGAGCCGGCTGTATCAGACCACTTGGTGAGATGAAAACTCTGCTGCTCGACAGGAACTGGATGGATCCCTGGTACTCCAATCACAGAGCCGAAGAGAGAAAACTCCGTGGTTCCGCCGCAATCCTCTCGCACGCCAAGGGGAAGCTCCGTGCTTCCGCTCACGGCGACGAAGTACTGCGTGTTGGGGGTGAGTAACGAACCGAGTGTTCCGCCACCCACCAGTGGCGCGTTCGCATCAAGAACTGGATAAGGCAGCGCACCAGACAACTTATGGACCGTAGCGATTGGCTTTGCGAGTGTTACCCAGACTGGAGCAATCGAACCACAGTTGACGACGAATCGCTTGAAGAGTGTGAGTCGAGCGTCCCACACTGGGGATCCCCCCGTTCCCATGTCCATGTCAATCTTGAAAGTGCTCACGCTTGACCCGGTCAGGACGAGGTACATGTCAACCTGATCGGCTGCCCCGACAAGGGCGGTAGCGGCGGTCGAGCCTCGCAGGCGAGTCACAGAAACGTTTTGGCTTGCGCTCACCGTCGTTGCGGTAGATGGCGTTGATCCAGCATCTTTGGGACCCTCGTCAAACTCTGGGCCAGCGAATGCGGCACTGACGAGTGCTGCAGCGAGTAAGAACCCGAATCCAACTGTGGTGCGTTCTGTGTGCATAGAGCCTCCTAATAGAAATTGATGCAACCGCACTCTAAGTTTGCGGTGGGCAAAATCAAAGAAAGTTCGTGGAAAATCGCAAATTGAGGGTGCACACGGAGACAAGAATCGCTCCGATACGATCAAACGCGGATGATTCCAGACGATCCTGACGGCACACTCATTCCGGGAGACGAAAGCTCGAACGACCGCCCTCACTCGATGGATGTCACCGCCGAGTCACATCCCACGGGGCGCACGACCCCTCTCGCAGGACAACACGAGACCTCGCTCGATTCGAAATCGTGGGGTGGCGAAGCGCTCGCGAGCGGTGCGAATACCAAGGGGGTTCAGACCGGTTCTCGCTACAAGATCCTTCGCCCGCTTGGAGAGGGTGGATTCGGAATCGTGTACCTCGCCGACCAGAGTGAACCAGTGCGCCGCAAGGTCGCACTCAAGGTTCTCAAGATGGCCTTCGCGTCTCCAGCGACCCTTGCGAGGTTTGCCGCCGAACAGCAAGCGCTGGCGATCATGGATCACCCGGGTCTTGCGAAAGTGTTCGACGCAGGCACCACTCCCGATGGCCAACCGTACTTCGCGATGGAGTACGCGCCTGGCGAGCCGCTCGCTTCATTCTGCGATTCCCGCCGCATTGGGCTTCGTGCCCGCATTGAGTTGCTAGCTCAAATCTGCGATGCGATTCAGCACGCACACATGAAGGGTGTCGTGCACCGTGATCTCAAGCCTGGAAACATTCTGGTCGCCGAGACCGATGAGGGCTTCAGACCAAAAGTGATTGACTTCGGCATCGCGAAGGCTGTCTCTGCGAGCGCCGGAGAGAATGCGCACGAGACTCAATTCGGGCAATTCGTTGGAACACCCGTCTACATGAGCCCCGAGCAGGCCGAGGGTGGCTCGATCGACATTGACACGCGAAGCGACATCTATTCGATGGGAGTGATTCTCTACGAGCTGCTCGTAGGCAAGACCCCGATCGAGTCTGAGACGCTTCGCAAGTCGGGCATCGCGCACCTCCATCGCACACTGCTTGAAACCGATCCGCTGAGACCGAGTGTCCGGCTCGACAAGATGCCGCCTGCTGAACGAGAGTCAATCTGTGCGGCGCGGCGATCGGAGTATGCGCCACTGATGCGACAACTCCGGCGCGATCTCGACTGGATCACGATGCGCTGCCTCGAAAAGGACCGCACCCGCCGCTATGAGAGCGCCAGTGCACTCGCGGCAGACTTGCGGCGCTACCTCGCAGGCGAAGCAGTTCTTGCGGGGCCTCCCGGCAACGCCTACCGGATTCACAAGTTCGTGCGCCGTCACCGGGTGGGAGTCTCGGTCGCCGCGGTCGCGACACTCGGGCTGATCGCCTTCGCCGTCAGCATGTGGGTGCTCTGGCAGGACGCGACACGCCAGCAGCTTCGCGCGGAACAAACGCTCGGGGTCTTCAAGTCCGCACTCGGCGCGTCTGACCTAACTGGGTCACAATCAGAATCATCGAATACGGTGCAGGGGCTGCTTCTGAAGGTCGAAGAAGACGCATTGAAGTCACTTGCCTCTCAGCCCGACATTCTTGTCGAACTGCGTGAGACGATCGGACCGGTGTTCACATCGCTCTCTGACTACGACTCGGCCCGGCGCAACATCATCCCGCTCGTCGAGTTTCGTCGTGCCCGCGCTGCCTCAGGAGACATCGATGACGGCATCGCCCTCGCGAAGGCGCTTCACGAACAGGGGCGCGTACTGTTTTTCCTGCGGCAATACACAGAGTCGCGCGCGGCATACGAAGAGTCGCTCGCGCTTCGAACCCAGTTGCTTCGAGCCAATCATCCTGACATCGGCACCTCACTCCTGCATCTGAGTGCGGTCTATCGCGCGCTGGGAGATTCAACGCTGAGCGACAAGGCGAGCGACGATGCGATTGCACTCTTTCGTCGCATCACAGACGATCGACAGGAGCGACTCGGCGCCGCTCTCTTTTCGCGTGGCGACAGCCTGCGCAAGGTGAAGCGGTTCGACGAGGCTCGGGCATTCATCAATGAGGCGATCGAGGTCTTCATCAAGAACGAGGGGCCGAACTACTGGCGCGTCGGTCGGGCTCTCGGGTTGCTCGGAGACATTGAAGTGTCGAATGGCCGCTACGACCTTGCGGTCGTTCACCAGCGACGGGCGATCGATCTCATGCTGCCGCGATTTGGAGCGACTCATCCAACAGTGACGCAGGCGCGCCAGAATTGCGCGCTGTCGCTCGCCCGACTCGCAACGGGTGACTCTTCGTCTCTTGAAGGCGCCTCAGTGATAGACCCAGCGGCGCTCGCAGAAGCGCTGAAACAGACGCGGCTCGCTGTTGATGGACGAGCACAGAATGACAAGTCGCCCATTGACACTGCGCACTCGCTTGCGCTGCTCTCGCTTCTCAGTGAACTGAATGGCGACCGGGCGGGTGCGATCGCATCAGAGTCGCGCATAGTCAACATGCTTCAAGAGCGTGCCCCACAAGCGGCAGAGCAGATCGTGCGTGCGCAAAACCGCCTCGCTGGATTGCAGCAGCCCTCGGCGGCACCGCTAGACTGATTTTGATGCAGCAGTTGCTTGGGATCATGATCGGTGGATTTTTGGTCTGCGTCATCGCAGGCTCGGTGCTCGCACGCGCTGCGATCGCCTCACTCGATCACACACACAAGGCCGACCTCGTCACGATTGTTACCAAGAGTTCGATGTGGAACCTCGTGGCACCTCTGCTCACGGCAGCCGCGTACGCGGTGGTCGTCATCAGCAATCCCCAACTCTTGCCAGTGGCCACAGCGGTCGCCCTAGGAATTCTTGTTGCACACGGCATCTTCAGCGCAATTCTCGCCGAACGCGCGTACCGAGCCCACCACTTTCCAGCCCGGTTTCTACGGCTGTTTCGATTCTCGCGGGGAGTGCGAATCCTCGGTTCTGCGGCGCTCTTCGCCGCGATTCTCGTGTGGCTGTTCGGGCGCGATCACGCGTAATGTGCAAGGATGTTGACTGCACTCCTGAGCGCCGCACTCACACTCTGTTTGACCACAACCCCGCCCGTTCAAAGCGACCCGACCGACAATCGGGCTGAACTCGAACGCGCCCTCGCGCGGGCGCCAGCCGATGAGCAGTCGGGCATGCGCTGGCTGATCGCGCACATGCCCTCCGCGGATGCCAGCACGCTGACGAGCGCCTTCCTCCTTGAGAACTGCTCTGAGGCCTATCGCGCCTGGCGCACCGCTCCGTGGCATGCACAGGTATCGGAAGAACTCTTTTTCGATTGCATTCTGCCGTACGCGTGCATCAACGAGTCTCGCGACCCTTGGCGCGTGAGCCTTCGTGCGATTTGCGCGCCGATGGTCGCAAATGCCACAACCCCCGCGCAGGCAGCTGCGATACTCAATCGCGAACTGTTTCCGCGCGTCGGCGTGAAGTACTCGACCCTTCGAAAGAAGGCCGATCAGAGCCCGCGCGAGTCGATCGACTCTGGGCTCGCGTCGTGCACTGGGCTCTCGATCCTGCTCGTTGATGCCTGCCGATCGGTCGGAATTCCAGCGCGATTTGCAGGCATCCCCATGTGGATCGACAAGAGCGGCAATCACTCGTGGGTCGAAATCTGGGACAACGGCTGGCACTTCACCGGCGCCGCCGAACCAACAGGTGACGCGCTCGATCAAGGTTGGTTTGCCGACCGCGCTGCAGGAGCGCTCCGCGATGATCCGAACCATGCGATCTACGCAGTGACCTGGCGCGAGTCGCCCACCCGCTTTCCCGCCGCATGGCGGGATGATGACGAGGGCGTTGTACGCGCCGTGAACGTGACCGACCGATACACGGCGGCTCGGGCAACACTCCCCGAAGGCCACGCGCGCGTGCGCATCCGCGCGCTTGCGGGTGATGAGCGGATTGCGATTCCCGTCACGCTCGCACTCGCAGGTGGCGCGCCGCTCTTCGCTGGGACAACGCGAGATGAAGGCTTCGACGCAAATGACCACCTCACGGCAGTGCTTGCGGTCGGGAGTACTGTCGAGTTGCGTTCTCCTGCGATCACTCCTCTCTCGTTTACGGTCGAACGCGACGAGCAACTTGTCACCGCGCCAGTCACACCGAGCACCTCGCAGCAAGCCCTCAAGAGCTTGCGGGTCTACCTCAGTTCGCATGGAATCAAGGATGTCGCCGCGCAGCCCTTTGCGACGACCCCGCTCACGAAGTCTGATTCGCTGACAGCGCGCGACCTCTTGTGGAAGAGTTACTCCTCGCGCGCTCGCGCTGAGCGCACGAGAGAACTCGCGTCGGGAGTGATCGAGTTGAACGGCTCGAAGATGCCCATCTGGTTCAAGGAGTACGGTGTGAAACCGAAGACCGGGCACGCCCTCTTCATCTCAATGCACGGAGGGGGCGGAGCGCCACCCGAAGTCAACTCCAAGCAGTGGGAGAATCAGAAGCGACTCTACGAACCCGCCGAAGGCATCTATGTCGCCCCGCGCGCTCCGACCGACACGTGGAACCTCTGGCATCAAGATCACATCGACCCACTCTTCACTCGACTCATCGAAGACATGATCATTGTCGAGGGGATCGATCCCAATCGCGTGTACATCACCGGCTACAGCGCCGGTGGCGATGGGGTCTACCAGCTTGCGCCGCGTATGGCCGATCAGTTTGCGGCCGCAGCGATGATGGCTGGGCATCCCAATGAGACGAAACCTGACGGACTGCGAAACCTTCCGTTCGCGCTGCATGTTGGTGCCAATGACACGCCCTTCAAGCGCAATGAGATCGGTGCTCAGTGGAAGGTTTCCCTTGATGAACTTTCCGCAAAGGATCCTGGCGGATATCCACATCTCGTGGAGATTCACGAGGGCAAGGGACATTGGATGGACCGCGAAGATCGCTCGGCGATCCCTTGGATGGCACAGTTTTCGCGTGATCTGCATCCACAGAAGGTTGTCTGGCTGCAGGACGATGTCACCCACACGCGCTTCTATTGGCTGGCGACCACCACCCCCAGCGCCGGCGCGCGCGTGGTGGCGTCACGATCGGGGCAGGACTTCAAGATCGAAAGCGCGGAGGGTGTCACCGACCTCTCTGTGCGACTCGACGACCGCATGTGTGATCTCGACCAACCGATCACGATTCGCCGAGGGGATGTCGTTGTGTACAGCGCCCTCGCACCTCGCACGATCGCAGCGATTGCGACCACGATCGCCGAGCGGGGCGATCCAACAGCGGCCTTCGTGGCTGAGGTTCGCGTGCCCGCTCTCCCCTGATCTCGCAGTCGGGAGCCTCTATAGGATGCGCCCTCTCACCGTGAGCACGCGTGGCCGATCCATTCTCTCTTCGAGCCCCTAGCGCATGCTTCTCTGGTCGAGTTTTATCGCGCTCATCCTGGTCTTCCTTGCGCTCGATCTGGGTGTGTTTCACCGCAAAGATCATGTGGTTGGCATCAAAGAGTCGCTGCGTTGGACGGCCATCTGGGCTTCGCTTGCGCTGTGCTTTTCGGTCTTTGTGTACTTCGCCTACGACAACCACTGGTTTGAACTAGGAACTGTCGTAGACGCCGTCGACGGCCGAGTGAACACCGGCGCTTCGGCGACCGAGAAATACCTCACTGGGTATCTCGTCGAACAATCACTCAGCGTCGACAATCTGTTCGTCATTGCGATGATTTTCGGCTCGTTCGCGGTGCCAGCGATCTACCGTCACCGCGTCCTCTTCTGGGGAATCATTGGCGCCTTGGTGATGCGCGGCGCGATGATCGGGATCGGGGCGCAACTCATCGCGAGCTTTCATTGGGTGATGTATGTCTTTGGCGGTTTTCTCATCTTGACCTCACTCAAGATGCTCTTCACCCATTCGGCACCCTCTGACCCCTCGGAGAACATTGTTGTGAGGCTGGCCAAGCGGTTCTTGCCGGTGACCGACCATTACCACGGTCACCAGTTTGTGGCGATTCATGAGCAGAGGGGCACCCGAATGCTCACACCACTGGCGATCGCGCTCCTCATGGTTGAGACCACAGACCTCATCTTTGCTGTCGACTCGATTCCAGCGATCTTTGCCATCACTGCCGACCCATTCATCGTCTTCACGAGCAACATTTTTGCGATTCTTGGGCTTCGTTCGCTCTTTTTTGCGCTATCAGGGATGCTGGATAGGTTTACCTACCTCAGATATTCACTTGCTGCGATTCTTTTTGTGGTCGGAGGAAAGATGTTCTGTGAGGGGACCCTCCGATCCTGGGCCGGCGATCACGCGAATCTCTACCTGCTACTGCTGGTTTTTGCCCTGCTCGGCGGCGGAGTGGGGGCGTCATTCCTGATCCGAACCCGCCCATCAACGAAAAGCTTATGAATTTTGTTCGCAAAATGACCCCCGAGAATTGACAACCCTCCGATTGGTGGCACTCTACGGCTAAGAGGTTTCGGAATTGGGATCGATCGTGAGCCGATTGCGCTCGCATTGAATTGGCCCTTTTTCCCTTTTTCCCTTTTTCTTGGAGACCTCAATCATGAAGACCTTTGTTCTTGGAGCATCGCTCGTGGCGATCGTCGGCGCAACCGCGTCGGCCGATGTCACCTTCTCATTCACAAATCAAACCTGGACCGGATTCAACTTCAGCGAGGCATACGCCGCTGGTTCTCTCTCAGGAACCATGACTGGCGCGTCAATCAATGCCACGCTGAATGCATCCGTTGCGTACACCTACGCAGACGACCTCTGCGTCTACATTGCTGGTACCCCTCTCGCAACAGGTGGCGCCCTTCAGTGCGGCGGCTACTCAAACCTGAGCGCTGGCCAGCGTTACTTCTGGCCAAACGGCGGAAGCTCAGTCCCTGGAACGACCTCGATCGGCACTGTCACCTTCGCCACTGGCGTTGACATGACCGGCAGCTCCAACAGCGTGTGGATCGGCAACGGATACGGCGCAGCCGGAACCAGCGGAACCTTCACTGGTTCGATCACTCTTCACGGAGTGAACGCAGTTCCAGCTCCAGGCGCGATCGCCTTGCTCGGACTCGCAGGCCTCGCTGGTCGCCGACGCCGCTAAGGCGCTTCGACCTTCGCAGGCTTCGGCTTGCACTACTGGTCTCCAAAGGGGGACGCCTTCAAGGCGTCCCCCTCTTTTCATTTTCGAGGCTCACGAGTCGAATTGGTTCCACTGAGCGTCAAAAGCCCACTCGTAGTTCTTCCACCTGCCAATCGACGCCCGATTGATCGGCTGACGAACCTGCTCATGGCTGAGGGTGAGCACTGTTCGAGTGTTGCCTTCCGGCGCGGTTGTGGCGAGATCCATCGGCAGATCGAGCCTTGCGAGGCAGCGCGCGGCGTGACCCGCGGGATCGTCGACGAGCGATTCATACTTAATCGACTCATGCGCGAGGTCGAGTCGCTCCAGCGCGTGCGGCACGAAGGAGCGGTGGGTTGCGATGACCGTGCGAATGCTGCTCAACGACGAGGTCCATCCGAACGACGCCGGATGAAAGTTGCCGAGCAGGGTGCTGATGGCGGTGTCGCGTGGATCGCGGTCGATGGAGAAGAGCACGCATCCAGGCATGATCGCTGCGATCAGCGGCAACCACATCCACGTATGCAGGCTCTTGTCGAGTGTGACAGAGGCGCCTGCGCGCCGACGGACAACGGATCCTTCGAAGTACGCACGTTGCCAGCCAAGGGCGTCGTCGGTGGAGAGTGAGCCGAGATCGCGGGGCCAGAGACCCGAAGCGACCGCCCGCTCTCCCATCGATTGAATGCCCTCGTACTCGCCGATGCCACTGACTGATAGATGGCGATCGAGCATCTGCTCGAGCAACGTCGTGCCACTGCGAGGGAGCGCCACGATCATCGCCGTACCCGCGACCCGCGGCGCGCGGGCGGCCACCCCCGCGGTTCGATCGATCACTGCGCGCTGCGCAGCGATCTCAGCTTCGAGCCCTCCAAGATCGAACTGCCCTCCGGTCGATTGGTGCAATTGGGTCGCGAGATCAAACGCCTCTCGGTAGCGCGCGGTGCGATCGAGCAACTTGACTGCTTCAAATCCGGCGATTCGCCTCAGGTATGACGGCGCGTCTGAACGCGCGAGCGCTTTGAGCCGTTCGATCGCGGCGGGAGTGTCTCGCTTCGCGTCGAGTCGTGCGCGAAAGAGC
>SXGU01439735.1_pt1 | contig 37461 bp, 30 predicted proteins | sample 3174531 | NCBI WGS metagenome assembly SXGU01 (sample SAMN11356863, study PRJNA531348) | freshwater metagenome | isolation source: freshwater sample F1-140 | place: China: Fuxian Lake, Yuxi | collected 2017-12-25 | reverse complement strand
TCCAGGCCGCGCGCGCGGCCGGGTGGGAGGGCGCCCCCGTCGCGCCGGGCGACGCGCTCTCGCCCGATCTCGCCGTGGCCTCTGTCGTCCGGTCGCTGGGCGACGGCCTCTGGCTCGCGGAGGTGGACGACACCATGCACGCAGAGCGGCTCGCCTGCGTCGTCGCGGAGCGGCGGGCGCGCGCTGAAACGGCGCTCGAGGCGCGATTGCGCGGCCTGTCGCCGGCGCGCCGGGCGAGCCTCGGTCAACCTCGAGTGAACGTCACCCGGGAGGGCGTCCGGTGGTGCGTGCTCGGCGGCGACGACCGCGATCTCGCGGCGCAGGTCTTCCTCGGCGCCGACGTGACGATCACCGGGGAGAAGCTGCCCGTGGTCGTGGCCGCGGAGGTGGTCGCGGAGGTGATGACCGAGGTGGTGGCCGAGCCGGAGCAGGAAGTCGTCCCGGCAACCGATAGGCACCCGCCCGCAGCGCCTCCCCGATCGCTGCCCTCGTCGGCGCCCCCGTCGCTGCCCTCGGCCGCGCCAACCGGTGAGCTGTGCGCTCCTGCGCCCTGGGCCCCGCAGGCAGACGACGTGGTGTCCGCGGGGGATGGCATTGGCGTCGTCGCGAAGCTCGTGGTGCAGGTACTTCTCGTCGCGTTGTCGTTCGGGCTACTCTACCCGTTCGTGCGGCATGCCAACCGGCTCGCGGTGGCACCGCCGCCCTCGCCGCCTGGCCCGATTCCCGCGCCGCTTCTTCGCCACTCGCCCGTGGACCGGCGTTGCGCACCCGCTGTCGCCCTCAGGGTGATCGACGATCTCGCGACCATCGTGCTCCTACAGCGAGTCGCGCTGGGCGCCGGGGGCGACCCGCCGCTCGCCACTCTGCGGGCGGACCCGGCTCGCGCCGCCTGGTACGTGCTCGGCCTCGACGAGATCACGTCGCCGGCCGGCCATCGTGGTGCCCTGGCCAGCGCGCCAGCCCGACGCCGCGCGCAGATCGGCCTCATGCACCTCCACCTTCGGAGCGGCCGGGGCACGGGTGTCGAGTCCGTGCACGAGTACGTGACCCACGCCAGCATCTGCCTCGCTCGCCTCGTCCACGCCGGGCAGCACGCCCTGGCGGGCCAGCCCCCGGCGGGGATCGTCGTGGAGGGCGGGCGATGGCGGCTCGCCGGGGGCGAGCTCCTGCAACTGGCCGTGGCCCCGTGATCCACCGCGGTTAGCGCGCTGAGGATGCCCCGCTACTTCAGCACCACCGGGCCTTGCGACCCCGCGGAGCATTACTTCGTTCCTGTCGCGACGCGAATGCCCGACCTCTGGCCGTTCATCGAAAGGAAGCAGTACTTCGTGGTCCACGCGCCCCGGCAAACGGGGAAGACCACGGCGATGCGCGCGCTCGCGACGTCTCTCCGGGCCCGTGGTGTCGCTGGCTGCTGGGCGACGCTCGAGCGCACGCAGGCGATCGAGGATGTGGAACGCGCGGAGCCCCTGTGGCTACAGGCGCTCTGGCAGTGGTCGCAGAGCGCGCTCCCAGCGGCGTGGCGGGCGCCCGACCCGGCCACCGCGATGGCCAGCCCCGTTGGAGGCCGCCTCGGCGCGTACCTGCGCGCCTGGGCCGGGGGCCTCGATGTCCCGCTCGTCTTGCTCCTCGACGAGGCCGACGTCGTGACCGGCCCGGCCATGGTGAGCCTGCTGCGGCAGCTCCGTGACGGTTTCATGGACCGTGGCGTGCGGCGGTTCCCCACCTCGGTGGGCCTGGTGGGGATGCGCGACTTGAGGGACTACGTCGCGGGGTCGAAGGCCGGGCAGCTGGTCAACCCGGGCTCGCCATTCAACATCAAGGCTGCGTCCGTCACCCTCCGCAACTTCGACGCGACCGAGGTAACTGCGCTCTTGTCCCAGCACACCGCCGAGACGGGGCAGCCCTTCGCGCCGGGCGCCGTCGCCGAGATGGTGCGGGTGACCGACGGCCAGCCGTACCTCGTGAACACGCTGGCCGACCTGTGCGTGACCGCGCTTGTGCCGGACCGCACGCAGGCCATCACGCCCGCGCACGTAGACGTTGCCCGAGAGCGCCTGATCCTGTCGCGAACCACCCACCTCGACAGCCTAGCGGAGCGCCTCAAGGACCCTCGCGTGGCCAAGATCGTGCAGGCCGTGCTGCTCGGCGACGACCCCCACGGGCTGTCGTACTCCGGTGACGACTTCCGGTACGTGATCGACCTGGGACTGATCCGCCGGGGCCCGGACGGCGCGGAGCCCGCCAACCCGCTCTACCGCGAGGTGCTCGCCCGGCAGCTCTCCTACGACGTGCAGGCCGCCGTGCCCCGTCCCGCGTGGCCCTGGGTCACGCCCGAGGGCCGCCTCGATTTCCCTGCTCTGATGTCCGCGTTTCGCGAGTGGTGGCGACAGAATGCCGACGCGGTGGCGAGGCAGGTGCCCGAGTACCCCGAGGCCGTGCCGCATCTCGCGCTGTGCGCCTTCCTCCAGCGCGTGGTGAGCGGCGGCGGGCGGGTGCATCGCGAGTTCTCCGCTGGTCGTGGCGCGATGGACCTGCTCGTCGAGTACGGACCGGATCGCTTCGCCGTCGAGCTCAAGCGCGTCCGCGCGCGCGACTCGCTCGACACGGTCGTGGACGATGGGGTGGCGCAGCTGGGGAGATACCTCGACACGGTGGGGCTGGACCAGGGCTGGCTGGTGGTGTTCGACGTGCGCCTCGGCCGGAGCTGGGGGGACCGGCTCTGGGAGAGATCGGCCACGACGGGCGGCAAGCGGGTGATCGTGCTGGGCGCCTAGCGCAGCGGGCTGTCCGGTCGCCCCGCGCCGCGACGTCTGTGGCGCATGGTCCCCTACCTCCGCGTCGTCGTCACGACCCGCTGCGGGCTCCGCTGCGCCTACTGCCACGCCGAGGGCGACCCGGTGTCGGCCGGCGATCTCGACGCGCCCACGCTCTCGGCGCTCATCAACGCTCTGGTCGACACCGGCGCCCGCAAGATCAAGTTCCTCGGCGGCGAGCCGCTGCTACGCGCCGACCTGCCGGAGGTGATCCGCGCCGTGAATCGCCCGGGCATCGACCTGTCGGTGATCACCTCGGGGACAGCCCCACTCGCCAACCTCGACGCCTGCTTCGCCGCCGGGCTGCACCGGGCCAACATCAGCGTGCACGGCTTCACGCGTGAGGCCTTCGCCCTCCGGCGAGGCAACGCGCGGGCCTTCGCCCTCCGCGAGGCCACCCTCGCCCGACTCTTGGAGCTCGGGCGTCCGCTCAAGCTCAACTACGTGTACGGCAACACCTCGGACCTGCCTGATCTCGACGCGCTCCTGGCCTGGGCGGCCGGTCGTCCCCTCGTGGTCAACGTGCTCGACGATCTCAACGGCCCCGTGGGACCGGACGGCGTGCGCGCCGCCGTCTGCCAGCTCCGGGGGGCGCCGAGAGGCGAGCGCGAGGAGCCCGACCCCTACAGCCTCCCCACCCGGCGCCTGTCGTGGGCCGACGGGCTCGAGGTGGAGATCAAGCACCAGCGCCTCGGGCAGCTCGCCCCGTGGCGCGCGTGTGCGGCCTGCCCGCGGCGTGAGCGCTGTGGCGAGGGCATCGACGCCATCCGCCTCGCCCACGACGGCGTTCTGCGGCCTTGCATGGACCGTCCCGACCTCGGCACCCCGCTCGTCCCCGTGCTCGGCGCGGGTGGCCCCGCGGCGGTGACCGCGGCGGCGCGCTGCTTCACCGAGGGGGCCCGCGCATGACCATCGTGATCGCCGGTCCCCACGGCGTGGGAAAGACGACAGTCGGCACCGCCCTGGCCGCGCGACTGGGTTGCCCCTTCCACGAAGAGCTGGGCTACCTGCTCGCCCGTACCTGTCGGCCGGCGGGCTGCACGGCGGAGGCGGCGCAGGAGGGGCTCGACCGGGCGATTTTCGAGGCTGAGCTGGCCCGCGACGAGGCCTGGAACCCCACCCAGGCGCGCGTCGTCGAGACCTGGCACGTGGGCAACCTCGCCTACGCGCGCGAGCGAAGCCCGTCCGTGGCCGCCGAGTACCTGCCTCGCGTGTGCGCGGCGGTGGCGCGCCTGCGCCCGGTGCTCCTGGTCCTCGACGCCGCTGACAGCGTGCTTCGCGCGCGCCAGCACGAGCCCGGAGCCAGCGCCTTCTTCGCCGCGGTGGGACGGTCGTGCGCGCCCATCGGTCGCGAGCTGGGACTGCGCTCGGTCGTTCCCGTCTTCACCGACGTCCTGTCCGAAGACCAGGCCGTCACGCGTCTACTGCACACCCTGGAGACCATCCGATGAGCGCTCGGTACTACCTGACCCCCATGGGCCGCGTCCGGCTCGAGCAGCGTGCCGCCGCGGCGCGCGAGGCCTACATGAAAGTGTGCGCCGACAACCCCGACGCGCTCGAGTCCGGCGACACCTCCGGCTGGCACGACAACTTCGCCTTCGAGGAGAACCTCCGCCAGATGCACCAGCTCGCCCGCCGCGTGCGGGAGCTCGAGGAGATCCTCCAGTTCGCCGAGGTCGTCCCGCCTCACCCGAGCCCCGACCGGGCCTACATCGGCACCCGCGTGTGCTGGCGATACGCCGACGAGGAACAGGAGCGCGTGGCGCTCATCGCCGGCTACGACGACGGCGACGCCGACCGGGGGCGACTGTCCTACAACTCGCCTCTCGGGCGCTGCATCGTGGGCGCCGAGCCCGGCGAGTCGCGCGAGTTCTGGAACAACGGGACGCGCCGCGAGATCGAGATCGTCACGGTGGAGCCCTTCGCCGAGGCCTGAGTCCGGAAGCCCGGCCGGCCGCGTCTACCCCACACCCGGAGCCAAGCATGAAGATCCTCGCCACCGACCTGTTCCGCGCTCGTCTCGACGAGGCCGCCAAGCGCCACCCCGCCGCCCGTGCCACCGTGCAGCAACGACTGCGGGAGCTCGTGGATGACGGCGTGGCCCGCCAGTCGAAGAAGCTCAAGGGAAGCCCCGGTTTCTGGTCGTCACGCATCCACGACGACTTGCGGCTCTTGTGGCAGCGCGGCGAGTACAACGGTGAGAGCGCGGTGTACCTCATCACGGTGGGCGACCACGACCACGTGTTCGAGGAGGCCAAGCGCATCCGGCCCGACGGCTGGGCCGACTTCGCGCTCGACGACGAGGTGGAGGCGGACACGCCGTGGCGGGTCGTTGGGTCGGCGCCGGCCCCTTCGAACACGCGTTTCTCGAAGCTCGATGCGAGCGCGAACGCGTATGAACTGGCGCTCACCGAGGAGCAGGAGTTGCTCGCCGATGAGCTGCTGGAAGGGCCGATGCTGCTCACCGGGCCGGCGGGCTGCGGCAAGACGACCGTCCTCGCCCACAAGGCGGTGCGGATGGCCTCGTTGTTCTCCCACCCCATGTTGATCGTCACCTTCCACGAGCCCCTCGCCTTGTACACGCGCGGCATGATCGAGGAGCTCCACGGGGGGCTGATGGCCGGGCAGGTGCACGTCCGGTCCTTTCGTGAGCTCATCGACGAGACCTGGGGCCTCGCTCGACCCGGCACGGTGGCTCCGTACATCGACCCGGAGGTGCTTCGCGCCCGGGTGAACCAGGCCGTCCAGGCTCACGGTCTCGCCGGTGTGCCTCGCGCCTACATCGACGCCGAGCTGCGCGGCGCCTTGCTCGGCCGCTGGTTGCCCCATGGCGAGATGCCGACGGCCGACGAGTACGCCGCCGGTCGCCGTGGCGACCTCACCTTCCTACGCGAGCCGGACCGTCGGCGCCTGCATGCGGCGGCCCGCGAGATCGCCCGGTCGATGCACAGCGCGGGACTTGTCGACAACCTCACGGCGGCTCGGGAACTCTCCGAGTGGATCGACGAAGGCAAGCTGGGCGCGCCGGAGCGCTATCTCCGTGATGGCCTCTTCATCGACGAGGGACAGGACTTCACCGAGGTAGAGCTCGAATTCCTCGCCCGCCTCGTGCCCGACCCCGCTCGGTGGACGGTCGCCGCCGACGAGCTCCAGGTCGTCCACCCCAGTCTGTTTCGCTGGGATCGCGTGCGAGACAGCATCACGCGTGCGCGCGATCGCCTCGACCCGGCGGGGCACGCGCCGCGCCCCAGGGTACAAACGCGCCCCATCACCACCAACCATCGCAACCCGAAGCCGGTGCTCGACCTGGGGCTGTCGGTGCTCCAGTGGCGCCACGCCCTGCTTGGCGGCGACACGCCTCGGGCACCAGGCTCCTGGGCGGAGGGCGCGCTCGTGCCCCGCGTGGCCTCGTACCCCCACGGCGAGTTTCCCGCCGAGGCGATTGCCGCCATCGCACAGCGGGTGCCGCTCACGGCGGTGCTCTGTCCCACGGCGTCGCTCGCGAACGATGTACGTGCCGCCGTGGGAGACTACGCGACGCACTTCAGCCGCGCCTTCGAGTTCGGCGAGGCGAAAGGTCTCGAGTTCGACGTCGTGATTCTCGTCGACGCCTTCGCGGGACCAGACGGCGATGCGCTGGAACGGCGGGCCACGCGGCGGGACGCCGACCTGACGCCGGACGGCGTGGTGGAGCTGGCGGCCAACAAGCTCTACGTCGCCATCACCCGCAGCAAACGCGCGCTGTTCGCCATCGAGAGCCGCCCGCCCCATGCCACGTGGGACGTGCTCCGTGCCCGCCCGGACGGCACGCCCATCCCCGGGGTCGTGGAGACCGTCGCCGAGGTGTCGGAGCTCGTGACCATCGTCGATGCGGAGTTCACCCACGCCAGTCCCACGCGGTGGATCGACGCGGCGCGCCAGTTCGAGCGGCAGGGCAAGTGGGAAGCGGCGATCGAGTGCTGGATTCAGGGCGACCTGCCGGGCAACGCCGGTGCCATCGCCGAGGAGAAGCTCGAACGCCGCGGACTGGCCATCAAGTACTACGAGCTGGGAGGCTGCGTGACAGACGTCGCCCGCTGCCGCGCGCTCGAGGCGCAGGAGGCGGGCCAGTGGCGAGTGGCGTGCGAGCAGTTCATGCTCGCCGGGCGACCGCTCGACGCCGAGCGAAACGAGGCGCGGGCGCTCCGCGCCGAGGGCAAGCCGGTGGAGGCCGCGCAGCTCTTCGAGAAGATCGGAGAGATCGACGAGGCCGTGGAAACGTGGCTCGGCGCCGGCATCGCCGAGGAAGCGTACCGCCTGGCGCACGCCGACCGTCCCCCCGAGTGGCGGGCGCGTCTCTTGTCGCGACTCGGTCGCCACGCCGAGTCGGCCACAGCGTGGTCGGAGACGGGGCGTCACCAGGTGAACGCGCTCGACGAGGCGCTGCTCGATGGAGGATCTGCCACCGTCCTACGTCACTTGCGCCCGGTGCTGGAGCTCAAGGAGGCGCGCCGGTTCATCGACGCGCGTCTCGACCGCCTTGACGGAGCGGCCCGCGCGCTCGCCGGTCGATGGCTGGACGACTGGCAGATGGAGGCGGAGGGCTACTTCGACAGCGGGCGCTTCACCGACGCCATCGGACTTGCGGAGGGGCGGATGCGGAGCAGCAAGGCCGAGGACTTCCGCGAGGCGGCGCGCCTGGCGCGGACGTGGGTCCTGTCCGGGCGCGGGGGACTGTCGCCCAGCGCTCATGCGCGGCGAGCGCTGGAGGCCGAGCTGCGCTTCGTCTCCGAGGATCGTGCGAGCCCGCCCTTCCTCGCCGAGGCGCAGGCCTGGGCGTTGGCCGCCGGCATCGACTTCCCTGGGTCGGACATCGCCGCGCGCATCATCGAGTACCGTGACGTGTGCAAGGCCCGCGGCGACCGGGCCGCCCTGGTGAGCGTCCTCTCCAGCGCGCGGGAGCCGGTGTTGGTGGCGATGCGTCACGCCCTAGGCGGCGACGTGGCGCTGGCGCGCGAGATCTGGCAGCGCGAGGGCTACCCGGCGCTCTGCTTCGACTCGCTCAACCCGATGCTCTTCGCGGAGCACTTCCCGGCCCTTTTGTCACTCTACAAGCAGGGTCACCGCCTCTCGGCCGACGCGCGAGAGCGATTGCTCGTCAACCTCCAGCTCTGCATCAAGGGTGGATCGACGGACGCCCAGCGTACCTGGGAGGGCCTGCGCCACGAGCTCACCGGCGCACCGCACGTGGCGTGGCGCATCCTCAAGGACCGGCAGCCGGAGCTCGCGCGGGTACGACACCAGCCGCCGACAGCCCGCCGCGCCAAGATGGAGGAGTACCTCTCCACGGCGGTGTCGTTGCCATCGGCGGACTACCGCCGCGCGGTCGAGCTGGCCGACTGCTACCGCGACTCCGGCGGCGAGGACCTGTCGCCGCTGGTGCACGCCGTCCTCGAGGGCAGGGGCTTCCACGAGGCGCTTGCCCAGCTCGCGCTGCTCTACCCCAACGGGGCCAGCCAGGTGGTCCTGCCGGTGCGCCTGTCCCTGCTCGTCGAGCTGTGTCGTAACCCCGCCGATCTCTCTCCGCTCGGTCCGAGCTGGCGTGCGCTCGCGGAGCGGACGCTCGAGACTTTGCCCGACACCGCGCCGCTGCGCTCGGTGCTCCTGGCCTGCCTCGGCCAGTCCGGAGGCCCCGCGCGGGGTGCCGCCGAGGCGCCCGAGGCCCCGTCCATCGACGACTTCCGCTCCGAGGAGCGCAAGGTGGCCGGCCTCCGGCGGTTCACCGAGGATCTGGCCGACTGGAAGCGCGACGACCAGGACACGCGGGACCGCTGGCGCGCGGTGTTGTCCACGCTCGTGGGCGCCTGGGGCAACACGCCGCCGGGACGCATCGCACAGCTCGCGCTGCGGCTGGTCAACGGAGAGAAGCAGGCGGTGAAGAAGGTGCGCGACGAACTCGGCGGGGCGGCGGCTGAGTTTGTCCGGGGGTGGGGCGTCTGAGCTGCGGGGTTGGTCTACCAGCTCGACAGCTCGATGCACAACACCGTGATGTCATCAGGCGACCGCCGCTGGCGGGCCAGGTTAGCCACGTTGTCGGCGGCCTCCTGGGCGTCGCGCGCGCGGGACAGGCATGCGGCGATGTCACCGTGGTGCAGCACCGCCGTCACGCCGTCGGAAACCATACAGAGCATCGAGCCCTCCTCGAAGCCCCGCTCGGAGCAGTCCGGCAGGAAGTTCGGCCCCTGGCCCACGAACCGTCGCAGCTCGTGGCGGTTCCCGTGGGCCTGCGTCAGCGGGTGAAGCCGAGCGCCGTCCCAGCGCCACGCGGCGGTGTCGCCCGCGTGGACGAGCACCAGCGTGCGCGACGGCGTCAACCACGCCACCGTCGCGGCGGCCGCCGCGAGCGGGATGTCGGTGCCCTCGATGAACCCCCAGCGGTAGGCCTCGTCGCTCGCCGCGCGTATGACGGCGTTGAGGTCGGTCGCGGTGGCCGACTCGGGCGGGAGGCGGAAGAAGTCGACCAGCCGATCCGCCAGCAGCTGCGCGGTGGCCATGCCCCGGGGCGCGCCACCCGCGCCGTCGATGACGGCGTAGAGGTGTCCGCGCTCGGCCCGCTGCACCAGGGGGACAGCGGACCCGAGCAGGCGGAAGCGGTCCTCGCAGAGCCGATGGGAGCGACCAGTGAACTGGGCGTAGCCTTCCTCGGTCTCCATGCGTGAGCCCGCGTTTTCGCGGCTATCCCGCCACGTTGATGAAGAACCCCCGCCGCGCAATCGTGGTCGCCGGGAGGTCGTCGCGGGGCGTGACCGTCGTCTCCGGGGCGGTCGTCGCCGGGTTCGAGCGCGGCCGCACCACGAGCTGCCCCGTGCGGGCGTCGAAGAAGAGGTCGTCGCCGTCGTCTTCGCCAATGTTCTCGAGCTTCTTCCGCACTGGATCGTCGGCGAAGAAGCCGCGCCGGGCGATGTCGGTGGCGGGGAGATCGTCGGCGGGAGGCGCCGGGTCGGGGGTGCGCCCGCGCAGGACGAGCTGCCCGGAACTCGGGTCGAGACCGAGGTCGAAGGCGTCGTCCATCGGATCGGGCCGCTCCACCGTCTGCCACGGGGGCTCGATGAAGCGGGGGAATTGAGTCTTGTCGCTGGCCATGTCAGTTGTCCTCGTGAGCGTGGTGTAGTGACTGTAGAAACGTGTCCTCGTTGCAGATCGGACAGCAGGGATCCCTCTCGGCGCGCAGCCCGTACCAGCGGTGCACCGCCATGTCCTTGTGACCGGCGCGCATCGGCTTCCAGTTCTCGAAGCTGCCCTCGCGGCGGTTGCCCCAGATGTAGAGCGGGCAGTCGAAGTCTTCCGCCAGCGTGGCCACGGCACTGCCCGTGCCGCGCAATAGCTCCACCAGGGCGAGCCTCGCCACCATCTGCGCCACGGGCGCGATGTCGAGGTACAACCCAGGCTCCGGGCGCTGGTCGGTGTCGGCGTAGGGCGCCATTCCCGCCGAGCGCTCGCTCGACACCTCCTCCTCGACCACCACCTTGCCGTACACGCACTCGAAGCAGGGTCCGCTGGGGAGCACCCGCAGCACGTCGCCGCCCGCCGCGCGGGCGTACGCGCGCCCGAAGATCGCGGCGCGGCCGGTGTCGAGCGCGACCTGGTTGACCACACGGCGGCTCGGGTTGCTGTCGGTGGCCGACACCAGCACGTGGGCGTCGCGCACCGCCTCGGCGAGCCGATCAGACTCGCGCACGACGTCGAGATCGATGGCGGTGACTTGCACCTCGGGGTTGCGGCGGCGCAGGGCGTCGCTCACGGCGCGCGTCTTGCGACGGCCCAGGTCGCGCTCGTCGCAGAGATGACGGCCGATGTTGGCGGGCTCGAGGCGATCCCGGTCCACCACGACCAGCTCGCCCACCCCGGCGCGCGCCAGGAGATCGGCGATGGCGGCGCCGCCGCTGCCGAGACCCACCACGGCCACGCTCCTGTCGGCGAGCACCTGGCGGTCCACCACGCCGGCGTTGCGCTGCAAGGTCGCTCCGCCCGCGTAGATGACACTCGCAGGCACCCAGGCGCCATCGCGCCGCACGGCCCCGCTGCCATCGTCGCGCACCCAGAAGTCGGCCCCGTCGGGTGGCGCCTGGCCGTGCCAACCGGCACCGGCCTCGCTGGCGACGAGATGGACGACGTCGCCGCCGTCGATGACCCGGGCGCCGAGGGCGCCCTGGGCGGCGGTGTGAAGCACGAGAACGGTGTCGGGTTGCATGACGCGTAGACTCCGCCGGGCAGGGCTTCGGACACTACTGGTGGCTGAGCCAGCGATCGAGGGGCTCGCCGGTGTCGAGGTGGTACTCGTAGGCCTCGAGCCACAGCCGAGCCTTGAGCACCGCGAGGTACAGGGTGTCGCGGGTTTCCCATCGATCGCCGCGACCGTGACAGACCTGCACCCAGGTGCCGAGGGGCGTCAGCGTGTGCATCTTCGCCGAGGTGCCAACCTCCCACATCGGGCGACCGTCCCGCGTGTAGAGGGTGGGCGCGGTCACCAGCACCCGCGGCATCGCGCTGGGGTAGCCCAGGAGGGAGTCCAGCCGGACGCGGTACTCGCGGCCCCGATTGGTGTGCAGCGTGCCGTCCACCACGAGCCCGTCGCCCGACCATCGAAAGGTGGGGAAGTTCTTGGCGAGGATCGCCTTCTCGGCGGCGAGACGTCCAGGGCTCATGGCTGGGTTCCTCGTTGCTCGTGGATGGCCCGGGGGACGGCGGGCTGCGTAGGGTCGGACGGGATCTCGGGCATGGGCGCGCACAGGCCGAGCACGAGCGTGGCCAGGTCGCCCTCCTCGCCCGACCAGGCCAGCGGCTGCAACCGGGGCTTGAGCAGGGTGGGCGGCACCTGAGGGTAGCCGCGCTTGAGCATGAGCTGCACCCGTCGGTCCTGTCGTCTTGCGTCGCAGAGGAGCACGTCGCCGTCCGGGCGGAGCGTGGCCTCGATGCCGTCGGCGGACAGCGACTGCAGGCGCAATGTGTCGCGGACGATGCGCTTCTTGGTCGAGCCGTCCATGTACCAGGGCAGGTGCTCGGGCATCGGCGTGGCGCGCGCCATCCCCGGACGCGGCTCGCGCAGCGCCACCAGCGGCGCGATCCCGCGGTCCGCCGTGCCCGGGGGCAGGCGGAACCGTCGGAAGGCGCCCGCGCGGTCGATCACGTCGACCTTGAGGTCGCGGCACTCGCCGGTCTTCCCGTCTACGAGGTAGAAGCCGAACTCCACCATGTCCTCCCCGTGGCGAGGGAAGTTGCCGATGGCCATCACGAAGCCGGGCCAGCCGTAGCTCCGCAGGGCGTCGCGGGCGGTGGCGAGGTCGCCGCCGCTTGGCTGCGCGAGCCCAATGTGATGGTGGCTATGCCAGGCGCCGAGGTGCACGAGCCCGTGGCCGTGCGCCTCGTGGTGGCAGGCCTCGAGGAACTCCGCGTCCTGGTAGAACGAGGTCCCGTGGTGGCGCGCGTTTTTCCCGGGGCCGGTGGCGACGAAGATCACCGGCTCGCCGGCGTGTGTCCACAGCCCGAAGAGCTCGCCGCCGGTCTCGAGCTGGGCGAAGCTCGCCTGGTGGCGCGCCATGGTCTCGAGCTCAGAGCGGAAGATGCGGGCCATCCGGGGAACCTCTCGTCGTAGACTCGGGTTGACGCGGCTCCGGACAGTCGGCGTACACTCCGCCGATGACCCTCTCCACCACCCCCCTCGCCCCCGGCGTGGCCGTCGCGGGCTTCCGCATCGTGGGCGTGATGTCGGCGCAGAACTACGCGCTCCGGGGGCGCGCCGCCGACCCCGGGCACCCGGCGCCGCTGGCCCGGGCGCTCCGCGACCGCTGGACCGACTTCGCCGGCGCGCTGGCCGCTTGCCCGGAGGCCATCGAGATCCTGGTGGTGCTGGGCAGCCAGCCGGCCGAGTCCGGGCCGCGCGACGAGGTGGTCCATGCGCTCCTCGCGGTGGGACGAGCTGCCACGCCGGCCGAGGCGTCTGCTGCGGCGGTGGCCGCCGCCGGGGCGATGCGCCGGGTGGCGCTGGCGCACCTCGACTTCATCGAGCTCGCCGCCCTCGACGACGCCGCCGCGCTCGCGCGCGTGGCCTCGCTCGTGGCCCCCGCCCACGCCACCGAGCTGTCGCGGCGCGTGGATTGTTTCGCCCTCGACGACGCGCAGGTGGAGCGCCGTCCCCTCGGCTTCGTACGCTCGAAGCCCCCGGCCAGCGATCTGGTCGCGCCCGTAGGCATGCTCCACCTCGTGCCGTGGACACAGGGCAATGATTCCTGGGCCGGCCTGGTGGCGGCCCTCGACGACGAGCCCGGGGTCGCGGCGCTGGTGGTGCATGCCCGGACGGTGGAGGCCGCGCCGAGCGAGGTGGTCGCCGCCGTGCGCGCGGAGCTCACCGCTGCGGAGCAGGTGGCCCGCCAGCGCGAGCGGCCGGGCGCACCGGTTCACGGTGGGCAGGAGGTGGTGGTGGCGCTCAAGGGCGAGATCCTGGCCCGGATCGCGGTGCTGAGCGGCCCGCTCCTCGCTGTCCGCGTGTTCCTGGCTGCCTCGCAGCCACCCTCGTCGGCGCTCGTGGCCGTGGCCGTGTCGAGCATCGACGAGGCCGACATCGCGGGCGAGCCTCGTGACGCCTCCCTCTTCCGCGGCGGCGCCGAGGTCGACGCGGTGGCGCCCGGGGAAGTGTTGGCTTCCCTGGCGCACCCCAGCCTGGCGCAGCTTTTCAGCCCGCGCGAGGCGGTGGTGGCCTTGCGCACCGTCGCGCCGGGCGACGATGACTACCCGGGCCTCCCGGCGCTACGCGCCCGTACCGGGCTGTACGCCGGCGTGCCCGGCAACGACCAGTTCCTCGGGCGCTGCCAGCACGCGGTGCAGGATCTCCCGGTGCAGCTCGACTATGCCTCGCGGTTTCGTCACGCCTACGTGATCGGACAGACGGGCACGGGGAAGTCCACCCTGCTCTCCAACTGCATCCTCCACGACGTCCGCGCCGGACGCGGTGTGGTGGTGATCGACCCTCACGGCTCGCTGGTGGAAGACGTGCTCCGCCGGGTTCCCCGCTCGCGGGTGGACGACGTGGTGGTGATCGACCCGACCGACCGCGAGCGCCCCCTCCCATTCAACTTCCTGTGTATCGAGGAGGATGATCCTGCCGAGTACGTGCGCGTGCGCGACCTCGTGGCCGACGACCTCCTGGCCTACTTCCGGCGCACCTACCCGGTGGAGATGCTCGGCCCGATGTTCGAGACCTACTTCCAGACGTGCATGGTACTGATGATGGGCGTGGAACGACCGCGCCGCGAGGAGGTGCCGAACGTCCTGTGGATCTACAAGATCTTCCAGGACAGCGGCGTGCGAAAGGCCCTGCTCGACCGCGTGAAGGGGCGCGACGCCTTCATCGACCTCCTGGTGGAGCAGATGGAAAACGCCACCTACGACAGCTCCATGGCTAGCATGGCACCGTATGTCACGTCGAAGTTCACACGCTTCGCCGCCGATACCGGCCTGCGTCGTATGACCTGCCAACCGGGCATCATCGACATCGGCGGGGCGATCGAGTCGAAGAAGATCTTGCTCTTCGATCTCGGACGTGGCCGCGTGGGCGAGCATGCATCGGGACTCCTGACGAGCATGATCTTGTCGCGAATCTGGGGCGCGGTGCGCGCGCGAGGCGCCGAGGCGGGCGCCGCCGTGCACGTGTACGTGGACGAGTTCCAGGCGATCGCCGACCTCCGCTTTGCCGAGATGCTCGCCGAGGCCCGCAAGTTCCGACTGGCCCTCACGCTCGCCCACCAGTACACCGAGCAAGTGCCCTCCGAGGTGCTCACCGGCGTGCTCGGCAACGTGGGGACGAGTGTCATTTTCCGCGTGGGTCATCGTGACGGCGAGACGCTCGGACCTGCCCTCGGCCCGCGTTTTGGCCCGCCGGACCTCACGTCGTTACCGAACTACCACGCGCTGGTGCGCACCACCGGCTCGCTCGGCACGCAACCCTTCAGCCTGCGCGCCGCGCCGCCGCCCGCGGGGGGCGACGTGGAGCTCTCCGAGTCATTGCGGGAGCTGTCGCGGCTGAAGTACGGCCGGGCCGCCGAGCTGGTGGACGCGGAGATCGTGGAAGGGCGCGAGGCGCTCAACGCGCTCGGCGAGGACGATCCCCGCACGCGGCGGCGGGTCGGGTCGTCGATCTTCTGAGGGGCGCGCCCTGGGTGTCAGTATCGCCAGTGACGCCAGGCGCCTGGACCCTCGGCGAAGCTCTGGATTCGCGCCCAGTCGGGGCGGTACTTGTCGTCCGCGAGGCTCGGTCCTGCGGCCTCGCCGCGAGCGAGCCGGACGAGGTCCTGGTCGATGGCGCGGGAGGGCGTCGCGGGGAGGCCGCCGATCGCGAGCCAGCGGAGGGCCACGCTGTGGGCGACCGCGTTTCTCGGGGTCACGCCCGCCAACGCGAGTCGCGCGCGCTCGGTGTCGCCCGCCAGGGCCGCGTCGCGACCGAGGGCAAGGCACAGGTGCACGCGGGACAACTCGGAGATCTCCGGGTGGGCCAGGCAGTCCTCGACCGCCCCGGTGGCCGCCGCGAGCTGCAGCGGGTCGTCGGCGAGCCGGGCGGCGCGGAGCCACTCGCAGGCGGGGATCGAGGTCTCCGGCACGTGGAGCCCCGCCGCCCAGTCGTCGACGGCGGCGGCGAGATGCACGCAGGCCTCGTCGTACTGGCCCCAGGCCGCGAGCAGGCGGCCCACGGCGCCCCGGACGCGCGCCTCGCCCTCGCCATGCTTGCCGACGATGAGGGCGAGGGCCTGGTCACGCACCGGCGCCCACGGCGCGACGCAGCCGTCGGCCGCGCCCTGCACGAAGTGGGACACGAGCCGGAGCCGGAGCAGGGGGGGCTCGGCGAGGATGTCGGCCCAGGTGACGTTCTCGAGCCCGGTGGGTCGGCCAAAGTGTCGCAAGGCGATGTCGCGCGCGATCAGCGCATGGCGGTGATCGCGCGTGCCCGGGCTCGTGACGGCAACCACGACCTCCGCGAGCATGGCCACCTGCTTCCACGGCAGGAAGCGCTCGTGATCGGCGATGGCGAGCTCCAGCATCCGGCGCGCGGCCGCGGCGGGACGGCGGGCAAGGATCGCGGACTCCTGGGCGTGCAGGGCCTCGCCGAAGGCGGCCAGGGCGGCGTCGGACGCGGTGCGAACGCCCGTCACGGGGACGCGCTCGCCCAGGGCGGTCCGCGCCGCCGCGACGTTTCGCTCGGGGACGATTACCCGCTCGATGGCCTCCTCGGGCTCCCCCGATCGATTGAATGCGAGCAACGCGTGCATCTTCTCGGCGATGCCTCCCACCTCGCGGACGGTGCCGTCGGTGAGCACCTCGCCCGTGCACGCCAGCCGCCCCGCAGGTGCGAGGTCAAGGCGATGGCCCAGGGACTCGACCAGGAAGGCGAGCCCGAAGGAGCGGCCGTTGAGCGCGGGTGGCGGGGGGCCACCGGTCGTGGCGGCCACGCGCGCGTGGCTCGGCCGGTGCATCGTCGCGGGGGACAAGGGGACGCACACGGCCGCCACGAGGTCGGCGTCGGTCCAGGCGTCGAGGGCGCGGTCGCCCAGCTGGCGATCGGCGTCTCGCGCCTTATCGGGCGGCACCAGTCGCCAGGCGCTGCCGTGACCCTGCGCGTCGTGCGCGAGGAGGATCACGCTCACGACGCCGGACCTCGGGGAACGGCGCGGGCCCACCAGGGCGATGGGTAGCCGACAGACGCGGCGTCGAGCAAGGGATCGGGCTCGGTGATCGCGTCGGACAGCGCCGGGACGGCGTCCTCGGCGTCGTCGTCGAGCGCGCGGAGGTGGGGTTCAACGGGACTGGCTCGCCGAGCCAGTCTCAGGGCGGCGACGAGGCTCTCGAGGTCGTCGCGTTCGCGGCAGAGCCGCAGGCCGAGCTCGCCTGCGTTGGCGGCGCGGGGATCGAAGGCGTCGAGTCGCCCGCGGAGTCGCGCCACGGCGGAGGTCGCGGCCCCGAGGAGCTCGTCCCACTCGGCCTCGGATCGAGTCGCGGTCCACCCGCGGGCGCGCGTGACGATCTCCGGCGCCAGTCCCCTCCGGACGCGCTCGAGTATCTCCGCCGCCGTGTGGCGCCCGGGCGGGTCGCCGAAGCGCACCGCCAACCCAACCGCGGTGGCGTCGGCCGCCGTTTCCTGGGTGACGAGCCGGGATCTGACTTCCGCGCGAAGCCAATGCGGGGCATCGTCACGCAGCCACTCGAGCACGCGGGGTGAGGTCTCGTGGGCGGGTTCTCGCCACGCGCGCGCCTTGCCGTCCTGCACCTCGAGCACGTAGCGGGCGTCGCCGTCGCGGAGTCGGAGGGCGATCGGCTCCTCGTCCCACGCGAAGAAGGCTCGCGCGCCCACGAGAACTGGGACACCCAGCCCCACCGACAAGAGGTCGTCCGCGCGGACGCTCAGGAAACCGCCTCCGTCGGTGGATTGCCAGGCGGGCACGTCCCGGAAGATCGGCGATCGTCCGGCCTCGGCCCAGGCCTCGCGCTCGCAGCGCGCCGCACGCAGCTCGAGCGGGCTCTTGGGGCCGTCGTCGATCTTGAAGACCTCGGCCTGAGCGGGGGCGTGCCCTACCTGGAGGCCCTCGCCCCGGCCGCGCCCCTCCGGCCGCCGGAGATCTTCCTCCCCCAGGGAGATAGCGTCGTTCACGCTGGTGAAAATGTCAGCGATGGTCAGCGTGCTGCGGTTCATGTCTGCGTGCCTTTCGCGGTAGACGCGTCACCACGAGGTTTCGGACAGCGGGCCAGGCGGGGCACGGCCTCGGCGAGGATGTCGCGCTCCGTCTCGTCTAGCGGCGGGGGCGACCAGGAGGCCATCTCGTCGAGCACGCCCAGCAGTTCCTTGCGCATGCGGCTCTGGGGGCGAGTGAGGCGGTTGTAGGCCGTCTTCACATCGTCCGCCGCGTCGATGCCGAGTAGCGCACAGTCGTGCTGGTTGATCTCGTGCAGCGTGGCGGGCCCGTGGTGCCAGCGCTTGCAGGTGGCCCAGGCGGTGGCGAGCTCGGCCTTGTAGCGTTCCTCGCGGAGGTCGATGGCCGACTCGACCAGCCGCTCGAGCAGCGCGGCAACCTCGGCGTCGTGCAGGGGCGAGCTTCGCTCTGGCTTGTCGTCGCCGCGGGGCGCGCGCTCCTTTCCTGGCCGGGACAGGCTGAGCATCCGCCAGTACAGCAAGCGACGCAAGAAGCCCCACGGTCGCTCGATTGGCTCCGGGTACATCCCGGCGTGGATCCGGTGGTACACCTCCTCGGTGGCGCGGTCGACGGCCGCCTCGCGCATCTCCCGGGAGAAGCTCGACAGCGTCTGGGCGATGCGGGGGATGGCAAGGATCACCACCTCCGCCGCCGCCTGGTCGAAGGGGTCGCGTCGCCATCGCTCGAACGCGACCCGCAACGTTTCCCATTCTAAGCGCCGGAGCTCGTCGTCTCCGCTCACGACAACACCCCGATCCATGCCGTTGCCTGCTGGCCGATCCATGCCCTTCTTCCCCCTGTGACCGGGAGAGGATTGTCACCGTTTGCCACGGCGACAAGGGCCTCGTGGGCGCGACCCGCGGCGGTGAAGGTCGGGAGGGGCTCGCCGCGCGTCGCCGGGGTCGAGAGCTCGGCGGCGAGGTGCCACTGGGAGTCCGCGTGGCCCACGACGCTGCCCCAGTCGGAGATGACGCCGTCGCAGGTGGCCACGAAGTAGCTGTTGGACACCGTGTCGGCGAGCACCACGCCGGCGCACTTGCCGTCGTACTTCTCCACCCGCTCGGCCACGAAGCGCACGCGATCGCCCCCGGGCAGGCGCCCGGTGACGGCGTCGGCCACCTGCGCGAGCAGCGCCGGGCTGAGGTCGGTGGACGTGCCGAGGTCGTCGTGCACGACGTTTCGCGTGGCCACGTGCGCGCTGACGACCACGTCGGCGCCGGGCTCGCGGACGAGCAGGACCACGCGGGTGAGCAGGGCCGCGAGCGCCTCGACGTAGGCGTCGCCGCGCACCTGCCCGTAGCGGAGGGCGCGGCAGTGGCCCTCGCGGTCGCTCGACGCGCCCAGCACCACGACCCGCGCGCCGGTGAGGCCGGGCGTCCGCTTCAACACGTCGGCGAGACCCCCGCGGTAGCCGGCCAGCCGCGCCTCGGTGGCGGGGGCGTCTTCCCGCCGGAGGGCACGCGCCGCGTCGGGTGAGAGCTCCACGTCGCCCTCGTCGAGCCCCTTGCGGAACTTCTCGGCGGACTTGAGCGTCCAGGCATGCGGCGGCGAGACGATGCCCGGCGCGGCGGCGGCCACCTGCCCGGCGAGCTGCCTCTCGAGCGTGGGTGTCCAGCGGCGCTCCACCAGCAGGCCGGCGGCGAGCGCGTCGGGGTGGCCCCGGTCGAAGGATCCGGACTCGTCGACGAACAGTGTCCAGTGGGTGACGGGCACGCGAATCCTGGCTGGGGGAACACCGCCTGTCTATCCGGGCGGTCTGGACCTGCCTGTCCGATTGCCGAACGACGGCGGTCTAACCGGCCGAGGCATCACCGATGTTCGACTTCCTCCGCCGCCTGTTCAACCCGCCCGCCCCCTCCGCCGAGCCGCCTCGCCTGCCGTCGCCCGCCCCGAGCGAGGGCTCGCTGATGCAGATGCAGACGGTGTTCCCCGGCCAGGCGAAAGACGCCATCCTCCTGTTCAACACCGCGCTCATCCAGATGGGCCGCGACCTCGTGGGGGCCCTGCCCGCGCCCACCCGCCAGATCATCGAGCACGTAGACCAGATGGCCCTCGCGCAGGGCGAGGCCTGGTCGGCCGAGGCGACCAACGCCGAGAAGTTCGGTAGCGACGCCCGCAGCGAGGCCTTCCGGGGCGAGACCGACTCGGAGTACGACCGGGCATGGATGCGCCGTGACGAGGCGGACGAGGCGCTCAGGTCGGCACAGGCGGCCAGTGACGCGATCGCCCCGGTGTCGACGGCGGCGGTGGGCCCGGCCTTCTTCCTGGCCTTCATCGGTGGCCTCGCGGGGGCGGTGGTGATCAACCCCACGGTGCACCTGGTGATGAGCGGCAGCTTCCAGCGCACCGTCGGCGCCAACTACGTCACTGCCGCCGTGGGGGTCGCCTCGCTGATGCTGGGCCTGGTGCCGCCCCTCTTGGCGATGAGCGCCGCCCTGGCGCGCGCCCACTGGGGCAAGATCGTGGGGCTCGGCGTGCTCGAGCTGGCCTGCATCGCCTTTCTCGCCTGGGCCCGCTACCTGCTGCTCGGATCGCTGCCGCCGAGCCCCAGCACCACGCAGGCCGAGATCGACTACCTCGCGCAAGACGGCGTGGCCCGGAGCAGCCTGATGCTCGCCTTCGAGGCGCTCATCATCGTGGTGGTGACCGGCATCGGCGCGCAGGTGTCGGTGGTGCTTGCCCAGTGGGACCGCAAGCACCAGGTTGACAAGAACCTCGAGGCTGCCCGCGCCACGCTCGATGCGCGAGCCGCCCGGTGTGAAGACGTGCAACGTCGGCGCCTCGCCGATCACCGCGCGATGGTCGATCGCGACGTGGCCGCCGCCCGTGGGGAGAAGGTGCGCAAGCTGGCTCACGGTCTCATCTGGCAGGGCGTGATGGAGCAGTGCCAGGCCAACAGCGACCTGCTCAACGATGCGCCCCGCGCGGCCGTGGGCGAGCGGCCGGCCTCGGAGCCCAATTGAGCGACTGTCCGGAACCTTCGGCCCCGCCGTCTACCCGCCAGGAGGGAAAATGAGCCTGCCCCGGATCGCCCGAGACCCCGCCACCGACGGCCCCGCCGACGGCCGCGAGCTGCAAGCCGAGCTATTGGACGCCCGTCGCAAGCGGGCGCGCGAGGCCGCGGAGCGCCGCGACGCCGAGTCTACGCGGCAGCGCGAGGCGGAGGCCCGGCGCAAGTTGGAGGATCTCTACCGTCGCCTCGGCGAGGTGCCTGTGGAGGAGGCGGCGCCCGACCCCCGCAAGGTGGCCATGGCCCAGCTCGCCGCGAGTGTCGGTTTCACCGTGGCGGGGGCCGTGTCGGCGCACACGCTCCTGCAGTTCGACTCCATCCTGGCGGCCTTCGCGCTCTTCTGCCTCGCGACGGGCCTCCTCTTCGCCCTGCTGGGTGCGGCCTGGAACACCCACCTGTCGCGGCGCACCTACTGGCGACGGCTGGCCTGGGGTTGGGCGCTGGTCTGGCTGGTGGCCTTCGTCGCCTCGAGCGGCCTGCGCGGCTTCCTGGAGCTCTACCAGTTCGGCGCGGGTCCGATGCTGCTCGCGAGCTTCCTCGCGGCAGCGGTGGCGGTCGCGGCGGCCGTGGGCGCCGCGCACCACGTGGACGCCGAGGCGCGCCGTGTGTCACAGAACGAGGCCAGTCGCCGCGAGCGCGAGGGTCTTGGCCGGCAGATCGCGTCGCTGGGCGGCGCTCAGCCGAGCGCGGTCGCCACGATACTGGCCACTTCCCCCGGCGCGAGCCTGGAACCGTAGTTCCAGGGCGAACCCCCGACTTCCCGGCGGCCGCCCCAGTTCTCCATCCCTGGGCGGGCCTCCGGACCGAGCGCGGGCGCGCCACGCGCGAACTCGGCGGCGGCGAGCGCGCCGAGGACCGGCCGCATGTCGGGGGGATCGGCGAGGAAGGGGTTCTGTCCCATGGTGTAGCGGGGGCCGCCCCGGGGGTGCCGCTCGGCCACCACGGCGGCGCGACACTCCGGGCGCGCGGCGTACCATGCGTCCGGGCGCACCGGGGTTCGCCAGCCGCGTCGCAGGTCGACCAAGAGAACGCCGCCGTGCATCGAGAGGCGACCCTCGGCCTCGGCCCGGGCGACCAGGGGTGCCCAGGGCGGGGCGGCACGGCCGGGGAACGGGCCGGGAAGAGCTCGAAGGATGTCGCGACAGAGCCGCGAGAAGCGGCCCGATCGCCGTGCGGGTGACACGGCGGCAAGCTCGGTGGCCACGTGGTTGTCGAGACGTTCGCCCAGCCGATTGGCACGCCCGCCGTGCCCCGGGTGGGGGCGGAGGTGGTCGCAATGATGGGACGCGCACTCGAGCACCGCTCTCGCCCCCGGGGAGAGCCGCGAGGGCCCCCCGGCGAGGAGCGCCACCACGCTGGCGAGCGCGTCGGTGTCGGCCAGCGTGGTGCCGATGCCATCGAAGCCCTCGAGGTCGAAGGCGGAGGGGAGGGTGTCGAGGTTGATGCGCTCGCCCGTCTGGTGGTGGTCCCAGGTGATCTCGGCCCCGGGGACGGCGCCATCCACCGAGATGAACCGGCGGCAGTCCCCGGGCACCTGCTCGGGGCGCGTGGCGACGAAGACGCGCGGGCGACGGGCCATCCGGTCGTGTACGACGCCGGCCCTGCCCTGGCAACGCTGTCCGGAAGGATGCCGGGGCCCGTCTAGGTCGTGGAGGAACTGCCCATGAATCGATGGATCGTCACCTTGTCCGCGTGTGCCGTCGTGGGTGCCGCGGCGCTGGTGGGTCGCCACGCGGCCCGGAGCCAGCCCCCGGCCGCCCTCGCGGTCGCGCAGCCGCCCTCCGTGCCCCGGGTGCGCGCACGCGACATCGCCATCCTCGTGGACCGCAGCCGCTCGGTGGAGGACGGCAAGGGCTCGGCCTGCCGACAGCTCGTGTCCGCGTACACCCACGCGGTGAAGATGCCGGGGGTCAGCGATCAGAGCCGCGTGCAGGCCTTTCTCACCGGTGACGGGCAGGGCGATTTGATGCCCGCCCTCGGGGATCCGCTCCGGGTGCCGCTCCTCGAGGGCGGCGAGTTCGTGGAGAAGGACAGGATTCTCCTCGACACGGCAACCCGCGAGGTGGCAGCCGCGTGCCTCGCGGCCATGGCTGGGAAGGACGTGACGCCCGTGTACGCCAGCCTGAAGGCGGTCGTGCAGCAGATGAAGCACGACTGGGGCTGCGGCGCCGCGCGCGAGTGTTCGCTCTTGGTGGTCGGAGACCTGCAAGACACCGCAGAGAAGGGGCTCTCGCGGGTCCTTGCCGGCAAGAAGGGCGACCTCCCGCCTGCTGTGGACACCGGCGGCATCGAGGTTCGCGCCTGTGGCTACGGCCAGACCAACGTGAAGATGCCGGACGACCGCGTGAAACGGACCCTCGACACCTGGTCGCAGCTCGTGCCTGGCATCGTGATCGTCCCGAGCTGCGCGTGACTGTCCGCTTCCCGCCGTCGCCCCGTCCACCCCGCTGGAGTTCTCAACCCATGGCCGCCCTCGCATCTGTCGTCCCCCTGCCTCGCGTTTCCGACACTCACGGCATCCGCCTTCGAAAGGTGACGGGCTGGGTACCGCCCGACCCTCGCCCGCGGGAAGGCTGGGTGGCGAGCTTCGGCCTGCCGCTCGTGGGCTACCGGAAGACCATCGGCCCCGTGGTGGAGGCCCTCGGTGCGCTTGGCGCCACGCTCGCCGAGTGGGTGGCCAACGCCCGCGACGGCCTCGCGCTCCAGCTCCGCCTCGCTCGACGGGGCGAGCAACTCGCGGTGCACTGGGTGGCCTCGGTGCGAGAGACCGATCCGGCGGAGGCCGAGAACCGTGGCGCGGCGCGACGCGATGAGCTGGTGCAGCTCCTCCGTGCCTCTCCGGCGGTGTCGACGGGCGAGCCGGCGACCGAGAACACGCTGGCCGCGTGGACCGAGCCGGGGCGTTTCTGCGCCGCCTCGGTGGCCATCCCCATGGGCCCGGGGACGATGCCGCTCTCCGCCGAGGCCCTCGACCCCGCCGCGATGGCGCGGCTGGTGGACCTCTTGCTCGCGCAGGACGGCGACGCGATGGTGCTGGTGTCGATGCGGCGCGCCCCGGCCGAGCGGGCGGTGCAGCTCCTCGGGGAGCGTGTTTCCGGCTGGCTCGCCGACACTCGCCAGCGGGCCATGGGCGCGCGCTTCACCTCGGCGCACGGGGTGACGGTGCAGCGCCTCCCCGCCGACCTCACGCGGGTGATCGGCGCGCAGGCCCTGCTCGAGCGCGAGGCGGCCTGGCTCGCCCGCATTGCCCACGTGGCGCTCGAGATGCAGGTTGCGGTGCTGGGTGAGCGCCGCGCCGGGGCGCCGCTCTTGCAGGCCGTGGGACACGCCCTGGTGCCCTCGATCGACATGGGCTGGGAGCACCAGGGCCGCCACGCGGTGCTCGCGCTCCTGGCTGGCCCCGAGACGGCGCTCGACGAGCTCGCGGCCGTCCCCGGCGTGATGGAGAGCCCCGGCGCCCCCTCGCCGGCGGCGCTCATCGCCGCGCGCCACGTGCCCATCGACGTGGCGGCCCGGCTCGTCACCCTGCCTGTGCCCGGTCCCGATGGCCTGCCCGGGGTGCCGCTCGATCCGCTGGTGTCGCGATCGGTCCCCAACGCCATCCTCCGCGATCGTCCCGGCGCCGCGCGTCTCGCCGAGGCCCCGCGCCGCCAGGGCGCTTGCGACGTCCGCATCGCCACCGCCGATCTCGCGCGCCACGTGTACGTGAGCGGGAAGACCGGCGTGGGCAAGAGCACGCTGGTGAAGACCTTGCTGCTCGACCTCGCGCGACAGGGGCGCGGCGTGGGCGTGATCGACCCCCATGGCGACCTCGCCGACGAGGTGATCGCCGCGATCCGCGTGCACCGCCCGGTGGTGGTGTTCGACCCCTCCGACCCTGCCTGCCCTGGGCTCAACCCCATCTGGACCGACGGCACCGAGGTGGGCGCCGAGCGGGCCGTGGAAGACCTCGCCGGCATCATGTTCTCCTTGTACCCGGGGGACTACATGGGACCGATGTTCGACCGGCATTCCCGGTCGCTCCTGTTCCCCTTGCTGGCGGCGGGCCACGGCCTCGGCGAGATGTCGCGCCTCGCCAACGACGCGGTCTTTCGGCGGGCAGTGCTGCAGTCGCTCAACCCGAACAACACGATCCACGCCGAGATCAAGATGTTCTGGGAGAAGGAGTTTGCGAACTGGGGCGAGCAGCTCAAGGGTGAGATGGTGAGCTACACCGTGTCGAAGTACGACGCGCTGGTGAAGTCGAGCGCCTTGCGCCGGGTGACGGACCCGCTCCGGCCGCAGCTCGACATCCGCCGGGTGCTCGACGAGGGCGGGGTGCTGGTGGCGCGCCTGCCGGAGTCGGCGCTCGGGCAGGTGAGCGCATGGTTTCTCGGCATGCTCCTGCTCCAGCGCCTGCGCGCGGCGGCCTTCTCGCGCGGCAGCCTGCCGCCCTCGCAGCGGCGCCCCTTCTGCCTCGCCATCGACGAGTTCCAGAAGTTCGTGGGTGATGGAGGCTTCGGCTACGCCAAGACCACGCGCACGCTGGCGCCGATGCTCGACGAGTGCCGCAAGTTCGGCGTGGCGCTGGTGCTGGCCAACCAGTACGCGGCGCAGCTCGACGAGCGCACCCGCGACGCGGTGTTCGGCAACGTGGGCTCGATGGTGTGCTTCCGCTCGGGCGCCGACGACGCGGCCGTGCTCGCCAACGAGCTCGGCCACGGGACGAGCGCCGAGGAGCTGCGGGGCTTGCCGCTCTTCCACGCCCTGGCCCGCCTCCTGGTGGATGGCCAGGCTACGCCCGTGTTCACGCTGCGCACGGTGAACCCCACTTGACGACCTGCGAATCCATCTTATATATGAGATATCAGATTCGTTCGGAGTCGTCCCATGAACTTCACCATCGAGAGCAACGGCGGCGTGGCCGCCCGTGCCCGCATCGGCAACCACGAGCTGGTCTTCGACCAGGCACCGCCCTACGGGGCCGACACCGGGCCCTCGCCGCTCGACGTGATGGTGGTGTCGGTGGCCGCCTGCGCGCACTACTACGCGGCGGCCTTCCTCAGCGCGAGAAAGCTTTCAACCGATGGTCTCCGGGTGTCGGTGGAAGCGGAGAAGGCGAAGGAAGGCCGCCGGCGTCTGGCCGAGATCAAGATCCACGTGGAGCTGCCGGCGAGCCTCCCTGCCGAGATGTTGCCGCGCGTGGAAGCGGCGGTGTTGTCGTGTCCCGCGTGGGGCACGCTCCAGGAATTGCCGCGTACCGAGATGAAGATCAGTCGCGCCGGGGGCTGATACATCGCTGATACATCAGCGATGTATCACTGGAGGCGGGTGCCGGAGGTGAGCATCAGGTCGCCGAAGGGCGGGATGTAATAGGGCTCGCCGTCTAGGGTACGCGACCAGCACTGCAGGCGGCCCTCGACGATGGCGCAGCCGGTCCACTCATCGCAGAACAGGGAACTGGGGACGGCGCTGAACTTCGGCCCCAGGAGGGGCCAGTGCTCTTGTTCCTGGTCGGTCTCGGACCAGTCCCTCCAGGCGAAGTGGAGCTGGCCGGAGGGGTCGATCCAGCAGTGGGCGGAACCGTCGCCCGCCCCGAAGGTGGTGACCTCGCCGGGTTCGGGACCGAGGACGAGGGGGATGAGGACGGGTTCGTCGTGATCGACGACGCCATAGTTGTACAGGTGCAATGCGCCACCCGTATCTGCGGCAACGATGTTCAGTCGCAGGATGGAAACTGCGGCGTACGCCTGCGTTGGGAGCGCCCCATATACTGACACTGAGGCAAAACCGGCGGAGCCATCGTCACGAACGAAGGCGAGTGCATACCCCGTCGAGGAGAACCGGGTGGCGCCGGCGATATGATTCAGCAACTCGGGATCCACCGTCCCGTCCTGACAGTCGCATTGGGCGTCTCGGTCCGCGAAGGAAGCACACCAGCAGGGATACGGAATCTCCAGGCCACCGAGACTCGTGGGATTCTCCCAGCCCGTGACGTGTTGGGATGTCGGCGTTTCCGAGTCAGTGCGGCGCCACGCCGTGCCTGCCGCGTCCACCACCAACCAGGGTTCAGGCATCTCGCGGGTCCAGTGGGAGGACTCCCAGTCGGGTATCGCCAGCATGCTCAGGGGCCCGAGGGATTCCCACCAGCCGGGGCTGGCGGTGCAGTCGCGGCGGCACGCGCCGTCGCTGCACTGAGACTCGTCATCGCAGTCCGAGAAGGTCACGCGTCCAGAGCTGTCGAGCGCGGCGAGATGGAGGTAGTCGGTGGCTGGATGCAACTCGGACCAGCCCTCGCCGGGCGCCTCGTAGACGGCCCAACCGGTGTCGTGGGTGGTGGCCTCGGTGTCCGCAGAGTCCTTGGACTCCTCGGGACAGCCGAGCAGTCCCATCAGGACCAAGTGCCTAGTCACGGCCACGCCCAGCCGGGTGCCCAGGCCACTCGCGCCGCGCGGTACGTCGTGGCGATCGAGGCCAGGCGAGTCGTGTCAACCGGGGGGAGTCTCTCCACCACGCGCGCGGCCCAGGCCAGTCCCGGTGGCCGCGAGGCTCCGAGACCGGTGGCCGAGTACAGGTCGATGTCCTCGGCCTCCCATGGTTCTCCATCGAAGAGGCTCAGCCACTCGGGGGGCCATTCGCGATCCGCGTCCGGGTCGGGGTCGGTGAGGCCCACGTCGCTGTCCGGTTGCCCCAGCTCGAAGTCTTCTTCGAAGAACTCCGGCTCGCAACCGAGGTTCGAGATGAAGCTCGTGAGGGCCTCTCGCTGGGTGCAGTCGAGAGCGTTCCACGCATCGCAGAGCCCCCCGGACGTGGCGTCCATCAGGAGACTCGCCAGCACGCCGCCCGTGCGCACCGGCTGTTCCTGCCTGTCGGCGTCGAGCGTGCCCAGCAACGAGCGGAGAACGTCGCGCTTCTCCGGCGTTCGCATCCAGCAGATGAGCTCGAAGAGGCCGGGCGCGGCGCGGTCCAGGTTCTCCTCGATGTCGCCTGCCTCGCCGTAAACGCCGAGGGATTGCGCGTACTTCACGAGGAACCAGTCGATTACGACCTGGCGCCAATAGGCGGCAACGGCGTGGGCCGCGCTCGTGCCGCCGAGGATCTCGACGAGGCAGGCCGTGTCCGTCGCCTCCGCGAGCCTGGCGCGGACGGCGTCGGCGAGGGGGCCGGTGAGCGACGCGAGGTCGGCGAGCACGAGGGGCGGCATGTCGCAGTGGATCAGCTCCCGGAGCATCACGGTGGCGAGGCGAAGGGCGCCCACGAACTGGAGCGTCGGCGAGGCGAGGTCGGCCCAGCGCTGGCGCTCGTCGTCAAGGACCCGGAGCTTGCTCGTCAGGCCCGCGATGGCGTGGCCGTTGGGCCACTCGTTGCCGCGCGAGGGTTCGTAGGTCGCCTCGTAGTTCTTGAAGTAGAAGTCTCGGGCGGTGCCGCTGGTGCGGATGATGGGGACGTGGAGGATCGAGGTCGCCAACGGCTCAAGGAGGCCGCCATTCTCACTGTTCGCCCATAGGGCAACTCCATGGTAATCTGTGGCGAAATCGAGAATGAACTCCGAGTAGTGCTCGATGTCGTTCGACTGACTTGGTGGATCCGGGAGCGTGATCAGCGCTGACTCTAGGTTTTCGAAGGTGCTTTCAGTCAACGAGCCGTGGTACGGGTACACGACGCTCCCCTCCCTCAGGGACTCCGCGAACGCCACGAGCGTTTCCCTGTCCATCCCCGTCACCTCCACGTGGATGTCGGTGCCGGTCTCGGAGAGCGTGCCGGCCACGCCCGCGATGCTCTCGGCCAGGTCGCACACCTCGGCGACCCCGAGCAGCAGCCGGGCGACCGCCTCGTTGGGATCGATGCCCGCCTCGGCCGCCGTCTCGATGGTATCGGCGGCGGCCTTCCAGTCGTCGTCGAAGAGGACGATGGCGAGGAGAATCGCGAAGAGCAGTCCGATGCCTGGCACGAACACGGTGACGACGGCCAGGAAGCCGACGCTCTTGCGAATGCCCCGGACGACGTCGGCGAGGTCGCGCACAGTCGACCGGAACTCGCTCGGGAGAGTGATGCTCGTGGTGTAGAGCGTCTGCGACAGGGTGATCGTGAGCCCGGAGGGTCCCTCCGTCTCGCCGATGGGCACGTTCCTGGTCCCGGGGAAGGTCGTGATCTTGGCGGCCATGTTCAGCGGCCAGGCGTACGTTCCCGGTGATGCCGCCTCGCCGGTGAGCGCGCGCAGGACCGTCGGCGAGTCCTTGTTGTAGAGCGCCTGCCGCAGCGGATCCTCCTCCCTACTCCCCGCCACGTAGTACGCCCCGTGGAGCACGCGGGCGGTGAAACGCAGCGCGAAGTCGCGAAACCACGCGCCCCGCACCAGCCCCCACGAGTCCGGGCCGAACGGGGTGTCTTGCCAGTCTTCCAGCGAGTCCATCCCCATGCAGCTCGCCGCGAGCAGCGTGCCCATCACCAGCCGGGACGGGTACGAGTGCATGAGGCGCCCGGCAGCGCGGCACCGGTGGATGTCGCGGTCGCCGAGGGGGTCGGCCCAGCTCCTCGGAGCCGCGCGACCGTCACTTCCCGTCTCGTTGCCGGTCCAGTAGTGCATCGGCTCGTCCGGTCGTGGCTCGAGCCACTCGAGGACGTCGTTGACGATGAACGCCTGGTCGGGAAGCCACGAGACGCGCGTGCCGTAGGGTGACACGCCGACGTCGCGGTAGTAGTACTCTAGCGAGTCCCGCAGCGTGTCCCGTGCCGGCAGCGCGGATTCCATGCCTAGGACTTGAGCTCCACCTGGAGCATCACGGTGAGCCGACCCGACTCCTGCGCGGTGCCGACGGCGTTGCACACCTCGATGGCGAAGCGCAGCAGGGGCCCGAAGTTGGCGTCGTCGTTGTACCACGCGCCGATGGTACCCGTCTGCGGGCCGGTCAGGGGCGCGAGGATCTCCACCGGTGTCGACCACGTGCGCCCGATGGCGCTCCAGGCCATCGTCACTCGACCCTTGAGGTTCGCGGTGGCGCCCTCGGCCACCCAGATGGCGCGGATCTTCGCGATGGCCGGCCCCAGCTCCCGCAGCTCGGCGAGGTCCTTGATGTCGAGCAGGTAGTTGGTGGTGCCGTCGGTCCGGTACAGCTCGTCGAGGCACACGGGGACCATGATCACCTTCGGCATGCCGCCGCCACCCCGCGCGTAGCCGCGCCGGCGAGTGGCGTCGCGCGAGGCGTTGAGGGTGCGGTCGAAGGAGTTGTCGCTGGCGATGGGCATGGATCCTTCCTCGGCGGCAAAGCAGCCGCAATCAGACTGGCGTTGGCGCATGGTCTCCCAGTGCGTGCGAGTCAAGTAGCCGATGGATGTCGCGATGCGCTCGCAAAAAAAAACACGGTGCAATTTTTGTGATTCAACTTACATATATGTCGCGACAATAAAATGAAAGTGCCCGACTCAGGCGCGGGTCGACACCGCTCCCCTCGCCGTCGGCACCCGGCGCCGGGGATTAGTCCCCGCCGGATGCGCCTCCTGAAGCGACTCACCGGCCTCCTCTTCGCGATGGCCTGCGCCCTCTCGCTGCCGAGCCTGTGGGGGGGCTTCGTCGAGGCGGTCGACGCGCTCTACCGCACGCCGCAGTTCTGGCCGATGGCGGCGGGGATCGTCCCCGGGCTGTGGGCCGGGCGCTGGGCGAGCCAAAAGGCCACGTGGTGGAGCACCTTCGAGCACGAGCTCACCCACGCGGTGGTGGGCCTGCCCTTTGGGCTCATCCCCTATGGTTTCATCGTCACCCGCGACCGTGGGGGGCTGGTGAAGCAGCTCTGCCCGCCCTTGCCGATCTTCCTCTTGCCTGTCCCCCTCCTCGGCCAGCACGTGTCGGGGCTCGCGCCCTACGCGATCCCGCTGTTCGCGCTGGCCGCGGCCCTGGGCGTGGAGTTCGCCGAGTGGTGGCCCTACCCGCTCGCCGCCGCCGGCGTCGTGGGCTTCCTCGTGGGCTACCACCTCTACAGCAACCTCCATGAGCTGCGCACCAACGCCTCGCCGCGCCTGTTTCCCGACGTGGAGGGCAACGCGGCGCACACCGACATCGCCCAGTCGGGCTACCTCGCCTCGGCGGCGATCATCCCAGCGCTCTGGCTCGGATCACACGCGATTATCGCGGTGATCTTCGCGCGCACGGGGATCCCGGGGCTGTTGTACTGGGGCGAGAACGTTGCACGTGGAACGTGGCGCACGGCGAAGGCGGTCGCGACGTATGTATCACTGATACATCGGTGATACATGGGGTGTATCAGGCGCCGCGCAGGTGGAGCACCTTGCCGCCCTGCTCGACGTCGCGACACCACATCCGGTCGTCCCAGCTGAGCCCGGGGCGCTGGTCGAACACCAGCAGCCAGCCCTCGGTCTCGCCGAGCTGGTCGAGGTAGGCCGCGAGTTGCGCCTGTCCCTCGCGGAGCACCCGCTCCGGCGACTCCCGGCCCGGTCGCACGCGCTTGACCTCCATCACCGTGCGACGGCCGGCCAATTCCACGCAGAGGTCTACCCGGCCGGTGCCCGCCGCGTACTCCCGCGTGACGCGCCCGCCGCCGTTGACCACCTTCTGCACGAAGGCCATCACGCACAGGTGCACGGTGGCCTCGTGGTAGCCCTCGGGGGTGTTGCGCGTTGCAAAGTCGGAGTTTTCGCGCCACCACTGGAGGAAGGTGCCCACCAGCACGTCGGCGTCGAGCGTGCCGTCGGGGCGCAGCCAGGCGGCCGCGGGCAGGGGGAGGTTGACCTGCGCTCGCCAGCTCAGCTCCCGCGCGATGACCTCGCGGTAGAGTGGGTTTGCGATCTCCGGGGTGCGGGTGCCACCCGCGAGGAGTCCGAGGTCGATGCAGTACTCGTAGTCGTCGGACTGGGCGGCCACGTCGTCGGCGCCCGTGAGCACCGCCGATACGATCGTGGCGACCCTGGGCTCGCGCAAGCGGTGCGCCAGGTTGTGCAGGTGTGTCGTGCGTGACAGCACTAGCCGTTCCTTCGCCTCGTCGATGTCGGCGGCGGTGATCGGCACCGCCCGGTCGGTCACCAGACGATCCATACACTCGGCCGCCAGCGCGTTCACCAGGAAGGGCTGGCCGCGCGACCAGTCGTAGGCGCGGTCGACGGCGGCCGGCTCGAAGCTCTGCCCCGTGTCCGTCGTGTGCTGCCCGTAGAGTTCGGCCACCTCGGCCCGGGTGAATCCCCGGAGCGTGAGCGATGCGGACTTGATGTTGAAGGGCGAGCCAGGGTTCGCCGCCGCCCCGTCCTTCGCGGCGGCGAGGTAGTCGCGGAGGTCGCGCATCCCGACCAGCGCGATCGACGCTGGGAACTGCCCGGGACGGAGGTGGAAGCCGGACCGGAGCTGCCGAAGGAAGTTCACCATCGGCTCGCCCACGAGCACGTCGGCCTCGTCGAGGAACAGGACGAGCGGCCTCGGCGCCACGGCCATCGCCCAGGCTCGGAGCCACGTGGCCAACCGCGTGCCCGGCGCGCTGTCGGGCAAGGGCGGAGGCTGGGCGTCGGCCGGGAGCTCGGCCTGTGCCATCCACTGGATCGACGACAGCCACCGCGCCTCTGACTCGCCCACGTCCTGCGCGCCCTGCGCGGCCTCGATGTTGGCGTGCAGCGCCACCACGCCCCGTGCCCGCAAAGACGCCGCGAAGCTTCGCACGGTTGTCGTCTTGCCCGTCTGGCGCGCCGCGTGGATCACGAAGTACTGTCGTCGTTCGACGAGGAGCGCCACCTCCGGCAGCCGCGCCTCCGCGCCGAGCATGTAGTGGTCGCCTACAACGCAGGGTCCAGCGGTATTGAAGAAACGGGGCATCGGCGCCTACCGTAACCCCGCTTGTCGGGCGGTAGCCGAGCGCCGCACTGTCCAAACCACGGCGACGAGGGACACCGCCAGGCCCCAGCGCTCGCCGCCTCCGGAGGCGCAGCCACAGCCGCCCACCTCGTCGCCGGCGCCTGGCGACACCGTCTCGCCGGTATCCGGGGTCGGCCCGCCCGAGTCGTGGGGACCACTGTCCCCAGTCGTCGCCGTGTCGCCCGTGCTGCCGGTGTCGTCGCCCGGCTCGCCTTGCCAGGGGTACTCGAGGCCGCCCTCGCCGCTCTCCACGACTGCCCAGGCGTAGGCCGCGAGCGTTTCCCCGTCGATGGGGTCGACCGACGGCGGGGGCGTGAGACCCTCGGCGCTCTGCCCGCTCATCGCGCTGTAGAGCACACACGCGGCGAGCCAGGTGCCGAGGGGGCTCGGGTGGGAGCCGTCGTTGTCGTAGAGGCGGTAGAATAGGCCCTCGGGGTCGGCGGGCTCCGGAGTGTCAGCAAACACGGCCGCGAAGGCAAGGCCAGCGGGCGCCACCCACACCGGTCGCTCGGGCGTGGAGAAACGGTCTCGGTAGGCGAGGTAACCCTCGGTCAGCTCGTCCTGCATCGTGGGGAAGTCTGGGTACAAAGTTGGGTTGGTTGCATCGCCGTCGCGGCGTCCCCACGTGAGAAACAACAACGATTCCCCGCCGCGGACCTCGATCCAATCGTCGAGCTGTGCCCCAGCCGCTGCGCTCTCTTCCCAGATCGCATCTTCGCCGTAAAAGCCCGGGATCTGGCTCTGGTCCTGGAGGATTCCCCACGACCAGGGCGACGTGCCCGACACCAGCGCCTCTTCCCACGCGGGATCGCTCGACGCGTGTTCCACGTGGTCGGGGAAAGCGAGCCCACCCTCGGCCAGGCGCGTGGTGGCCGCGTCGGTTTCCCCGGCCTCGACCAGGAGGGCCTGCAGGACGAGGTCGAGGTCGTTGAAGAAGGTGTAGCTGTTGCCGAGCAGGAGGAGGGTCATGAGGTTCAGCTCGCGAAGGGGTCGAGCACGGGTACCCCCGCCTTCTCGAAGTCGCGGAGGTTTCGCGTGGCCACGCCCAATCCGTTCGCCAGCGCGGTGGCGGCGATCATGCTGTCCTTCACCGGCATGGCGAGTCCCGCGCGACGCAGCTGCGCGACGAGCTCCGCCCAGCGCAGGCCCACCTCCCGGTCCCACGGCAGGCATCGCACGCGGGCCACCGTGCCCTCGAACCAGGCTTCGAGTCGGTCACGACGGCGACCCGACGGAAGGAGCAGCACGCCGAAGCGAAGCTCACCGAGCACGATCGGGTCGACGACGAGGTGTCGCTCGTGGGCCAGGAGCCAGGCGAGGACGCGCGGATCAGGCGACGGTCGCGTTGCCTCCGACAGCACGTTGGCGTCGACGAGCCAGTTCAAAGGGAGTCCGTGGATTCCGAGTCGATGGCCACGAAGTACCCCGGCGCCGGGCAGGCAAGGAGCCAGTCCACCAGACCCTGGTTCGCCGGGGGTTGCGCGCGCACCAGGCGATACTCTCCGGGCGCAAGACGCTCGAATTCAAATTGTTCTCCCGGCTGAATCCCGTCGAGGCGGCGCATCTCCGCCGGCATGACGATCTGGCCCTTGGTGGAAATCGCGGTGCGCATGGTGGGTAAGATAGCGTCTTACGCGCCCCCGCGCTAGACCGCCGCCATGCTCCTCATGCTCGCTTGCGCCACGGCGCCCGAGGGCCTGCGGCTCACCCCCGAGGGCGACGGTCCCGTCGTCGTCGTGGACTGGGACGCAAAGCCCCTGCCCGAGATTCCCTTCCCGAACGACCTCGCCACGCGGGTGGATCCCACGAGCCCCACCGGGCTGCGGGTGAACATCAGCGAGGTGGCGCCCACCGTCACCGAGGAAGAAGCGCGGCAGAAGCTCAACGAGATGACCGGTTTCGGCGTGTACGCGCCGATCACGGTGGCGTTTGACGAGAAGCTCGACCTCGACAACATCCTCTCGCGCCATCCCGACGACTTCGAGCGGGGCGCGGCCGCCTTCGAAGACGACGCGATCTTCGTGGTGAACGTGGATCCCGAGAGCCCCGACTACGGCAAGCCCGTGGCGCTCGACCTCGGCCAGGGCCGCTTCGTGTACGAGACGGAGAAGACCGGGCAGTACTACGCCAACGACACTCGCGCCGCCTCGCCCTCGCTGGTGTTCGAGACGATGAGCGAGGATCTCGATGGCGACGGCATGCTCGACTGGGGCGAAGACACCGACAACGACGGCTGGCTGGATGTGCCCAACGTGTGGCCGGAAGGCGGCGATCCCCGCGCCGACCTGCTCACCTTCTACGAGCTGCAATCCAACACCTTGATCCTCCGTCCGGTGGTGCCTTTGCGCGAGGAGAGCCGCTATGCGGTGGTGCTGACGAGCCGGCTCGTGGGCGACAATGGAAGCCCAGTGAAGTCGCCGTGGAAGTATGTCAACCACACGCGACAGACGGAGGCCCTGGAGCCGGTGGTCGACGCGTTGTCCGACTACGGCGTGGGCCTCGACGACATCGCCTACGCCTGGGTGTTCAGCACCGGCCGGGTCACGGGCGATCTCGTTGACATTCGTCGCGGTCTCGACGGCGAGGGCCCCTTCGCAAAGCTGGCGTCGGAGTACCCCGCGACCGTGAACGAGGCCCTGGCCTTGCATTCGATGGAGGGCATCGACCCACGGGTCTTGCCGCCCGATGCGTTGCTCGACACCCTGGTCGACGTGGGTCTCTTCGATGGCGCCAGTGGCGCGTTCATCAGCGCCGCCTACCGCGAGTACAGCGGTGGCGTCGTGGGCGGGAGCTTCGAGACCCCCTACTTCCTGGCCGACCGCGACGATGGCGACGTGCTCGGCGGCGACGCCGACGAGTGGTGGCAGATCGACGCCATGACGGGCACCTACAATGCCAAGCCCGCGCGCATCCCCTTCACGTGTGTCTTGCCCAAGGAAGGCGAGGCGCCCTACGACGTGGCCATCTTCGGCCATGGCCACGGCTCGTCTCGCTTCGACATGCTGCTTTTCGGCTGGTCCTTCAACCGGCTCGGCATCGCGGCCTGCGCGATTGACTGGCCGGGGCACGGGGCCGACCTCGCCGCCGACGAGGAGGCCCTCATCCGCGCTTACCTGGCGGGCGCGGGACTGGAGCCCTTCCTCGATCATTTGCAAGACAGCCGCTACCGCGACCTGAACAACGACGGCCGGGGCGACAGTGGCGCCGACCAGTGGATCACCGACCCCTTCCACACCCGCGACATGGTGCGGCAGGGCGTGGTGGACTGGGTGCAGTTCGTGAAGGCACTGCAGAACTGCGGGCAAGGCGACATGGAGCTGCGCGAGGTGGGCGGCGACTCCGCGGGCTCCGGCACCACGTGTGACTGGAACGGCGACGGCGAGGCCGATCTCGGAGGGAAGGACGCCAGCTTCACCATCCTCGGTGGCTCGCTGGGCGGCATCAACACGGCGGTGGCGGCGGCGGTGATGCCCGAGGTCGACGCCTTCTCGCCGATCGTCCCGGGGGGTGGCCTGCTCGACGTGGCGGTGCGCTCCGACCTCGGCGGGGTCATCTCGGCCGTGGTGGGACGCATGATCTCGCCGATGTTGCTCGGCGTGCCCGACGGCGCGGGCGGCATCGAGATCGTGCAGCTGGTCAACGCCTACGGCGACATGAATAGCGTGCACGTGGCCTCGTTGTCGAGCTTCCCCGCGGGTGGGCGCGTGCAGATCGAGGTGCTTCGCCCTGACCGCACCGACAGCTACGAGGGCTACATCCCGGCCGACGGCAGCTTCCGCCTCCCCTTCGCGGCCGACGCGCCCGACGCCTTCGAGAAGCGTGCCATCGTGGACATGCCGGAGACGGGGCCGGTGGCGGGCGGCGTGTACTCTAGCGACAACAACGTGGATCTGGGGGACTACCTCGTGATTCGCCTGTTCGACGCCGAGGGCGCGCTGGTGGAGAAGATTGATACATTTGATACATCGGTGATGTACGAGGGCGTGACGATGCCCGCCGGTTCACCGGTCGTGGCCGCCGCCCACGGCAGCGGCAAGATCCGGGGGACGAAGGAGCTCCGGCGCCTGGCCATGGTGATGGCGATGGCGCTCGAGCCCGCCGACCCGGTTGTCTACGCGCGCCACTGGGCGGACGAGCCCTTCGAGGCGCTCGGCGGCCAGCCGTCCAACGTGCTGCTGGTGCCCACCATCGGCGACCAGGGCGTGACCATCAGCTCCGGGCTGGCCATCGCCCGCGCCGCCGGGCTCGTGGACTGGCAGCAGGTCGACGACCGGTACGGCATGACCCCCGACCAGTGGCTCATCGACCGGGAAGTGGCCCGCGCCGTGGAGGATTACGGCCCCTACACCGACACCAATGGGGCCCCCTGCCTCTTCGATCCCGACGACCTCGACGAGGGCACGGATGGTACCGGCGCGCCGAGCGAGGCGCCGCTGCGCGCCACCCGTGAAACATCCAGTGGTATCACGGCCTTGCGCTTGCCCTACCCGCAGACCACGGGCAAGCATGGCTTCTCCGAGCCCGACCCCTCGCGGGCCTTCGACGTGGCGCTCTTCGTCGTGAATCAAACCACGTTCTACTTCGAGTCTGGCGGCACCGAGCTGCGCGACGAGGTGTGTTTCGGTTCGGACTCCTGCGCTGATATTCCGCCGGTACAATGGGAGGTCGAGTGATACTTTTCACGTGTATCAGCATGGCGGCGGAGTGGACCGACAACGCGGAGTACCGCGCCATCGGCACGCTCGGCTCGCCGCTCCTCCTCAACAGCGACGGCGCCTCGCTCGAGGGGGGCTTCGACCTCGACCAGCGCTTGCGTCTGGGGGTCGATGCCAAGGCCAAGGACTGGCGCTTCGGTGCCGAGCTCGACGCGCTCTCCGGGCAGGTGTTTCATTCCACGTGGAACATCCCGGGGGCTGAGGACGACCGCCGTCGCTGGGCGGACGACAGCTTCTCCCTCGCAGGACTCCAGCCTCGTCGCCTGAGCGCGGGCATCGACACCAAGGTGGGCAAGTTCGACCTGGGCCTCATGCCCTCGCAGTGGGGCATGGGCTTGCTCGCCAACGACGGCACGGGCGACCCGCTGTTTGGTCGCAC
>SXGU01388081.1_pt1 | contig 37481 bp, 29 predicted proteins | sample 3174531 | NCBI WGS metagenome assembly SXGU01 (sample SAMN11356863, study PRJNA531348) | freshwater metagenome | isolation source: freshwater sample F1-140 | place: China: Fuxian Lake, Yuxi | collected 2017-12-25 | reverse complement strand
GTGGTCGAATGGCGAGTTTCCGAAGTGTCGATCAATCCGGTGTACGAGTGGGTTTTTATGAGTCGTCTAAACTGAATCCTGCAAGCTATACAAGCCATACGTTCAGACTAGACCTCATTGAGGTAGTAACACCGTTCCCCGGGCCAGTATCGATTGTTTGCGCGCAATTGTTTGCTGGCGCGCCGGTTGGTGGAGCGAGGTGTTCGATTTGTCAATTTGTACCATGCTTCATGGGATCATCACAGCAACCTGGACAACGAGCTGGCGTTTAATGCCGGCATGGCAGATCAACCCGTCGCGGCGCTGATGAAAGATCTCAAGCAACGGGGCTGCTGGAGACGACCCTGGTGGTTTGGGGGGCGGAATTCGGCAGGACACCACTGGGAGAAAACCGAGCGGGTCGCGAAGCAAACACCGGCCGAGATCATCATCCGTTTGCCTTTACCCTGTGGGCGGCGGGTGGTGGGATCCGCGGAGGTCAGACCGTGGGCGAGACCGATGAATTGGGGTGGAGTATCGTGCGCGACCCGGTGCACGTGAATGATTTCCATGCGACTCTCCTCCAGTTGTTCGGGATGGATCACGAACGCTTCGTGTATCGATTCCAGGGGAGAGATTTTCGATTAACCGACATTGGCGGGCGTGTTGTCCGACAATTGGTTGGTTGAATTGGGGCATTTCTTTGGGAAAGACGCGAGGGACGGATGGTGAAAAGGCCGAGGTGAGATCGCAGTGGAGGGTTTGCATCGTCACGCAATTGTAACATTTAGAACACTGGCCTGTAACCCGGCTGTTGCATTCTATTCTCGAACGATGGCTACGCACTATGAACTGACGATGCAACGGGACGCGGATCGAATCCGGAGCAAGGTGGAAGTAATGGGCGCATTGGCTTCGGACGCTTTAGATGGGTGTGTGCGTGCCTACCTGGAGCGGAATCGTTTGCTGGCATACACGGTGATTCTGCGGGATCGGCAGATCGACGAGTTGGAGAAGGAAATTGATCAGCTCTGCTTGGAGTTCATTGTTCGGCATCAGCCAGCCGGCAAGCATTTGCGATTTGCTTATGTCGGATTGAGAATCAACCTGGAGCTGGAGCGCATCGGGGACTACGCGGAGAGCATTGCACGGCAGATTGTGAAACTCAGCAATCTTGAATGCTCACTGCCCATGGAGCGGGTCCGGGAAATTTCTGGAATGAGCGTGCCGATGCTGCGGGACGCAGTGAAATCCTTTCTGACAGAAGATGAAGCGTTAGCGCGGCGGACCATTTTGGTGGAGGACGAGATCGACGGGTTGAAGTCGCTGGCGACGGCTGAGATTCTTCAGACCCAGCAGAAGCAGGAGCTACCCATCGAGGCGTTGCACCCGCTCCTGACGATTGTGCGGCGCTTTGAGCGGGTGTCGGACCAGGCTCGAAACATCTGTGAGGAGGCGCTCTATTTCTTGACCGGTGAGTACCAGAAGCATCTCGGCAATGATGTCTGGCGCATGGTGTTTGTCGACCAGGACAATGCCTGTCTGAGTCAAATGGCTGAAGCCATTGCTAATTCACTGGGACAGCCAAAATTTGTGTTTGCCAGCGGGGGAGTGGACCCCAAGCCGATTGATCCTGATACGATTGAGTTTTTGAAATCGAAGGAGATTGATATCTCCAAAGCTATCTCCCGCCCATTAAATCGGGTGCCCAATCTGGAATATTCTCAGGTGCTCGTGGGCTTGTCACGTGAAGCGAAACGGATGTTCCCGAGCCCGACTCGGGCGGTGTGTTTGGATTGGACGATTCCAGATCCGTCCAAGGTTGAAGGCAGTGCGGCAGTGCGCAGAGCCGCCTACGAATTTGCTTTCAACTATTTGTACCAACACATCAGCGACATCTGTGAAGCCGTCTTGTCGGATAAAATTGATTGAGTCCAAACTTTCTAGTCACTCCCACAACGAATTGTCTTATGATTAATTATCCATCTCCAGTTTCCGAATATGGCTACCGCTTATCGATCTCGAGAATCCTGTGCGTTGGTTTATCGGCGGGATTGCTCTTGCTCGGTTGCGGCAAGAGTGGTCCCGACTCGTCGGCGGGGGGTGCCAAAGCGACCATTGCCAATATCGGATCCGATACCATGGTGAATTTGGCGGCGGCCTGGGCGGAGGCTTACGCGGCCGTGGATAAGACTGTATTAATTGAGGTCAATGGAGGCGGTTCAGGAGTCGGGGTCAAAGGATTGATCAATGGCACCTGTGAACTTGCCAACAGCAGCCGCCATATTGAGGCCAAGGAAAAAGAGGAACTGAAGGCCAAGCGGGGCCTGGAAGCCAAGGAATTCATCATCGCGTTCGACGCGTTGTCGATTTACGTGCACAAAGACAACCCGATGAATGAAATCAGCGTGGAACAACTGGCTGAGATTTATCGTGCTGACGGGAAGATTACTCAGTGGAAAGAGCTCGGGGTCGACTCGATCCCAGGCGCCAAAGGTGGCGAGATTGTCCGTGTAAGTCGCCAGAACAACTCGGGGACTTATGAGTACTTCAAAGAAACCGTGGTTGGCAAAAAGAATGAATTCAAGTTGGGATCCCTCGACATGAATGGATCCAAAGATGTGGTAGAATTGGTGAGCAAGACGCCCAATGCCATCGGATATTCGGGCATGGGATATGCGACGCCTTCGGTCAAGATGCTTAAGGTCTCGAAGAAGAAGGGCGAGCCCGCTGTTGCTCCGAGTATTGCCTCGACTCATGACCACACTTATCCAATTGCACGGCCCATGTTCTTCTACACGGCAGGAGACCCTTCGGCGACTGTAAAGAAGTACATTGACTGGGTTTTGTCGGACGCCGGCCAGAAGATCGTCGCAGAAACAGGGTACGTGCCACTGCCGAAGTAATCTGTCTGGAGTCCCAAGGAACTGTGGCAGCAATTCTCATGATCAACTCGAACCAACTCAAGGAGGGTCTCCGAACGACCTGTGGACAGCCGCTCGGTGGGTTTGGAGTTCCGCCTACAGGTGGCCCAGGCATAACCTGCAAAAAATGAGAACTGGTGATTTCGGGTGGCCGCCAGAAGCGGTCAAATTGGTTGCTGTTCCAAGCGGTTGCGAAATCCTACTCAATGACTGACGAACCTAAGCCGACTCGAGCACGTCGCAGTCCCCTAGCGTTGGTTACCGAGCGGGTGGTGGAAGTCCTGATCCATGTCAGCGGCTTTAGTGCGATCTTGTTCGTGTTTGGAATTTTCTTCTTTGTCTTCAAAGAGGGCGCGCCGTTCTTGTCAAAGCTGGATTGGATGCAGTTTTTGTTTAGTTCGGAGTGGATTCCGACATCGAGTGTGCAACCGAAGTACGGCGCCTGGGCACTCATTGTGGGAACGATGAGCGTCACCGTGTTGGGCATGCTTATCGCGGTTCCATTTGGTTTGGGAGCGGCTGTTTTTGTCTCGGAGTTTTGCACGGGTCGTCTCAAGGAGACACTCAAGATTGTGATTGAGTTGTTGGCGGCGATTCCAAGTGTGGTGTGGGGGTTCATTGGGCTCAAGGTCATGAGTCCCTTGATCATTTCGGTGTTTCAAGTCCCGGTGGGTGTGAATTTGTTCAATGCAGCCATTCTATTGGCGCTCATGAGCGTACCGATCATGGTCAGCATTGGAGAAGACGCCTTGAAAGCGGTGCCCGACACGTACCGTGAAGCCGCCTTGGCGTTGGGGGCGACGCGATGGCAGACTATTTATAGGGTGTTGATTCCAGCTGGCCGCAACGGTTTGCTCGCCGCAGTATTGCTGGGAGTTGGCCGGGCGATCGGCGAGACCATGGCCGTGTTGATGGCCACGGGGCACGCGGTTAAAATTCCGCATTCGATTTTTGATCCGGTCCGGACCTTGACCGCGACGATTGCGGCGGAGTTGGGCGAAACCTCGCAAGGCTCACCCCATTACCAAGTATTATTCCTGATCGGAGTGTTGCTCTTTAGCATCACCTTCGTGGTGAATCTTGCGGCGGATCTGATTGTGAAAGGAGTGCGGCGCCAATGAATTCAACCGAACGTTCTACCTCGAGCGCCGTGCCGCGGTTCGTGGAGACCGAGTTTGTTCGAAAGAAACAACGAGCTGAGTGGATTGCCCGAGGTTTCTTTGCCTTTATGGCGGCGAGTATTGTGGTCCCGTTGCTGTTGATTTTGGGGTATATTATCGTGCATGGAGCCCCGGCAATTTCCTGGGAATTTTTGACCGAAAATCCCCGAAGTGGCGGGGCGAAGGGGGGGATCTGGGCCGCCATTGTGGGCACGATCTACATCGTCGCCATTTCCCTGGCCGTCTCCGCTCCGATCGGCGTGCTCGCGGCGGTTTATTTAAATGAGTATGCCAAAGAGAATTGGTTTAATCGGGTGGTGAACTTGGCCGTGGTGAATCTGGCGGGAGTCCCCAGCATTGTGCACGGGTTGTTCGGTGTGGGGGCGTTCGTCTATTTTGCCAATTTCAACCAGGGAAGAAAATCCATCCTGGCGGCCGCATTGACCCTGGCGGTCATGACGCTGCCGGTCATCATCGCGTCGACCAAGGAAGCGTTGGCAGCGGTGCCGAGGAGCTTCCGAGAAGCTTGTTGGAACGTGGGAGCGACGCGTTGGCAAACGATTTGGAAGATTGTCCTACCCAACTCCATCAGCGGGATTTTGACCGGAGTGATTTTGCAGGTGAGTCGCACCGCCGGCGAGACAGCACCGGTCATGTTGACCGGTGTCGCCACATGGAAGTCGCTCCAAGATAGTGGATGGTTTCTGTACCATCCCATCAAAGACCAATGCATGGCATTATCCATGCATCTTTACTACGTGGCGACTCAGGCCAATAATGTCCCGGAAGCAGTTCCTTACGCGATTGCGACAGTGCTTGTGGGGTTGGTATTGTTGGTGAATGCGACGGCCATCGGCTTCCGGGTTTATCTGCGCTCCCGCAAAAAGTGGTAATACCGGTTTTGCTTCCTTCATCGAGAGCTTATGGCATCCAATCCCAAAGTTTCCGTCCGAGATCTTCGTACTTGGTATGGACCCAAACAGGTTCACCGGGGGTTTTCTTTTGATGTCATGCCGCATGAAATCTTGGGCGTGATCGGCCCTGCTCAATCGGGAAAGACAACTCTGCTCCGGGCAATCAACCGGACGCTCGAGTTTACGGCGGGTTCACGGATGACGGGTGAGATCCTCGTGGACGGCGATGATGTTCATCAGGTGGACGATGTGTACGGATTGCGTCGAAAGATCGGTATGGTCGCCCCGTTGCCGGTGGGGCTTCCGTTAAGCATTTACGACAACGTCGCCTTCGCGCCCCGCGCTGCCGGGATGAACGGCCGGTCGAACCTCGACCATCTGGTGGAGCGGTGCCTTCGACAGGCGGCTCTATGGGAAGAAGTTAAGGATCGATTGGATTCCCTGGGCACCAAGTTGAGCGGAGGTCAGCAGCAACGATTGACCATCGCCCGCGCGCTTTCCCATTCACCCGAGATTCTGTGTCTGGACGAATTTAGCATAGCGATCGACCCGGTGACGACGATGCGGATTGAAGATGTGCTGAAAGAACTTCGGCGCGAGATGACCATTATTTTGGTGACCAACCTCGTTCAGCAGGCCCGGCGTTTGGCGGATCGGACTCTGTTTCTTTGGAATGGAGAAATGGTGGAAATCGGGGCCACAGAGGTGATTTTTGGGGATTCGCCCAAGGACAGACGGACTGCGGATTACGTCAACGGGATTTTTGGATGAGCGACGACTCTCAATTTTGCATTACCACTCGCGACCTTTCACTCTGGTACGCGAAGTTTCAGGCGTTGAAGCAGGTCAATTTGAACATCCGTCAAGGGCTTATCACCTCACTGATTGGGCCGAGCGGCTGTGGCAAGACCACGTTGCTGCGGTGTTTTAATCGGGTGAACGAGCGCTGTGGTTATGTGACGACCACGGGAGAAATTCGGATTTTGGATAAGAACATCTACGATCCGGATGTTTCCTTGATCTCGCTTCGGAAGGCGATCGGCATGGTGTTTCAGCGGCCGAATCCGCTGCCGATATCGGTGTATGAAAACGTGGTGTTTGGGTTGCGCATCCACAGCGAGGGCGGTGTGAAGAAGTCCGAATTGGACGCGGCAGTGGAAGTGGCGTTGACGGAGGTGGGGCTTTGGACGGATTTAAAGGATCGTCTTAATGACAAGGCCGTGGGGTTGCAATTGGAGCAGCAACAAAAACTGTGCATTGCGCGTCTCCTGCCGCTGAAGCCGGAGATTATTTTGATGGACGAGCCGTGCAGTGCGCTGGATGTGGATGGGACCCGCGCGATTGAAGAGCTGATGTTCTCCTTGAAAGGGCGGTACACCATGGTGATCGTGACCCACAATATGATGCAGGCGCGGCGATCGAGCGACGAGTGCATCTTCATGCTAATGGGCGAGGTCGTGGAGCACTCCCGGACCGAGGAGTTGTTCCTGACGCCCAAGAATGCCAAGACCGCCGAATACATCGAAGGCCGTTACGGTTGAGAACGGCATTGCATGGAAGAGCGACTTGGCGTCTTTTAGAAGGGTGGTTGGACGCGAACAACTCATGGCTCGGCTATGCACGGTGCTTTGGGCGCTGGGCATGATTCTTGCTGGAAACGCTGTTGGGCTACAAGCGGAGGGAGGATCCTCGTCCAACTCCGTCCATTGGGCGTTCCGGCCGCTCGGTGTTGTGTTGCCACCGACTTCTGAGATTGCCCCGGTGTCGGTGAATCCAATTGATGCGTTTTTGGACGTGGCATTGGCGGAACATGGGATTGAGAGCGTTGGATTGGCTTCGAAGGTGGAGTTGCTGAGGCGCGTGACCTACGACCTGACCGGCCTCTTACCGACGTCGGCAGCGGTCAGTGATTTTTTGTCGGACGCCTCGCAGGGAGCTTATCTGCGAATGGTGGATCGCCTGTTAGCATCCTCGGCCTACGGCGAGCGCTGGGCCCAGCACTGGCTTGACTTGGCGCATTATGCGGATTCCAACGGTTTTGAGCTCGACGCGGACCGCCCGGACGCGTGGCGCTATCGGGATTGGGTGATCCGGGCGTTCAACCAGGACATGCCCTACGACCAATTCCTGCGGTGGCAGATTGCCGGCGATGAAGTGGCGCCTGGAAATCCGGATGCGTTGATCGCCTCGGGATTTGGCCGGAGCGGTCCACTCGAGGTGGTTTCAGGGAATATTGATCCGGAGGAACGGAGGCAGAATGAGTTGATCGGGGTAACCACCACTGTGGGTTCGGTGTTTATGGGGTTAACCTTGGGTTGCGCTCGTTGCCACGACCATAAATTCGATCCCCTTCCAATGACGGATTATTATCGGTTGCAAGCATGTTTCGCCGGGGCGGAACTGACTGAGATCCCGATTCATGACGAGTCCGAGAAGCAATTTGTGGAACGCGAGACTTCGCGGATCAAGGCGCTTATCAAGCCCATAGAAGCCTCGAAGGCGGCGTTGGAAGCACCCTATCGCGACCGATTGCTGAAGCGCAAAGAGGGTGAACTTACTGTGCAAGAACGAGCGGTTCGCGCCAAGAAAAAGGAAGAACGGACGCCCGAAGAAGAGCGGTTGTTTGAGGGGACCAACGTGGCCTTGCGCGTGACGTGGGAAGAAATTGCGGAGGCCGTTGATGAACATGCCGCCGACAAAACCATTCGCGAAAGGTTAAAACGCCAGATTCATGAGCTGGAGTTACAACTCCCACGCCCGCCAGCCCATGCCATGGCAATGACCGAGAAAGTGGCTGCGGACAAACTTCCGGAGACCCACGTGCTGCGCCGAGGCAACGCAAAACACAAGCAATCGGTGGTGCGTCCGGGTGCGCCTTTAATTCTGGCCAAAGCGATGGGGAGTCCGGATCTGTCATTCAGTCCGGAACGAGCACTGGCGGAACGGAAGTCGGGGCGTCGCCTGGCATTGGCGCAGTGGTTGGCGGACTCGGTGCACCCGCTGACAGCCCGCGTGATGGTGAATCGTCTTTGGTTGCATCACTTCGGGAAAGGACTTGTCGGAACGCCATCTGATTTTGGCACGCGCGGTGAGATTCCGGTGAATCAACCACTGCTGGATTGGCTGGCATCGGAGTTGATCCGAAACGGGTGGCGCTTGAAGAGCCTTCATCGGTTGATGGTGACCTCGAATGGGTACCAGCGCTCGTCTCGGGAGGCGAGTGCCTCGGGAGTGGCCAAGGATCCCGAGAATCGACGATTGTGGCGGATGAATCGGCGACGGATGGAAGCCGAAGGACTTCGAGATGCCACACTGCAGGTGTCGGGATTAATAAACTACCGCTCGGGTGGGCCTGGGGTGCGACCTCCACTGGAACCGGAGGTGCGCGAATTGATTTTTACGGAAGCCGAGGTGGTGGACTTGTGGGCAGTGGACAAGGATGCTGCGGAATATGGGCGACGTTCAATTTATCTTCATCGAAAACGGAACGTTCACTATCCAATGTTTGACGCATTTGATGCGCCGGATGCCCTGACACCATGCCCGCAACGTTCGGTCAGCACGCACGCGCCACAGGCGTTGGTGATGTTGAACAGCGGTTTTGCCCAGCGAGCTTCCCGGGCATTCGCAATTGAATTGCTCGCGATTCCCCATGGCGATGAGGTTCGGATTCGGGAATCGTTTCTTCGATGTTTTGCGCGCACACCTTCAGCAGAGGAATTGCACTGGACTCGAGCCTTTTTGGCGTCCGATTCGGGGCCGGTTGAGGATCGTTGGACCGACCTCGCGCTGGCGCTGCTGAACAGCAACGAATTTGTTTATGTCCCATGAGTTACCCACACTTGTAGGCAGCTCTGAGCCAGGGTCAGCTGCACCACGCCCCTTGTCGCGTCGGCGCTTTTTGGAAACAGCAGGTCAAGGCTTTGGAGCATTGGCCTTGGTGCAATTGCTTTCACGTGATGCAGTCCAGGCGTCATCGATTAGTGGAGCCAAACTTCGTGGCCCACATTTTCCCGCGCGGGCAAAACGTTGCATCTTCCTTTTCATGGTCGGGGGACCCAGTCAGCTGGAACTTTTCGACCCGAAACCCGCGTTGGATCGCCTCCATGGAAAGCGGCTGCCGTCCAGTTTTGGCTCTATCAACAGCCAGTTCCTGGAGTCGGATCCGATCTGCTTGGGAAGTACCCGTACTTGGGGTCGCTACGGCCAGTCTGGAATGGACATGTCGGATCTCATCCCGCACATGCATTCGCACGCGGACACCATCACGTTGGTGCGGTCATGTGCCGTCGACAGCGTTATCCACGCTCCGGCACATTATCAGATGAACTCCGGACGGATTCTTATGGGATATCCGAGTCTTGGGAGTTGGATTACATACGGTCTGGGCAATGAATCGGACAACTTACCGTCGTTCGTCGTCATGGCGCAGCCTCAGGGGACCCCCGAGGGCGGCGCTCCCTGCTGGAGCGCTGGATTTCTGCCGGCGTCACAGCAGGGGACACTGTTTCGACCGGGAGCCAATCCGATTGTGAATCTGGCCTCGGACGACCCTGCCTTTGATCGCCGGCGTCAGCGTCGAATTTTGGACTACACCCAGCAGCTGAATCGTCGGCAACTGAAACCGGACGACACGGAATTGGAGGCTCGAATCTCCAGTTATGAACTGGCGTTTCGAATGCAGGCAGAAGCTCCGGAAGCCGTGGATACCACTCGTGAATCGAGGGAGACACGATCGCTCTACGGACTCGACAATCCGGTGACATCGGAGTTTGGCACGCGATGCCTTATTGCGCGGCGTTTGATGGAACGAGGGGTTCGGTTTGTTCAATTGTATTCCGGAGGCGGCCCGGTTGCCTGGCAATGGGACGCTCACGATGATGTGAATGCGAATCACGCCAGGATGTGTGGTGCGACGGATCGGCCCGTCTCCGCGTTGTTGACGGACCTGAAGCGGCGGGGATTGTTGGACGACACACTGGTGGTCTGGGGTGGTGAGTTTGGGCGGACGCCGGTAAGTCAGAAGGGCAGTCGAGGCCGAGACCATAACGCGACTGGATTCACGATGTGGTTTGCCGGAGGCGGAGTGCGGCCGGGGATGATTTATGGGGCTACCGATGAGATTGGACTCAATGCGATCGAAGGTCGGGCACATATCAATGACATCCACGCGACGATACTCCATCTGATGGGTCTGGATCACTTAAGGTTGACCCACTTGCACAGCGGCCGCGATGAACGGTTGACGGATGTCGGCGGGTCGGTGCTTCAGCGGATCGTGTCGGCTTAGCGATGGGGTGAGTTCCTTGATTACCGCCTCTGTGGGTGCTGTTGCCCTTCTTTATGCGTTGCGATTCTTGAAAGGACATAAATGATGGGCCGTCGATGGATGGTGGTAGCGGAAGCGAGAAGTACCTCAACCTGATTGCAGATGAGTTGAGTTGGCGAAGACAATTATGAAAACAAAGACATGGATCGTCCTTGGCGCATTGAGTATTGGCCAGGCTGTTTGGACGCTGCCGGCGGCGGCGGCCGCGGGTTCAGTTATTGAAGCGTTGGCAGCAATCAAAAACGTTGGACCACAAGGTCAAGGGACAGCGGCTGCCCAAGGCGCTTGGAAACGGTTGTCGAAGGAACCTCCTTCGGTCTTGCCGGAAGTGTTGACGGCAATGGACGGAGCCAATGACTACTCGCTGAATTGGCTGAGATCCGCCGTGGACACGATCGCAGGGACGGCAGACGGCCGACTTCCGTTGCGCGAGCTCAATCGATTTTTGGAGAACACGGCGCATCACCCGCGCGCTCGTCGCTTGGCGTACGAATTGATTCAGCGCGCGGATCCGGATGGAGCTCGGCGGATGCTTGCGGCCTTCTTGAATGATCCGAGCAATGAATTGCGCCGGGATGCGGTGGCGACGGTGCTGACTGAGGCAGGTGCAGCGCAAGGTGGAGGGAAGAAGGATGAGGCTGTGGCCGCCTATCGGCGTGCCTTAAACCATGCGCGCGATATCGATCAGATTGAATCGGCGGCCAAGGCGTTGCGGGATTTGGGTCAGACGGTGGATTTACAACAGACCTTCGGCTGGTTGACCCGTTGGAAATTGGTGGCTCCGTTTAATAATGTGGCCGGTGTGGGTTTTGAGAAAGCCTTTGCTCCGGAGCACAATGCGGATTTGGGAGCGGAGTATGAGTCGATGACCGGCAAGGTTCGATGGCAGGATTACGAGACCAAATCTGAGTATGGTTTGGTTGATTTCAATAAGCCGTTCACCCAATTGAAGGGCGCCGGTGGATATGCTCTTGGAGAATTCTATTCGGACAAAGCTCAGACCATGGAATTACGATTGGGCTGCAAAAACGCTTGGAAGATCTGGCTCAATGGACAGTACCTTTTTGGGCGTGAAGAGTATCATCGAGGTGCTGAAATTGATCAGTACCGATTGCGAGCGGAGCTCAAGCCGGGACGCAATACGATTTTAGTGAAATGCCTCCAGAATGAACAAAAGGAGGAATGGACCGTGGAGTGGGAGTTTCAATTGCGAATTACCGATGCCCAGGGCACGCCCATTCTGTCTTCGAAATAAGCATCCGCGACTGTCTTCTTTTCTCACCGGACAACATTCATGAAATTCCTTTCGATTCTCACGATTGGCGCCACGTTGGCTGCCCTGACGCTGACTGCGGCAAATTGGACCCAATTTCGCGGGCCACAGGGCAGTGGGGTGTCGGATGACACCCTGGTTCCGACACAACTCGACGCCAAAGCCATCTCCTGGAGCGTGGGGTTGCCAGGGCGTGGATTATCCTCGCCGATCATAATCGGTGACCGCGTGTTTGTGACCTGTTCGAGCGGTCCAAAGCAGGATCGACTACATGTGCTCTGCTTTGATGCTTCCAAGGGTTCGCTCCGCTGGGAACGGCAATTCTGGGCCACGGGCCGGACGATGGCGCACGAGAAGACCAGTGTCGCCGCTCCAACACCCGCGAGTGATGGAGAGCGCGTATTTGCATTCTTCTCCTCGAATGACTGTGTGGCATTGGATCTCGATGGAAATCTCCTTTGGTACCGTGGTTTGGGGCGTGACTTTCCCAATGCCAGTAATTCCCTCGGGATGAGTTCTTCCCTGGTGACGGCGGATGGTGTTCTGGTTGCGCAGGTGGAGAATGACAGTGAAAGCTTCACGGCGGGCTTGGACGCGCGAACGGGAGACACGCGTTGGAAATTGGATCGGCCTAAGAAAGCCAATTGGACCTCACCGGTCCTGCTAACGGAGCCTGCGGGCAAGACGGTGGTTGTCCTACAGAGTACCCAAGGCATTACGGGAGTGGAGCCGATGTCGGGAAAGGTTTTGTGGGAATACAGCGAAGGTGCCTCCAGTGTCCCCTCAACAGCAGTTTCTGGTGGTCGACTGTTTGTGCCCTCGCAGGGACTCACTGTGTTGGAACCAGTTGCAGCAGGTCAACCGCTGAAGCAGGTCTGGCGATCGGGACAATTGCGTCCGGGCACATCCAGTCCGGTCGTGGTCGGCGACAAATTGTTTTCTCTCAACGATGGCGGTGTCTTGAGCTGCGGCGAAGCCTCAACGGGGACTCGATTATGGCAGCTGAGGCTGAAAGGACCCTTTAGTGCCTCGCCGATCGCCGCTGGGAATCACCTTTACTGCATCAGTGAAAAGGGTGTGGCACAGGTCATTGATATCAGCAAACCTGAGGGATTGGTGGTGAGCGAATTCGATTTGGGAGCCACGAATGTCTTGGGGACACCTTCGATTGCCCAGGGCGCGCTTTTTCTACGAAGCGAAAACCGACTGTGGAAATTTGGTCGACGCACAGGCGCTGATTAACTGTCAGTTAAGTGGCAGCAATTTCCAGACATGTTTAGGCAAGATTGCGCAAGCTGTGCCTCCGAAAGGCAGCTAATGAGTAACCAGTGAAACGCGTTTATCGCCAGTCCATCCAGCGCCAAGGATTCACCTTGGTGGAATTGCTTGTGGTGGTTTCGATTATCGCATTGTTGGCGGGAATGCTGTTGCCGGCATTGGGCAAGGCCAAAGGTCAGGCTCGCCGGGCGAATGAGCTGAATTCGGCCAAGCAATTGATGGTTAGTTGGCAGTTGTATGCGGATGAGCACCAGGGACAGGTAATTCCGGGGTATCGATATGGTTATCCCGCCCAGGATTTTCAGGGGCGCGAAGTCACTCATCCGATAAATGCCCGTTACCCTTGGCGGTTGGCTCCCTACCTTGGGAACAGTTTTAAAGTGATTTATGCCAACGAGAATCGAGCACTGCTAGAGCGTTTTGAATCCATGGAGGATAAGGCCGTCGGGGTTTATGCCGCCAGCGTGTTTCCGTCTTTGGGTATCAATTCGGTCTTTATAGGTGGGGACGACTTGGAATTGCCGCCTGATGGAAAGGCGGTGGATCGTTTCGGCCGTTTCTGCGTCCTGAAGGATTCGGACTCGCTTCGCCCTTCAGAGTTGATGGTGTTCGCGTCTGCCCGAGGTCCATTTGAAGGGAAAATTGTTCAGGGGTTTTACGTGGTGAAGCCGCCCTTTCTCATGGCACGCCGTTGGGCGGTAGATTGGAATACGGAAGATGGACCTGAGGCTTGGGGGCATGTACATCCTCGCCATAGCCAGCGGACCGTTGCGGCCGCCGTGGATGGCCACGTCGACAGCTTGAATCGCCGCGAAATTCAGGATATGCGCCGGTGGGCGAATCCTGCGGATCGTCACGATTGGGTGCTGAGAGTGTCCCGTTGATCTCGAAACCCGAGTCACCCACCCCGGATGCGGCAGTTGGGTTTGGCTGCGGTTATTGGTAGGGATTCCAAGTGCGGTCTTTGCCTGGCAGAACTCGAAGGGCAAAACAGGCCGTCTGGATTCTGCCGCTGATCTTGACCTGAACCCAGAGGGTGTAAGTGCCCGCAGTTGGAAACGCGTACGGAAATCGGACGAGGCCTCCTCGCCCGAGAGCTTCGGCGACCGAGATGGGCAGGACGGTAAGGTCCCCGCAGTTGGCATCCGCCAGCGCCTTGTCCACGTTCTCGCCGTCTCGGCTCAAAAATTGTCGTTGAGCTGCCATTGAGACGGTGCCAGCGGGGTGGACGTGGGAAAACACCGTGCCATCGGCACTGACGATGACCGCGTGGCCCAACATGCCCATGTATCCTTGCAACGGGGCAGGCCTACCGTCGGGGCCGTTGATTCGCACTTCGAGGGCCACCGGATCATTCGCGACGATCGGGGTCGTCGTAGTGATCCGCGCTGTCCACCCGTCTAGGAGTTCGGCGTGGGTGGAGTTCGGAACGGACCCCAAGATATGCCAACTATCGTCGGAATCGGTGAGATGGACTCGTTGATTCGGGTTTCGCGATTGGTAAATCTCCAGCGTGTTGGTGATGGTTTCGCTCAGACCTGTTTCACGAGTGATATCGGCGAACACGCGGTAACGACCTGGTGGCAGGGGTGGAAACTGACATTCGAAGACAGATTTGGATTCGTTCGGCTGTGGGTGTAGATGCGCGAGAGACTTCTGGACACTATTCTGGATGAGAAACAGATGCATCAAGCGTCCGTGATCCGGCACCAATGGGATTACCTGCACGACAGGATCGGCATCCAACTCCAGCCGAATCCGCGCCCCCTGGGCGTCGTCTAAAATGGAAACGCGATTGGGAATGGGTTTATAGAGTTCGCGGGCGCGATGGGTGCGGTCTTCGAGGTTCCACCAGTATTGGCCGGCATAAACCAAGCCAACTGTGACAATGCACGCAGAAATTGTCGCGAGACGGCCGGCTTGGCGGCGTTGTGAGGAGAGTGGTTCCCCGGCTGGGAGCATTGCCTCGCGCGCGGCGGCTCGCACCGTGCCGATCAGGAGCACCATCAAGCCCGAGCCGAGTATTGCGAGGATCCAGCCGAGTGCCCTCGGCATTTCAATGGCTGTGGTGGCGAGTGAATTGACCGGCACCTTGATGGCCCCCTTGCCAGCAGTTCCATTGACTAATATATCGACGGAATAAGCCCCTTGTACCATGAGCCAAAGCTCTGCGGTAAACAGATTAGAATCGCCTGGAACCCGCACGGCACGATCTGGATTGGGCGCTCCATTTCGCCCGGTCCGCCAATGGATGGGTAAGACTTCAACGGAATCGGGAGTACCACTCAAGATCCGGACATTGATCCTGGCTAGACCTGGGACAACTGGCGGGGTTTGAATGATGGCGCGAATTGGGTACGGGCCGGCGGTTCCTTCAAAAACTGCATTGGGATTGCCGATGTGGGCATGTAACGAGGGATCTTGGTTGAGCCACAGAAGAGCGATCAGCCGCAGAGGGAGGAGGCGCGTTAGCGGTGGGATCTGCATGGGAGAAGTCATCGACGAATTCGCGCGAGAAAATTGCCGATGGAGATGCCGATCCAAGATGAGGCAGCTGCCAAGGTGGTGCCCCAGACCCAGGTCTGGAATTGGATCGGGGGCTCTCGTCGATTCCAGAATTCAAATCGGAAGTTTCCGGGCGATGCGCGGTAACCGAAATATCGACCATGCCCATGAAAGAACGTGTTGTCGGCGAGCGGGCTGAGCAAAAACTTGGAGGCGTACCACTGAGTGGGAATGTAGAGTGTGATGAAGGCGATGCCGCAGAGTGCCGCGACGGCAATGTCCCGTTTCCAGCCGCCCCCGCGCCCGCACCGGCTATACACCCAATCCATTCCGATGGCCGGGACGAACAAAAGCAGCGGGAACATAGGTGGTACCATGTGAGTGACACGCGTCAGAATGGGCGCGAGTTTCGGCTCGGCTGGGAAGAGCGGAAGGACCAAACCCATGAGTTCAAACAAGAGGAAATAGGCCAGAGCTACCTGAGTCGCCGGCCATTTAGTATACGAATTGCGGGCGGCGCTCGCGAGAATTCCCGGGAACAACAACGCGGACGCGAAGACGAAGGTGGGGCTATGTTGTCGATTGGGCACACTGATCTCCAAAATCAGCATTGACGCCAATGTGAGTTGGATGCCTCCAGCGGCGGTCAAGAACCAGCTGAAGCGTGAGCGATCCGTATCCGAGAGGTTGTTCATCCAACTCCAAGCCATCATACTAGCACCCAGCACGACATGATACATGCCGAGAGCGAGCAAGACGTGCGGTGGGCTGAGGATTCGAACGTCCAGTCCATAAGCGTTATGCCACCAATCATCGAATGGCGCCGAGACTAACATGGCGGAAGCACCCCAGATAACGACCCAGGCCCCAATCGGTCCCCGGAATCCCAAGACGCTCACCGTGCGTTCACGGTAGGCGCCGCGCTGGAGCAGGGTTGCTTGCAGCACGAGCCATCCACAGACGATGCCGCCCAAGGAACCTCCCAGATACACGGCAATATGGGCTGGGGTAAAAAATGTGTCGCGACCGATGGTGGAATGCCAGGAGATATCCCACAAGATGCCGACTGTAAGGCATAGCCCGCCAAGGATGGTTGCCCAGCAGAACCAGGGAATTTGATTTGTGCAGCCTGGGCTTCTGGTCAGTGGTGCCGAGTTGTTTGGGGCATTTGTCCCAGTTCGTGTGGGGTGAACAGTGTCCATTGGACGGGAAGATGATCCCCTCAAGTGGGATTTTTTGCAAGGGGATCAGCAGGTATGGGGGCGGGGCTTATGGCTCGTCCCGTTGGATGGTCCTAACTTGTCACCACTGACACAAGAATTGTCGCGATTCGAGCGTGACGGAGGGGGTGGGGTCTGCGTATTAACTTATTTTTCCGGGGCGGCCGGGTGATCTGAGGCTGCCCCGATTGCATTGCTAAATGAAACATTTGTTGAGTCTAGAGCAACTTACTGCGCCCGACATTCGGGAGATCCTTAATGGGGCGGGCGAGTTCAAACGAAATCGTGGGTCTCATCGACGACCCTTGGAGGGGCAGACTTGGGCATTGATTTTCACGAAGTCATCGACTCGTACCCGCGTCAGTTTTGAGGTGGGGATTCGTGAACTTGGTGGCGGCACGATGTTTTTGAATCCGAACGATATTCAATTGGGGCGTGGCGAACCGATTCGAGATACCGCTAGGGTACTGGGCCGCATGATCCATGGTGCCGTCATTCGAACCTATGCCCAGGCGGACGTTGAGGAATTCGCCAGGTACTCCAAGATCCCAACGGTCAATGCCCTGACGGACAGTGAGCATCCCTGCCAGATATTGACTGACATTTTTACGTTTGAAGAACTTCGTCGAGAGTCGATCGCTGGCAAAGTCGTGACGTTTGTAGGCGATGGTGCCTGTAATGTGCCTGCGAGTTGGATATGGGCAGCGACCAAGCTCGACTTCGAACTGCGGATTGCCGCACCGAAAGCCTATCAGCCCTCCCAAGAACTTCTTCTCAAAGCGGGTGGACGAGTGCTTTGCACGGAAGACCTGGATGCTGCGGCGGATGGAGCCGACCTATTGTACACGGATGTCTGGGTATCGATGGGCAAAGAATCCGAGTCGGCTCAGCGGTTGAAGGATCTTTCGTCGTACCAAATCAATGAAGCCTTGGTCAAAAAAGCACGGCCTGTTGCCTTAGTGATGCACTGCCTTCCTGCCTATCGAGGTAAGGAGATCACCGAGGAAATCCTCGAAGTGCATGCCAACACGATCTTCACCCAAGCGGAGAACCGGTTGCATACTCAAAAGTCCCTCCTTGCATGGATGGTTCAGTGAACGGGGTCTTTCACTTCGTCATGGCTGGGCGCGGGCGAGGTTTATGAAGGGCGAATACGTCGGTTTGATGTCGGTTGCCGGCGCGACCTGGATTGGCACGGCAGCCAAAAGCGGGGCTGCTGAGTCGATCGCAAGGGATCCCGGTTTTCACTTCCTCAACCAAATCCGCGACGCTGTTTAGAATGCGTGTGGGCTGATAAACATAGTCGGAGACGCCTTCGATCTGAGTTGATCCGCTCAGGACCAGGTAGGATTGAAGACCGACTTCAATAGCACCTCGGATGTCGGTTTCCATCGTATCTCCGATCATAACGACATGTTCTGGTTCCTGCAGGGCGACTTCCACCAACTTGCGTCGAGCGCGGTGAAACATGAACCCATTCGGTTTGCCGAGGTAATAGGCGCGACGCCCGGTACTGGCTTCGAGGAAAGCAGCGGTGGCTCCAGCGCCTGGTCGGGTGCGTTCGCTGGACACCGGACACCAATTATCGGGGTTGGTCGCCAATAGGCGTGCTCCGCGCTCGATGCATTCATGAGCCTTGGCGAGTCGTTCCATCGTGGCTGCACCCTCTCCGACGATGACATAGCGGGGTTGGATCGAATCACTGGCGATGCGTTTCTCGTGCAGGGCGGTGTGTAGTCCCCCTTCACCGATCACGAAGACGGTACATTCCGGATCGGTCTCGACTAGGAAGTCCGCGGTGTTCAGTGCTGAGGTATAAAAATGTTTGGCGGCCAAACCGGGTATTCCCAGGTGTTTCATACGGACCGCGAGATCCTCGGGAGTGGGCGCAGAATTATTGGTTAAAAACAGAAAGGGAGTTCCGGTGGCCATGAGTGCACGGACGAAATCTTCGGCACCTGGAATGAGATTGTTTTCCCGATAAATTACACCATCCATGTCGATGAGAAAGCCGGTCTTCATAGGGTAACTTTGTGTGGCGATGTCTTCGGGCAATCGCACACAATGAGGCCTCTAAAGCAGGAGGCCTGCCGACCGCTCGAATGTCCTCGGAAAAGAGTCCGATTGATGCCTCGTCACCAATAGCATCCTCCTGTCCGCTTCTAAACCGTCCAACCTGCATAGAAATCGACAAATCCTTTCCGGGATTCCTTCAACATGCGTCGCGCATGTTCGGTGGTTACTTCGAGCCCCAGCATTCGTGACGAATACCGAGACGATCTTCCCCAAAAATTGCCAATTGCTTGGGGTGCTGGGCTTCGATCTAAACGGTAGGTGGTGTTGGTTCAGACGGGCAGCTTAACCTCATGTACTTGCGCGATTCCACTGGCATCCGAAGTGAATACGACACGGCGCCCGTCGGGAGAAAAGTTGGGATGTGGATGGGTGTGCTGCGGGGCGTAGACATCGGTGACACCGTCATCGTAGGGGCAATGACCGAGGTTCCAATGAACGCCGGCATTCGTGGCATTGGGAAAGCACAGAGCACGGGGCATGCCGATGCTGTCGCTCGGGTCAAATAATTGTAGACCGATATCGGGGGATTTGGTGTCGGTCACCATTAGGGTTCCCCTGCGATTGATCATGGGGTGCCAAGCGTTGAAGTTGCAGACGGGCCGGACCTGACCCGTGTCCACATGAATTCCTATGACGCCGAGCGGCCAGTTGACCGTGAGAATTTCTCGGGTGCCCGGCCGCCAGCATTCGTGAACGATCCATTCCTTCTTTGACACGTCCCGCCGGTACACCAAACGGTGGTCGGTGCCGTCCCGGCGAATGATCCAAAGGCGATCAAAAAATGGTCCGCCATAGCGAAGCTGGGCGGGATCATCCGGGTGAAATTGCGGGTGACAAATCGTGTCGCGTTCGAGGATGACTGAATCCTTGCCGGTGTGGGTATCGAGCACATGGAATTGGGAGTTGGTTCCTTTCTTTACAGGGAAGGCCCACCACCGGTCATCTCGGCTGAGCGTGGTGGTGCCCATGGCGCCGGCGACCATACCCGCTTCGTTCAGACGGGTTGTTTGGAACTGCGCGAGGCATTCTTCGTGTTGTGATTCGATCTCGATCCGCCAAGCGCCCGTGCCGGCAGTGAAATAGACAAATCGACCATCATGAGACGGGTGGATGGACCATTCATGGAGGTCGGGACGCTCCGTCAATTGGATCAACGATCCGGAGGCTTGCTCCTCGACGAAGAGTTGAGGTGTTCCCGTGCGGTAAGAAACCAGGACGAGCCATCGCATGGCGTCGTCATACGCCGGCAGATAGTAGAAGGGATGATGGTGAATGCTGGGGTGTGAAGTAATTTGGCGTATTTGGGCGCCAGTCTTTGGATCCACGCGATGGATCGATTCTTTTGGAAAGATGCTTCCTTTGGCCATTCGGAGAATGAGGGAAGAGATTCAGCCGCCGAAGTCGGGCATTTTGGGGCTCTTGTAGCGAATCCTGAGTTCCGGGGTTTCGATCCGCTGATGATTTTCGACTTTGGAATCGAGGCATCGATCCAGCATAGCACTGGCGATCTGAGTCCGCTCAACGGGATAGGGAGCTTTACCGGAAACGATCATTTGTTCGATCTGGGCCACGAGGCAGGCGGAGTAAGTGACGTTGGGTGTGGGAGGGAGGAAGAATTGAGTCGAGATTATCTCGCCATTTTGAAGGCGAGCGGCGAAGCAGTAATCGCTGAGCGCCCCATTAAGCATGAGCAGCGTGGTGCGGAGGCCATCCGTGCGCTCGATAATGTAAGCCGCTGGATTTTTCACTAATTTGGGCAGCTCGCCATTGTGGGCGAGACTCTGCGGACGAGAGTCCAGGTCGGAATATCCCATGAGCGAATCCGAGCGCGAAAAGGCTGCTTCCAGCAGCCGTTTGGACCACACGCCCTGCTCGCCGGCCTTCCAGACGGCATCGCCTTCGAGTAGTTGCACGGAGCGAATTCCCGACTCTCCGCCTCGGCGACGTTCGACCATGCATTGCATGGCTTCCAGGGCGTGATAGTCCATGGGGTCGGAGCCGCCGACACCGACCATGAGGGCTTCATCAACGACGGCACCATAGGGGACTTCGGTGGGTGGGAGTCGCCAGGTTACTGGGAGGGAGGAGCCTGCGAGGAATGGGAACTTGAGGCGCTTCGAGTCGGCGACCATGTCGGCGGCCTTCTGCCAGCTGTACGAGAGGTGCTTGTCATTGAACACTGGGACGGCGCGCCTGGACTTTTCGAACACTTGAACCGTGCGCTTAAAGAACTCATAGCGAGGGTAGAGGACTTGTCCTTTGTGATTGCGTGGATACTCACCGTGTTCGCCAATAATTACCACGCCATCGACGGCCAAACGATCTCCGCCGCACTGGAGGGCGGATTCGATCGTGGGGTAAACGGTGAAGCCATGTTCGGCGGCTCGCTGAGCGCTGAGGTCACCGGCGGGTTTTTGGTCCACATACACCGCGACCACTTTCAGGGGAGGTTTGTGCCAGCGGCCATGGCGCGGGTAGCCGACCAAGAAACGGTCGCCCATGTGTTGTGCGTGCGACTGATAAGTCCAGACAGTAGTGATGATGGCGATGCGCTTGGTTTGGTTTGTCGCGGCAGCCCAGGCACCGGGGGTTCCACTTGCCAGAGTAGAAGCGCCAAACGTCTTGAGAAAAGTGCGTCGATTCATGGAGATTCAGGTGCGCCAGAATGTGGATTGAGTCGTGGGTTGATAACGAATATGGAGATGGGGAGTCTCCATGAAGCGCCCTCCTTGGTACAAGGATTCGACGCCCGCGGCGGTCATACCGGTCGTGAGCAGCGTCCGTTCGATGGGATAAGGTGATTTTCCTGTTCGGAACAAAGTTTCGATGTGGTGTACCTGCGGGCTGAAGAAATTCCGCATGGTGGAGTAGGGGAGGTAAAACTGGACTGAAAAAATGTCTCCTCCGTGGAGTCGGGCCGCCATATTGCAATCACCAACTATTGCCCCCTTAAACTGGACAATGGTTAGTTTAAGGCCATCGTCGTATTCAAACCGATAGGCGTAGGAATCCGGTGCGAGCCGCCGAAGATCCTCGGTGGTGGGTAAGAGGTTACTATAGGTGGGGCGGGGTGCGATGAGCTGATTGCTGCGGCTAAGAGCGGCGTCCAGCAAGGCGCGATCCCAGCCGCCTGCGGCCCAGGATCCGGATTCCAAGGCTTTCCAGAATCGATCCCCGCGCAATGCCTCCACCGAGATAACACCCGTTTCGCCTCCGCGCCTTCGTTCCACGATGGACTGGACGGCTTCGAGCACGTGGATGTCGCCTCCATCTGTCCAGCCATTCCAGACTCCCAGCGCTTCGCGGACTCGGGCACCCCGTGGCAGGTCGATAGCGGGTTGGCGCCAAGTGACTGGCAACGAGGAACCAGCCATGAAGCCGAAGCCCATGGATTTGGAGGTCTCGACCATTTCAAGAGCGTACTCCCATTTCCACGAGAGGTGCTTGTCATTGAATACCGGAGCGGTTCGACCGCTTTGGCGATAGACGTCGATGATCTGCCGAAAATACTCGTAGCGAGGGTAGAGTGTCTGCCCCTTCTCATTCACGGGATACTTGCCGTGTTCACCGATCAATAACACTCCATCCACGGCGAGCGAGTTGCCGCCGCAGGTCAACGCGTCGGCGATAGTCGGGTATCGTTTGAGTTGCGGATGACGCGACACACGCTCCTGGCTGAGGTCGTTTTCGCCCACCTGTTCGACGTAAAGCGAGACGACGTCTACTTCGGGGCGATAGTGCTTCCCATTCCAGCCATACCCTTCAAGGAACCGATCCACGATGTGCTGAGAATGGGAGTATTTGTGATAGATCGTGGTCAGCGCGGCGATGCGGGGCCGCTGCGGGGCGGCTCGGAGCGTCGAGCCTAGAGCGAAAGCGCCCAGAGTTCCGGTCAGGAAGGACCTTCGTGTGCAGGATTTCATGAAGCAGCAGAACGGGTTTGGACTGGGAGAATCATGGTGAGCAGAATGACTTGGAAAAACCAGAAGGCCCATAAAAATTTCATGCGTGGCAGGAAAGCGGGCGCATCTCCGAGTTGTGGGAATTTTGGAGATCGGTCGTCCCTGCAATTCCCCAAAAGCGGTGGAGGGCTGCCGCTTTTCCCCCAGCATCCCATGCGGCGCCGCAACTCGGAGATGCGCCACAGGAAAGCATGATCGAGGCCATTTTTGGATTCCGCTGCCCTACTTCGGAATGGGAGTCGGTGGAAGTTTAACACTGTCCTTCGGCTGGCCGGAATTCGATCGTTGAGTATAGAGTTGCTGCGGTCACTTTGGGAAGGATTGCACGATGGACCAACCCCATCGATATCGAGTCTTATCGCCTGTGAACTGGATACATTAAAGGGAATGAACACTTACGATGTGATTGTATTGGGTTTGGGCGGTATGGGGAGTTCCGTGGCTTATCATTTGGCTCGGCGCGGCGAGCGTGTTCTCGGATTAGAGCGGTTTACGCCAGCGCACGATCGTGGATCCAGTCACGGCCAGACCCGCGTGATTCGACAGTGTTACTTTGAGCACCCCAGCTATGTCCCATTACTTTTAAGGGCCTATGACCTGTGGCACGAATTGGAGTCGGAAGCAGGCGATAAACTGCTGCTATTGCCGGGCGGGCTCATGTTGGGTGCCGAGGACAGTGAAGTCGTGAGTGGAAGTCTCAAGAGTGCGCGCCAGTATTCCTTGCCGTATGCCATGCTGGATCGGGGGGAAATCCAACGACGTTTTCCTGCCTTTGAGCTCCCTCAAGGCACCGTGGGGTTGCTGGAACCGTTCGCCGGTTTGGTTCGAACCGAAGGGGCGGTATTGGCCCATTTGCGCTGCGCCGCCGCGAGGGGCGCGGCGCTTCAGTTCGAAGAACCCGTACTGTCCTGGACGGCGACGAGTGCTGGTGTGAGCGTCACAACCACTCGCAGAAGCTATCAAGCGGATCGTTTGGTGATCACTCCGGGGCCATGGGCACCAGAGTTACTTCGGGATATGGATATTCCCGTGAGCGTTGAGCGCCAAGTCCTGCTGTGGTTCCAACCTAAGGGTGGCATCGATCAATTTCGACCCGAACGCTTCCCCGTTTACATCTGGCACGAAGCGACGCATCGACAGCCTTACGGATTTCCGGCGGTGGATGGCGAAGAAGATGGAGTGAAGATTGCGTTTTTTCGAAAACCAGAAACGGAGGTGTGCACACCGGAAACTATCGATCGGCGCGTGCGCCAGGATGATATTGAGACGATGCGGGCTTCCATTCGACGATTCCTGCCATCGCTGGATGGAAAGTTTCTACGTGGAACGACCTGTATGTATACGGTTACGCCAGACTTGAATTTTGTGATCGGGGAGCATCCGATGTACGCCAATGTCCTTGTGGCATGCGGGTTCAGTGGACATGGATTTAAGTTTTGCAGTGTGGTGGGAGACGTCGTTGCCGACTGCGTGATTCAAGGTCAGTCCCGTCTGGATATCACGCTGTTTGATCCCAAACGGTTTGGGACCGGACCGGTGATGAAAGGGGGCGCTTGAGCGCCGATATTGTCAACATTCCAGAGCCAGAGGTGGACCCCGCGGGGGTGGGAAAACCGACAGTCGCCGAAGCGAGTTGGTTTTGGTTAAAACTGGGATTCATCAGCTTTGGGGGACCTGCTGGGCAGATTGCGATTTTGCACACGGAGTTGGTGCAGCGCCGACGCTGGGTCTCGGAGAATCGGTTCCTATATGCGCTCAACTTCTGCATGCTCCTGCCCGGTCCGGAGGCTCAACAGTTGGCCACCTACATGGGTTGGCTAATGCATGGAGTCCGGGGCGGAGTCATTGCTGGAGGTTTGTTCGTACTGCCATCCGCGTTGTTCCTTTGGGCATTAAGCTACGCCTATGTCCTGTGGGGCACGGTGCCAGCGGTAAAAGCCGCATTTGCCGGATTGCAGCCAGCGGTTCTTGGACTTGTTGTGGCCGCAGTGTATCAGATGGGCCGACGAGTTCTTCGAACGCCGACTCACGTCGGACTATGCTTGGGAGCTTTCGTGGTTCTTCAGCTGAAGTTGGTCTCCTTCCCGGTTCTCGTTGGTCTCGCTGGGATGTTCGGTTGGGTCGTGTGGCGGCGGAAAGTCGGTGGGCTTGAGTCCCCACGTCATCCAGCGATCGAAGATCCCCAGGTTGATTCGAGTGAACGGTTTAGATTGAGCGGTGCTTGGGTGACGACGGTCGTTGGGTGCCTCTGCCTTTGGTGGCTGCCGGTGGTGCTGGCATACGGATGGCTTGGCCCGGAACACATGGTTTTCAAGCAGGGATTGTTCTTCAGCCAAACGGCCATGGTCACGTTCGGTGGGGCGTATGCGGTGCTCCCGTATGTCGCCGAACAGGCAGTGGAACGGCACGGTTGGCTGAATGCGGGTCAAATGCTGGACGGATTGGGGTTGGCTGAAAGTACCCCGGGCCCATTGATCATGGTGTTGCAATTTGTGGGATTCCTTGGCGCCTGGAACCATCCGGGGAATTTGCCCGCAATTGCCTCCGCAACCCTCGGGGCGTTGATCACCACTTGGGTGACGTTCCTGCCATCCTTTCTCTGGATCTTTGGCGGTGCCCCGTTCGTAGAACGATCCCGTGGTCTGCGTTGGTTGGTGCCGGTCTTGGCTGGAATCACATCGGCGGTTTGCGGTGTGATCCTAAGTCTGGCTACTTGGTCGGCACGCCGCGTTTTGTGGAACGAAGGGACGTGGGCACCCTTATGGGTTTGGCTGGTTTTCGCTGTGGCCGCATTGGGTTCGGTTCGCTGGCGTTTGCCGGTTCCATGGATGGTTGTGGGCTCGATTGCCGTTGGGATCTTGGCAACGGGGTAAGTTTGGCGGCTTGCCCGTGCCGGGGGCTCTTCGGCAACGAGGGAATGTGGACGTTCGTGTATTAGTGCATTTCTACGTCGCACGTGCCGATTCCACCCCTGAAGTAATTGAACTGAACATTTGGATGTTCCGCCAGAAGTGACATTGGGACACTGGCGTCCACCAAGCCTTTAGAAATCATATAGGCGGTTAAGCGTTGGCCGAAGGGATTGTCGTGTTTGCCGGCGTGCCAGATGGAAACTTTCTCAGCTTTCCAAGTTTCGACCGGACCGACGCTAATGGCCTTAAGGGGCACCATCGAGATATTACCGCCCCCACTGGTGCGCGCGTTTTGTGCCACAGTGAGCGGATGGAGGTCGACGACGCGGGTTGCTAGCTTTCGGTACTCTTCTGGACTCGGGGGTGCGTCTTTGTAACGTCCTTTGCGACCCAGCGGATCGTTGAAGGCCCAGTGCTTCACGTCACCTTGTCCTCCTTGCATGACCGCGCAACGGATGCCAGCGGTCCAACTCTTCCGGTAGGGTGCCGTGTCACCTTTGGGGAAATGAAGATTGGTTTCTGGCATGCGACGCTTTCGCTCGATGCGATCAAAGCAGAGTTCGCGGTCGGCTCGTTCAAAACTGAGGGGGTGCGTGACAGGCACCTCTTTCTGTGTGGCAACATCGAACCATTCATCCATGCCCCAGAAATGAGCGCTGCTAAGGTCGAGTTCCAAGCTGTTGACTAAACGTGCGACGAGCGGGAGTTGTTCGGTGGGACCGATGGGACCACAGATGCCTACCGGGTTGTCGGCAGTGCTCTGTCGCCAAGCTTCAATGTACTCGAGGGCTTCGGCAAGGTAGAAGTCTTCGAGAGTCTCGTAGAAGACCACGCGGAACCCAGGACGCGACAGACGTTCGAGATCGCGTGGTTTCAAACGGGCGACTTCGTTGATGAGTTCGGTATCGAGTGTGGTGTAATCCCACCAATCGGGGGCTATGGAACTGTAGGGGCGTGGCATGGCTAGAGTTGTTTAATGTTGGGACCGAGGGCAACCTGTAGAGGGCGCGAATCCGCGCGACAAAAACCCATGTGGGCATGCTGCCACCACGCCTCGGCGTGGCGAAACCTGCGAGATGTTTTCCCCAGCGCCACCGAGTCTTCCTCGCCCGCCTGAAGATAGGAGTTCATCCGTTGACTTTGGTCCAGCCAGTGCTGTTGGCTCGCATGGGCTGCCAGTGCCTCCATTTTTATCCCATGGACTGAGGTGGTGTTGACGAACAGGGGCGGATGGATGGGTTCCCCAAGAGGTGTACAGAGCCCATGCGGGGCGCAGTGATAAAGCGTCACGTCATCCGAGTAGGTTGTCATGGGAGGGGTAGACCGAAAATTTGGCATCCCATGTGCGAAGGCGCCGGTGACAATGAGTCGGCAGGTGGCGGTGTGATCCTCCATGTAATCTACGGGAGGATGGGTTAGAATGATGTTGGGTCGGACATCGCGGATCACGGCTGCGACCCGTCTCACGAGCGGAACGGTGTAAACGATTTCCAAATCTCTGGAAACTGGAGCATGCCAATGTGCCCCTAAAATCTTCGCGGCACATCGTGATTCCGCCCGCCGCCGCCGCGAGGTTTCCGCCGGGCCGCTCTGGACACTGCCGCAATTGCCGGCGGATAGATTCCAATAATGGATTTTCCATCCCGCTTGTTTCAGTAGGAGCAACGTGCCGGCCATCCGAAATTCGATGTCATCTGGATGGGCGCCGATGGCGATGGCCGTGGGCATGAGTGGTAATGAAACGGGGGCTGAGATCCCGTGTTAACTTGGGGTACCGATTGCCTTGGTCGCTCGACTATTTCTTGCGGATGGCGGCGATGGTGACGGGTTTACCGCCGCGGGAAGCACTGAGATCAGCGGCGAAGATGACTTCGTGGGTTTTGACGGCATCACTCAGGCTGGTGAGCGGAATGTCGTTGCCTTGGTCGAGCGATTCAAAAAACGCATCGAACTCGGCTTGGTACGGGTGGTCGTTAACGTCGCCTGAGTCCATAAGACTCAGGGCGAGTTGGCTCCATTTGTTTTTGTTGGTGCCGAGGCGGTTGGAGTGGAACTTGTTATCCAGGATACTGCCCTCGCTTCCGACGAGGTGAGTATGGAAGTAATACGGTTGAAAACAATCCACTATAGCAGCGCATTTACCAATGGCCCCGTTGGCAAATTTCAAGATGGTGACGCTGCTGGTGGTGTATTCGTAGGCTTGGAAGTAGGGGTGCTGCGACTTGGTATCGTAACTGGTGACCTCGACAACATCGCTTCCCATGCAAAGCAAGAGGGCGTCGAGAGCGTGACAACCGGCGGTGAGGAGGGACGAGCCACCGCCTTTTTTGGATTTGTTCCAGCGGTATTGGCCGTACCACGGTCCGATGCCGTGGTAATAGTCGATTTCACCGTAGTGGAGATGTCCGAGGAGTCCTTGATCGATGACCGACTTAGTAACTTTGAAATGGCTGGCCCAGCGGCACTCAAAGCAAATGGTAAATCCGACTTTGGCCTGGCGGACTGCCTTTTCCGTGCGGCGCAGATCCTTTAACGAGAGGACGAGAGGTTTTTCGGCGATAATGTGCTTACCGGCTTCGGCAGCGGCGACAATCTGATCGGCGTGTTGCCATGGATAGCTGGTGACATCAATGACGTGTAAGGATTTGTCTGACAACATGGCCTTAAGGTCCGAGTAGGCTTTGATGTTGCCTCCATGTTTGGCGGAAAGCTCCGCGGGATCCAGGGGCCTGGAGGAGTAAACTGCAGTGACCTGTCCAAGGGATCCTTTGTTGATGGAATCGATGTGGGCGGTAGCAGCCCAACCGTACCCGATGATGCCGACGTTGAATTTCTTCATAGGAATGTCGGCGTCCCTTTTAGCGCTGGCGGAGGATCGACGGCAAGGACCCTCATTGAAGAAATTAATAGTTACAGTGAGGACCGTGGCTTGGCCTGTTCAGGGTCGACTATTCGTTGGTAGGCTGGAGCAGTCGTGCCTTGACCTCGGCCGGCAAGTCGGATTGGTGAATGGCGGCGCTTGCTCCGACGGGGTCACTGCGCATCCATTCCAAGGCGGCGTTTTCCCTGAAGTGTGAATTGGGTAGTTTGGCCGCCCACTGAAAGGCCAGTTGAGGGTTGCTGTGTGTCAGGCTGCTCACGAAATTGTTCACTACCTGTTCGCTGGCGGCACCTTCGGGTTGGCGCGCTAGCCACTCTGACGCAGCGACGGCATCCTTGTGCACCCAATTGGAAATGAGGTTCTGAGTGGCTTGTTCGCGGAGTTCACTCGATGGGAATTTTTCCACCCAGGCTGCGGCGTACATTGGATCATTGGAAGCCAGGCTACCCACCACGCTTTGAATGGCTGAGCTTTGGTCCGGGCCGGAGGGCAGGGAAGCTGCATACGCGGCCGCCTCCTGAGGGGAATGACCCGCCCAGGTACCAAGCGCGCTGGACATGGCGTTGCGGCGGGAATCCTCGCTGGAAATGGAGTTCACCCAAGCCAAGGCCGCATGAGGATCTTGCTGCGCCCAGGTGCTGGCGATGTTTTGCAGTGCTTGGCGTTTGGCCTTTCCGGGCGAAAGCGACTCGGCAAACTGCACCGCCGCCTTCGGATCCTGTGAGCTCCAGGTGCTTGTAATACTGCCGATCAATTGCTCTTTGGAGTCTCCAGGGGGCAGAGATTGAGCATACTCAGCAGCCCCAGTGGGATCCTGTTGTGTCCAAGTCCAGCTGAGCGATTGCATGGCCTGCGATTTGGCGCGCCCGTCCGGAAGCGATTTGGCCCAGTCCAAGGCTCCGTCGAGATCTTGATTAGCCCAGTTGCTGGCAAGATTGCCTGCGATGTTCCATCGATCCGAACCGGCAGGCATTTTCTCAATAAGTTCCGCGGCGGCGCGCGGGTCGGTGTTGACCAGCTGCCAAACGACGCTCTGGATTGTGCTGGATCGGAGGTTGCCTGGTGGCAATTGTTGGATCCACTCCGTGGCGGCTTTGGGGTCTTGTTCGATCAATTGCCGGGCCACGGCTTGAACGGCTTCGTTCCGGATATTACCGGCTGGCATTTTGGAAATGTAATCACTGGCCGCTGGCAGATCTGTGGATACCCAACCAGCCAACAAACCCTGAGTCGCTTGATTTTTAGCCAGCCCGCTTGAAAGCGACTCGATCCAGGTGATGGCTGCTTGGGGATCCGTTTGTGCTAGTTGTTGAGCCACGAGATTGTAGGCGAACTGATGATTTCCAATCCCACGTGTGGACTTGAGCAGTTCAGCAGCGGCCTTGGGGTCGGCGTGGGCCATGCCCAGAACGAGACCTTTCGTGGCGGCGTTACGCTCAGGGCCCTCGGGTAGGCCAGAAACCCAGGCATTGGAAGCCTGCAAATCCTGGCTGGCCCATTGTTGAAGCGCCGATTGAATGGCTTCATTTCGCCGCGAGCCGTTCAACAGAGTTTGTGCCATGTCCAATGCGGTGGCTGGATCCTGAGCGATGAGCTTTTCAACAAAGTTACGGACAATTTTTGGGCGTTTCGAATCGTCGGGCAACTGCCGCACCCAAGCAGTTGCCGCGACGGAATCCTGACGAACCCAAGCCTCCAGTGCTTGCGGCAGGATCCAATCAAACTGAGAACCGGCGACATGGCGCAGACCCAGTTCCACGGCTTTCTGGGGATTCGATTGTGCCAACGTGTGGATGATGGCGGAAAGGTGATTGCGCCTCGAAATCCTTTTCGGTGGCTGCATCGGACGAATTGCTTCCTGAATTCTTGGGTGTGCTGGGGCTTGGGGTGCTGGCAGGGTTGGCAGAAATCGATGACGTTGTAATGAGTGATGGGCTTGCGGCGTTGGTGGTTCGATTGCTGTGAATCGCGAATAGTCGGCTCCCAGCGACACCCAAGGCCGCGCCCAATGCGATGCAAGCCGCTGCAGAACCAATGCCAATCCACGAGGTTGGGCTGACAGTACCGCGGTTCGACGGGACATTCATGACGCCCTCTTCCTACCTGGATTCCGCGGCAACGTCGATCTTGTGTTGCGTCGATCGGGAGGATTTCCGTAGGTCCTCGAGAGGAGGTTGCCCAAGCATCCTTGTCGCGGGCCAGAGATCGTCGTGGATTAAATGCCTCCGAGAAGCTTTTCCCAGAGTCGGTCGTTGGTCATGGCGTTGACCAGGAAAGCTTCGGCATCGTCGGTGGTGCTGGGCTTGGGCGCTTGCAGGGGCAGAACAATTCGTGTGCGCAGTCCTGTGCCATTCTCATCGCTGACCTCTATCTGTCCTCCTAGATGATGGACCGCAAAAAAGCAGGCCATGAGATGCAGCCCGAACTCGTGGGAACCGGTTTCCCGGACCACAAAGGGATTAAAAAGTGTGAGGATCGCATCCTGTGGCAGTCCGGGACCGTCGTCCTGGATGATGAATTCGATCGAGGGGGATTCCCCCGGTTTGGCTTCGAGGATGCGTGCGTTGACCGTGATGGACGATCCACTGGGAAGGGTGTTGACTTCGTTCTTCAGCAGTAATTCGACCATTTTTTTGACGATCGCACCTTGACCTTGGATGGCTGGCAGATCCTGTGGGACTCGGTTGTCCAATTTGAGGCTTCGGGAGGTGATCTGCTCGGAAAGCGACCCTGAAGTTATGAGCAGAGCCTCATGGAGGTTGGTGGATTCTGGGGGAGCTCCGGCAGTCGGAGCAATACTCCCGAGCAATTCTGCAATGAGGCGGATCCGTTCCTGAACTTTGCGGTGAAATCGTTCCCAAAAGTCGGGGTCACGAAGCTGGCTAAGGTCCATGACGTCGCCGCGAAGGACATCGGGAGTGAGATCCAGGAAGGCACGGACAGCCGACATGGTGTTGTGCAGCTTGTGGCCGAGTCCGGCGGCAAGCACGCCGAGACTGAGCACTCGATCCGTGATTACAAGATTGTGAAGAACTGAAATTTTTTCACGCAACAAGGCGTCGCGTTCCCTCTGGACCATGAAGAACTCCAAACTGCGCTTGAGTGTGGTTTCGATGGTGGGTACGTCCCAAGGTTTGGTGACATATTTATAGATCGCGCCGGTGTTGACAGCATCGATGGCTGCTTCGAGGTCGGTAAACGCAGTGGCGAGGATCCGAATGACTCGAGGGCGGAGTTGTCTGGCTTTTTGAAGAAACTGAACACCCTTTTCTCCCGGCATTCGTTGGTCCGACATGACCACTCCAATCTGGTCTGCATTGGCTTCCAATAGACGGTAGCCTTCCTCGGCGTTGGTTGCCGTCAGGATTTGGAAAGTATCCCCCAAGGCGCGGGAAAAATACTTGAGAGACTTCTCCTCGTCATCAACGTAGAGGATGGCGAATCGTTTATAGTCGTACAGGGTTTCCATGGAAAAAGCGGAAAGGAACTTTGAACACGATGAGGATGCTATGCTGGAGTCAGATTTAGTCGATAGTTGGGAACTCGAGACAAAACTCGGTGAATTGATCGACCTCGCTTCGGACGGTGATTCGGCCATTGGCATCGGCCAGGATTCGATAACAAATGCTCAAACCGAGGCCTGTGCCCTGGCCGACGTCCTTGGTCGTGAAGAAGGGGTCAAAAATCTTGCGCAAATTTTCATCGGAAATCCCCGGGCCGTTATCCCAGAAGAAGATTCGCTGAAATCCTTCCGATGCTGCCGTGGTGACTCGAATCATCGTTGGTGTGTCAGATTGCGATCGATAGCGGAGCGCGTCGATGGAGTTTTGGAGCAGGTTGACGAACACCTGGAGCAACTTGTTGCGATTGCCTCGAACCGTGAATCCTTCAGGAATTTCCTGCGTGACCTGGATATTACCCTTGGTCTCGGCGGCGAGGAATCGCAGGGCGGCGATGAGGCACTTTTGGACATCCACATCCTCTTCGCTGCCACCTTGAGGATGAGTGAATGCACGCATGTCGGCGACGATGGTGGCGACGCGAGTGATCCCCTCTTCAATGTCGTGGATGATCTCCTCATAATCGGCACGTTCTCCTTCGGGAAGCAGTTTGGATTTACGTTCGAGAGTGAACAGGCCGGTTTTGGCGAAATTTATTGGGTTGTTGATCTCGTGGATAATTCCCGCGCTCATGCGACCCAAGGCAGCCATTTTTTCGGATTGCACCAACTGCAATTCGGTTTCCTTCAGCTGTTCCACGGTCGAGGCGAGTTTCTTGTTCTGCCAGGACAGGGCCTTTTGCAGTTGATTGTTGTCGACAAGGTTTTTGAGCCGCACCCGGACTTCGGCGGTAGAAAACGGTTTGGTCAAGAAATCATTCGCACCGGCAGCCAGGCATTGAAGCTTGGTTTCATCATCCGCTCGTGCGGTGAGGATCATAATGGGGATGTCTCTCGTGGGCGGATTGGCTCGTAGAGAACGGCAGACTTCCAATCCATCTTTCTCGGGAAGCATCATATCGCAAAGGACGACTCCGGGAAGATATTGAGTTACCAGCGAGATGGCCTGGTCGCCGTCGCTTGCTGTGATGATTTCGTAGTGATCACCCAATTGAGACTGGAGGAAACGAAGCATGTCGTACTCGTCGTCAGCGATGAGTAATCGCGGGCGGTTTCCATTTCCTGGGGCGGCGAACGGACGGAGAGTATCCCTGAGCGGCGTGAATCCTGGGAACATTTCCGCGCGGCGATGCAGTCCCGCGAGCCAGTTCTTATCGCTCACAGGAGACAATGTGGATGTGGTTTCGGTGAGGCTCAACGAATCCTTGGGGAGGACGGTGCTGTCGGCGATGGCTTGGACAGAACTGGAGGTGACGATTGGCAGTCGTACGGTCATGGTAGTACCAGCGCCGGGCTGACTTTGGGCAGTGACGGTTCCCTGGTGGGCTTCAACAAGTTCCTTGACGAGGGCGAGCCCGATTCCCGTGCCTTGGAACTTGCGGTTGGCAGCGTCGTCGGCTTGCCAAAAGCGGTCAAAAATGTACGGAAGATGGTCGGGATTGATGCCAACCCCGGTATCGACTACTTGAAATAGGATGTGATCCTGATCGCGCGTCACATTCACGGAAATGGTCTCTCCTGCCGGGGTAAACTTGACGGAATTAAACAGGAGGTTCAGGAAGACCTTCTCGAGTTTGTCATTATCCGCTTTGATCGATTCGACATCTTCTGCGATGTCGAGTTTGAGCGTCAAATTCTTGTCTTCGGCGATGCGTTTGACCAGATTGACGATACCGCGGAGGAAATCGGTGACATCCATGGATTCAATTCTCAGCCGAAGCTTGCCGGTCTCAAGTCGAACGAGATCGAGCAGATCGTTGATGAGCTTTAGAAGGCGGAGGCCATTGGCGTACATCGTGTCCATGTTCTCACGGAGCCGCATGTCCGCACTGACACCGGCCTGAAGTCGTAAGGCCTCGAGTGGGGCGAGGAGCAGTGTGAGTGGGGTGCGGAGTTCGTGAGAAATATTCGCAAAGAACCGGCCTTTGAGTTCATCGAGCTCGCGCAAGCGTTTATTGCTTCGTTCGAGCTCCTTCTGGCTGGCATCGAGTTTGTACCGCAGGGCAAATTCGGCGAATCGCAAGCGACTTTGGAGGAAATTGCCAACCACGACAATGATGCCGGTCAGTCCCAGAAACCAAACATTGGTAATAAAAATGTGACTGAGATCGGTCGGGGCAGGGGGATCGGATTTGGCAGAGAGATCGGATTTGGCGGGGGGACTTACCGTGTTTGTGGAGACAACAATCACATTGGTAACACTATTATTAGCGTCCCGGTTTGTGGGAGCCGAGCTGGATGGGTTTATGGCATAGACGGCCATGTACATGGAAATGACCAAAAACGCAGCGATGAAACTCTGCGCGAAATTCCACTGCAGCACCAACCCGATGGCGAGCATGACCAGATTCAGCCCGGCATAATAGGGGGAGGTTGTTCCCACCTCCTCCACTTTCAGGATGATGGTCATCACCGCCGCTGGTATCATAGCCAGCAATACCCCCAGAGTTTTGTAGTTCTTGGAACCCCAGACCGTATTGACCAGAAGCAGCAATGGCAGCATCGCCACGGAACCACCAAGCCGAATCAGAAACAACTCGGAAGCTTCGTTTGGATACATGACCAGATCCACCAATGAGCCGGCAGGCAGCATGCTCATGCCGAGGTAGCACCCGATGCGGATGCGGCCGATGGCGATTTGCCGATCGTGATCCTCGAAGGCGGCTTGGATTTCGTTGGTGGTGGCGTCGCTCACGGGCTTGGGATGGGTTTCCGGATCTGGAGAAACAGATTGACGCCGGTTTCGTCGGCATCGACCTGCCACTGAGCAGCCGGTTTGAGGACGGGCAGGAGGCGAGTCATATGCCGTTCGTCACGATAGACCAAATGCCATTCGAGGAGGTAATCCATGGAGTGACGGAATGGGCGTGAGGCGTTCACGTTGGTCAAAAGGACGGCGCCCCCGGGTTGAGTGGCTTCGTAGAAGGTGTCTATGAGCAACTTGCAGACGCGATCCGACACATAGTCGAATAGGCCGGCGCAGTAGACAAAATCGAATTTCGAATCGGGTTGTGTATTGGCGCCGCGCACAGCCTCTCGGAGGAGGTCGTGGATGGAACGTTCGCGAAATTCGAGACCGGTCTTGCGGCCGTTTTTGGAACGGGCATCGGTCAGGTTTTGTTGGGCAAACTCCAGTGTCTGGGGGTTGAAGTCGAGCAGGACGAAATCGGCATGATCGGAGATGGGGTCCTGCGCGATGAAATTTTGGATTTCGCGGGCGGGTCCACAGCCGAGGTTGAGGATACGAGCGCGACGGCCGTTGGCGGCCACGCGTTGGGTTTCTTCGGCGATACGTGCCTGGAGGACGCGAATGCGATTGCGGTGCGCTTGGGCTGGGGGGTTTTGCAGGAAACAGACATTCACCAACTTTGCGAACATGGTGGCGCCTTCGTGGCCATCGCGAAGGATCATGTTCACCATTTCGTAATCGCCAGCGTAGCCCAGGGGCTTGCTGAATGTGCGGTAGACGAACGGGGAGCAGAGTACCAGGGGGTGAAGTTGACGGCGGGCGTAAGCTCGATGGGCTGGCCGGACGTCCTCAGCGACTTGTTCGGCGACGACATCGAAACGGTCCATCCATTCTCCGATTTCTGGTAGGATGCGGCCTTCAAGCTCTTCGAGAACATTTCGTTCCATGGAAGCTCGAACTCCGACGGGTTCAGAGCGGACACCGAGTTCGACCTGATCCAGCCAGCGGCGGAGGTCCATGAGGAGGGTTTGAAAATCGGCGACGGCGACTTTGAATTCGGGGATGACGGAACGGGTTTTCCGCCACTCGACCATGAAACTCTCGAATTCCTCCCGCAGCCTCTGAGGCTGAGAGATAGGAGAGAACAGATCGACATCGAGCCAAGACTCCTCGAGTGTGGCCTCGCAGAGCACCATGATCCCGGTGTTGACGAGGTTACTGACGACGGCGCGACCGGAATACATGACCCGGTCGTTCACGGTGATCTTGAACTCGCTCAGCACCTCGGACAATTGGAGGATGCTGTAAGGGTTGTAGACCTCCATGACGGCGGTAAAGCGCGTGAGACGGACTGGGGTCGCGCGCATTTCAGCACCCTGGCTATTGCGACAGGTGATGAAACTTTCCCGCTCGTTCGGGATTTGTCCTGTGAGCTTGTTGGACATTTAAGGTTGGTTGCCCTGGATGGGGTCGGTTATGAGAGTTGCCATTTTGCGGCATCTTGGTGTCGCCGGCATGCAGAACACCTGTGATTCCTCGGAGCCAGCCGTTGTCTTATCGGTGTGGCGACAGTTTTGGACGAGGAATTGATTCATGTGAGCGCTCCTGGGTGCAGTCCCTAAAATCTCCAGCCAAAAGTCAGCATGAGCGCGTGACTTAGGAACTCGTACTCCCCGTCCGCGCGCTGTCCGGAAAGAGGGTTAACGGCGCTACCCGAAATGTTTCGCCCAGGGCCGTAACCGAATTGGTAGGCGACATCGATGTCCAAGTGTTTGCCGTGGTGACCGGTGCCGATGCTCAAAAAGTGCCGATCCAGGTCAGCGACGAGAGGCGTGTAATTGGCATCAGGAACCGAGTTTTCATTGAAAATATACCCGCCGCTGATGGACCAACCGTGGGGCAGGTAACGCGTGATCCCAAATTCATAATAGAAACTGGACTCCCAGTTCAAAACCAGAGGGGCATCTGTTGGCAGCCCGGGGATTGGATTCTGGGAGATGGTGACCGTCTGCAAGCGGCTCCAATCGGTCCAGTCCACGTTAAATTCGAGGTTCCAATCATCCGTTGGTCGATACGAAACGCCGACAACGACATTTTGGGGGAAGGGAAAGGCTGCCTGGGCTGGACGGGTGACACTTCCAAGTGGAGTGACCAAATCCGTTGAACCGTCGAAATCCATCTTGGTTTCGCTACGGTAAGAAATCCCAAATTGGAGTTTTGGGTGAGCTTTCCAGAGCAAGCCGGCGTTGAATCCAGGGTCCCAGGCATCCGCGTCGAAGCGAAACACATCGCTACCGCCCGCGAATGGCAGGACGCCTTGTCGCAAATCAACCTCTGCGTAGTTAAACGTGGGGCCGGCGGCGATGGATAATTGGTCGTTGATTTTCCAGGCGATGACGGGATTCAACGTCCAGTAAGCGAGGCGACCTCGTGTGGCGATCGATCGAAATCCGGTGTCGTCGGGCCAAACCGAGCTCAAGCCATATGGGGAGTACAAGCCGAGGCCAAACGCGATTGGGTACTTGCTCGGGCCGCAGGCGTAGAAGAATTGAGGTACGGCGTGGTAATCTTTCTGGTTCTCGTATTCGCCACCGCTGGGAGACTCGTACGAGACATTTAGGGCTCTTCAGCAGAATCTGTGGGTGATTTGGAGTGGAATAGGGTGTAAGTCGATGACTTTTGGGATTGGATTCTGGTTGGTGGGGTAAGCGGCGAACTGGAGGTGCTGGGTGTCCAAGCGCCCGACGGCGCGAGCTTTGG
>SXGU01397814.1_pt1 | contig 37565 bp, 24 predicted proteins | sample 3174531 | NCBI WGS metagenome assembly SXGU01 (sample SAMN11356863, study PRJNA531348) | freshwater metagenome | isolation source: freshwater sample F1-140 | place: China: Fuxian Lake, Yuxi | collected 2017-12-25 | reverse complement strand
CCCAAAAGTTTTTTTTTGCAAAATCAATTTTAAAAATAGAGAGAGAAAAATTTGTTATCTCATTTTGAAGTTTTAGAGATGAAAAATATTTTTTTACTTTATTTGAAGTTTCATTTTCAAAGTTAAAGAAATTACTTTGCGAAAACCCAAATTGAAAATTGTTTTTAAAATTTACATCTGAACCAAAAGAGAAATGAGATTTTTTCAACACAAATTCTTCTTTCCCATAAAGTGAAAAACTCATATTTTCCAAAATTGTAAATTTATTTTTTGCAAAGTATGAAAATATATTTGTGTTTTTTTTATTGATATTTCTATTTTCAAAATTTGCTCCAAGTTGAAAATTTGTTTTTTCAAAATTTAGATTTTGAGTTAAAGAAACGCAATTAAAATAATCATTATGATTGTTGTGATTAGTTGTATCGTAAGTAATTTTTGAATTTGAAATTGTAAATTCCATTTCATTTGAAGTTGATTTAAAAAGTTTTCCAAACATATCAATTTCAAATCGTGTGAAATTAAGTTTGTCGTTTAGATTTACAACTTGCGAAAGATTGGGATTAAAAATATTTTGCGAACTATTAAAATCAACTCCATCAAATAATCCAACTTTCTGTTTATTATATGTTTGCAAAAATGAAATATCAAAATTTGTATTTGGGAAAAATAGTTTTACTGTTTCATTCCACTCATCATCATTTGAGTTTGTATATCTTCCGTCTGTAGTTTTTCGTCTTATTCCAATCTCGCAGTTGAGTGAGTCATAAAAGTTTTTTGAAAAAATTCCGTCAAACAAAAATGTTTCATAAGTGCTTTCAATATATTTTATTTTTGTGATTGGAGTTTTTGTTGTAGTATTTTTACTTTTGATATTGACAGTTCCAAAACTTGAATTTATTCCATACAAAAACGATTGAGTTGAAAAATCCATTTCTATATTATGGAAGTTTTCTGTTGGCAACTCATTTATATTTATTGTGGAAAAATTTTTTCCATTAGTTTTGAAATTGATGTCATAAAATCCCAAAAATTTTATTTGAGAATTTTGACCTAAACTTCCGAGATTGTAAAGAAATAAGTTTGAATTATTTTCCGAAAATGTTCCAAAATAAAAATGGTTTATAGAAATTTTTTTTTCTTCGGAAAAAATTTCTTGAAACAATATTACACAAATAAGTAAAAGTATTTTGAGTTTATTCATCATTTATCGCATACACATTCCACCACCGCAACACGAAGTTCGTGTTGTATTTTTAGGTGTTTTATCAATATTTTTAGTAGTAACCAAACTTGAGGAAATTAGTTTTTTATATTTTTGTGAGTTACATTTTGGACAAATAATTTCTTCTTTGTTTTCTTTTGTCAAGTGTAAAATTTCAAAATTATTTTTGCAATCCAAACATTGATATTCAAAAATTGGCATATGGGTTTTAGTTTATAATTCGTTTAGTAAAAAATTTGTCATCTTTGTATAAAGATGAATACGTGCTTTTTTATCACTAATTCCGTGAAGACGGTTTGGATAAAACATTGTTTCAAATTGAGCATTATGTTTAATCATTTCATCAATCATAACTACAGAATTTTGGAAATGAACATTGTCATCTCCACTCCCATGAATCAACAATAATTTTTCTTCTATCATATTTGCTTTTTCAGTAGGAGCACTTTTTTTATATCCTTCTTCATTTAAATTTGGAGTTTGCATATATCGTTCTGTATAAATTGCATCATAAAATTTCCAATTTGTAACAGGGGCAACTGAAATTCCAACTTTGAAAATATTCTCACTTTCTGCAAGAGTATTTAAAACCATATAGCCACCATAACTCGATCCAAAAATTCCAATTCTGGATTTGTCAATATATGAAAGTGTAGAAAGATATTTTGCTGTTTCAATTTGATCTTGTGACTCAAAGTGTCCAAGATTTTTATATGTAATAGATTTAAAATTTTTTCCACGAAATCCTGTTCCACGGTTATCTACACTTACAATAAAATATCCTTTTTGTGCCAAAAGTTGATGCCACCAAAACTCTCGTCCCCACATATCTAAAACGGTTTGAGAATTTGGACCTCCATAAACATAAACTAAAACAGGATATTTTTTTGATTCATCAAAATTGTGTGGATATATCATCCATCCATTTAGTTGAATGTTTTCAGTCGTTTTAAATTGGAAAAATTTTTTTTGCGAAATTTTATACTCGTTTAATGCAAGTACATTATTTTCTTCATAAGTAAAAATTTTTTCTCCATTTGTGTTGAAGAAAAAAACTTTTGTTGGCATATTTGCATTTGAATAATAATCAATAAACTTTTTTTTGTTTGGAGAAAAATTGATCATATGAGTTCCCGTTTCATTTGTAATTCTTTGAAAATTTTTTCCATCAAAATTTATTTTAAAAAGATTTTTTTCAATTGGAGTTGGATATCCTGCAGTAAAATAGATGATTTCATTTTCTGAATCAATTGCAGAAATAGATTGAATATCAAAATTTCCTTTTGTGATTTGGTTTTGCAAATCTCCATTCATATCATAAAAATACAAATGATTAAATCCATCTTTTTCTGACGATATTATAAAACCATCTTTTACAAAATGTGGATTGTCATTTTCAACTTCAATCCAAGTTGAAGAAGTTTCAGTTAAAATCAATTTTGATTTTCCCGTTGTAACATCAGCAAAATATAATTCAAGTTTATTTTGCAAACGATTTAGTTTTTGAAACGAGAGTTCGTTTTTTCTTTTCGTCCATTTTATTCGCGGAATATAAATATCTTGCGAACTATCTGTTGCATCTTGAATATCAATCCAAATATTTTTTTTGGTTTCCAAATTTACAACACCAATTTTTACAATTGAATTTTTATCTCCTGCTTTTGGATATTTCATTTCATTTACATTTTGATGAAGTGGAATTAAATCTACTATTGGAAAAGATGGAACATTTCGTTCATCAAGTTGCCAATATGCAATATATTTTTCATCATCTGAAAATTTCCATCCATCAATTATTGAAAATTCTTCTTCATAAACCCAATCAAAATGTCCATTTAAAATATGTTTTTCTCCATCAAATGTAAGTTGAATTTCTGTTTGAGTTTGAATATCATATACAAAAAGATTATTATTTCTTACAAATCCTATTTGGTTTGAATTTGGAGAAAATTTTATGTTAAGTTGTTCTTCTTCTGAGTTTGTAATTTGAGAAAACTTTTTTTCTTTCACATTATACAAAAAAATATTTCCACCACTTTTTAAACTTCTTGCAGTTAAAGTTCCTGTAAATACAATATAATTTTCATCGGGAGACCAAAAATAATTGTGAATTGAAAAATTGTCGTTTTCAAGTTTTAGATTTTCTTCAGAAAATAGAATAGATTTTTTTTGAGAAGAAATTTCAAAACGGATGACATTTTGTTTTTTTGTGATTGTATCCATTTCAAGAAATGAAAACGCATTTCCATTTTCAATCCACTGAATACCACTTAAAGTTTTTTGTTTAAAGGAAGGAGATGAAAAAATATTTTCAATTGTATATTCTTTATCTTGTGAAAAAATAAAATTGAAAAAAAATAGGAAAAATAAAATATGGTTCATTGGTTTTATGATTTAAAAATTGTTGTAAGCCATTTGTTGTAAAATGTGATTTTTTCGTTTTAAAATATATTTTGTTGGATGATGTAGATTCCATCTTCTTGGATTTGGAAGTATTGCAGCAAGAAGTGCAGATTCATTTTTTGAAAGTTTATTTGCTGATTTTTTAAAATAAATTTGAGACGCTTTTTCAATTCCATAAATTCCATCTCCAAATTCTATAATGTTCAAATATACTTCTAAAATTTTTTCTTTTGTCCAAAAAATTTCTATCAAAATTGTAAAATATGTTTCTAAAGATTTTCTTATCCAATTTCTTCCATTCCAAAGAAAAACATTTTTTGCAGTTTGTTGTGAAATTGTACTTGCTCCTCTTATTTTTTGATGTTTTGAATTGTATTTAATTGCTTTTTCAATTGCTTCAAAGTCAAAACCAAAATGTGTTTTAAAGTTTTGGTCTTCAGAACAAATTACTGCATTTTTTATGTGTGGTGAAATAGATTTACTTGAAATCCATTCTTTTTCAAATTTTAAATTTTTTTCGCTTGAAAAAACTTGTTCAAAAAATCTAATTGCCATAAGAGGAGTAAAAAATATAGGAACAAATCGCAATAAAATTGTAGAAGCGATGCTTATCACAAAAAAATAGAAAAAAAACTTTGCAATTTTTTTGAAAATATTTTTAAATGAAAAAAAAGAACTAGTTTTTTCTTCCATTATATTCTGCTTTTGTAACAGTATGAATTCCTCCTCTTATTTTGTAATCAGCAATAACTTCCATCCATTTTGGATGCACACATTTTACTAAATCGTCCAAAATACGATTTACCAAATGCTCTTGATAAATTCCAACTGAGCGATATGAATGTAAATAATATTTGAACGAACGAAGTTCAATAATTTTTTTGTTTGGAATATAATTTACTTTTATAATTGCAAAATCAGGAAGTCCAGAAAAAGGGCAAACTACAGTAAATTCATCTGTATCTATATTTATCATTATGTTTTTCCCAACATGTTCATACGGAAATGTTTCTAAAACGTTGTCGTTAATTTTTTCATATCCATCAAATGGAAATGATTTATCAAGTGGTTCAAACTTTTGTTTTTTATTCATAAATTCTCAAAATTTTTTTTCAAATATCTTAAAACTTTATGCAAATAAAAATTTTTATTTTATTCATTTTGTCTTTTATTTTTTTTAACTGTACAAAAAATATTGTTTCATCGCATTCTCCACAAAAGGGTTTTGACGAAAAAAAAAATGAAGAAATGTTACTTGGAAAAATTTTCTTGGATGACTTACAATTTGTCCCGTATAAAAATTGGTATGAGGAAACTTATCAAAAATATATTTCCAACGAAGTTGATTTAAGTGAGATACAAAAAATAATTTTAGATGATATTACAATTGAAATCGCAATGGGAACTTGGTGCAGCGATACGAGAAAAGAAATTCCTGCGTTTGTAAAAATTTTACATCAATTAAATTTTTCACTTGAAAAAGTGAATTTTTTTTGTGTTGATAGAACAAAGCAAATTCCACTTGGATTTCCACAAGAAAAAAATATTGAAAGTGTTCCAACAATTATTTTTTACAAACACGGAAATGAACTTGGACGAATTGTAGAATCTCCAAATGAAACATTGGAAAAAGATTTTTTAAAAATTTTACAAACACATGAGTAATGTTTTTTTCTAATTTTATTTTTTAATTTTGGTAAATTGTTGAAACAATTTCATCAATCATATTTTTAAGAACTTTTGTTTCACCATAATAATTATTAATTATTATAGCGAACGCAATTTTTCCTCTATTTTTTTTTTCTACAATTCCAACAAGTGAAGCAATTCCTCTTTTGGTTCCTGTTTTTGCAAAAACCTTTCCTTCTACATTTGTTCCTTTAAATCTATTTTTGAGTGTTCCATCAATTCCTCCTATTGAAAGGGAAGAGAAAAATTTTTCCCAATTTTTCCCATTATATATTTTTTTCAAAAAAGTTGTGAAATTGTTTGGAGACATTAAATTGTAATCAGAAACTCCAGAACCATCAGCAATTACAATTTCAGATGTATCAATTCCAATTGAAGCAAGAAAGTTTTTTTCAAGTAAAATTCCATTATCAGCGGTTGCAGGAAGTCCAATTCTTTCTCCAGCAATAATTTTTAAAAGATTTTCTGCGCAAAGATTATTACTAAATTTATTTGCTGTAAAAATAAGTGAATCAATTGGTGTTAAAATAAATTGTGAATAAATATTTTTTGGAAATTCTCCAAGTTGAATTTCCCCATTTACAGAAATTTTATTTTCCAAAAGTTTTTCTTTCAAAAGTGTGAGAAAATAAAATTCTGGTTTCCACACATTTACACGAAATGTATCTGCAATTGTAGAGTATAAAAAATCTCCATTTATTTCAATAACATTTTCTCGTTCAATCCATTTTCTATTTACAGAAAATTTTTCTTTTATTTTATTTTTTACTTGTGCTTTGTTTTCAATTGTAAAATATGAAGTGTTTGGGTTTAAAATAACTTTTGGTTGTCTGTTTAATTCATTTGTATTTACACATACTTCCAAAGTGTTAAAATTTATAGAAAGTGGAGAAATATACATCGCACTTGGATTTGGTTCATCGTCCCACATCCATCCATTTCCCCAATGTTTATTATCAAAATAAGAAATATCTCCAATTATATTTTGAATTGATTTGATATTTTTTTTTGCAATTTCATTAACAATAATTTCCAAATCCTTTGTTTTGAAAAACGCATCTCCAAAACCTTTTACATATAAATTATTATTTTTATCCAAACCAAATTCTGTTTTTATTTTAAATGTGTCAGATAAATAATTGTAAGCAGAATAAGTTGTGATTAGTTTTAATATAGAAGCAGGACGAAAATTTTTGTATGCATTTTTTTCATATAATTTTTTTTGTGTTTCTAAATTCACAACTGAAATTCCATAACTTGTATTCTTAAAAACTTTCTTGGAAAAAATTTTATTTAGTTTTTGAATTAAATCGCTTTTATTTATATCTGAATAAGAAAAAATATAAACTAAAAAAAATAAAATAAAAATTTTAAAAAATATTTTCATAAAAAATAAAACCTCTTACAATTTTTTTTGAAAGAGGTTTTGTAGTATTTGATTTAATAAAAAATTTTACTTGATTAAAACCATTTTTAAAGTGTTGCCTTCAAACTTCCCATTTACAAAAAACCTATAATAATAAACTCCACTTGGCAAATAAGAAGCATCAAACTGAATTTCATTTCCTCCTGTTTCAAAAAATTCGTTTTGAACAATATCTAAAAGTTCCTCTCCAAGTATGTTGTAAATTTTTAAACTTACATATCCATCATCTAACATTACGAATGATATTGTAGTTATTGGATTAAATGGATTTGGGTAATTTTGAAACACTTCATATTGAGTTGGTTCAACATAATCATAAACAATTATTGAGTCATCATTTCTGAAATTTACCATTTGCAAAAATGGAACTTGATTGATTTCTTTTGCTCCAGTAATTTTAAGTGGAGAAGTAGAAATTGTATCAATATCAATAGTAAATGCAAAATTTATTGTTTCCAAAAGTGAAGCATAAGTATCATAAATTGGATCAATTTCTGAAGTCGTTGGTGGAGAACCATTTGTGTCATAACTTGCAGATTCGTCAAATGAATAATAGTTTGTCCAATATGTTAAAATTGTATCAACACTTGTTTTGATTTCTCTCAATGTTTTTCCATTTGCTTCACTCACATCTCCGGTGTAAACTAAATCCCCAAAACCAGTTTTTGTAATTCCTGCATCACTTGCTGCGATATTTGTAACAAATGTGAGTTGTTCTCCAAGAAGTTTATTATCATAATTATATTTTCCTGGTTTTATTGTTCCATATTTACCAACAATTGCTTTGTATTTTGCTGGTTTTGTAGCACTTGCTTGTTTAGTACGAAATACATCAAATCCACGAGAATATCCATTTTGAGGCAACGATGATTTTACAGACGAACCCGATTTTGTTCCCATCCATCCATAAAGTTTTTTATTTTCTTTTGTAGTTTGTGCAATTCCAATTATTGCTTCTTTTTTAGAATACATTTTTTTGAACGCAGTATCTCTTACATTTCCTGCATTTGGCATTGGAATTGTAGTCCCTTTTTTAACTTTTATTTTTATTCCTTTTTCATCATAATCATCTTGTAGAAATGTTCTAAACTTTACATTGTCAGAATTATAATGCAAGAAATCTACATATACATTTCTTCCACCACTTAAAGTAAATCTAATTGTATCTGGAAGAAATAAAGAATCATCATCTGAAATAACTTTAAAACTTAAAGTATCATCTTTTGATGTAATTCTTTTTCCTGTTGCAAGTGATTTCAAATCTTTTAAAGTTGCATGATCTTCTTGAATAAGAAAATATACTCCATCTCCTATATTAAGTGAAGTAAGCGAATCAGCAGTAACTTGCTTAATCAAAGTATTTGGTTCCATTGCTCCACTAAACTGTTGTTTGTAAAGTGACATTTGAATTGAATGTGAAGTTCTATCATTTGAGGAACTTGCATTTCCATCGATATCTTCAAAAGATGCGGTAAAAATATTATTTGGATTAAAATTCACAAACCAAATTTCCATTGAATCGCCACCAACAACTGTTACCGAATCAGTATTTTGTGTTCCCATTCGTTTTGTTCCATTACTAAAAGTTGCGTAATGAACAAAATTTCCTAAACTATCTGATTCAACAGCGACATAAGTTGCTTCTCTTAAATCATCTACTTTTAAAATTGTATCGGTTTTTGCATTGTTAGTTGAATCAATAAAAATTAATCCAGTGGTATCTCTTCTAAATAATGAAAGTTTCCATGATTTTCCATCATAATCACTTGTTGTTGTGGAATCACCATCAACGTCTCTAAACGATTTCACAATAACTTCTGCAGGATGTGCTACAACAATCTCTGCAGTTTTAGTTTCGGCTTCATCTAATGTTACTAAAATTGCAGTATAATAAACTTCCTGTGAAGTTGTGTCATCAGGAGCATAAATTGTGTGTCCAAGTTTTTTCCATCTTGTACTATCTGACATTGGGATTTTTATTAAATAACTTCCATCGCCTAAATTTTCTTTTGTGAAAATTGTATCAGAATCAATTGAATCAACAGGTTCAGTAAGTGGGGTTCCAACATATAAAGCAATTTTCCATTTCTTTGCAATTCTATCACTTGATGTTGAAAAATCAATATCCATATCACGATACATTTTTACACTCAATTTGTTTGGAAAGAAATTTGCAAAATCAACAATGTAACTATTTCCACCAAGTGCTGTGATTTGATAATATCGCAATGTATCAGAAGTTGGTTCATCGTTGTTAATTCTTTGTCCAAGATGTTTTCCACGAGGAAGCGAATCTGCTTCAACTGCATAGTAAGTCCCTTCTGCTAAATCAGTTACATTAAATGCGGTATCGCTATCTACAGCATAAACATATGAACCATTCAAACTATCTTTTCTAAGTTCCAATCTCCATTTTTTTCTTATCCAATCGTCAGTTGAAGTAATATCTCCATCTTTGTCGCGATAACTTCTGATTTTAATTGAAACGGGAGATAGTGAATCAGATGCTGTAAAACGAGAAAGTCTATTTATTCCACTTGCAGTTATTGAATTTCCAACGGTATCAACCACACTTTGATATTTTTTCCAACTTGAACCGCTATTGAAAGATTCCCATAAACCTAAATTTACTTCATTTATTGAATTAACTTCAGTATTGTCATAATAAATTGTAACACTTGCATCAAGGTTTGCGTTTTTAGTTGAGCTCACATCAAAATATCTTTTGATAGATTGTTTCGATGCATAAATTGTTCCGATTTCTCCTGAAAGTGCAACTCCTGTTCTACGAAGAACTGTTGTTTGACCAAGTACAGTATCGGTTGTAATTTCAATTCCAATTCCACCAAATGATTCTGTAATCATAAATTTGCCTTCTTCTACTACAACAGTTTTAGAAATTTTTACAAAACCACTTATTGGTTTTCCAGCTGGTTCTGTCATTGAACCATTGTTAGTTAAAATAAGTGTGTCAGAATTTGTAGTCAAAAGTCCGGTTTGAATTTCAATTGTATCAACTGTGATTGTCTCTCCAAGTGAAAGACCACTTGTATCATTTAAAATTAAATTGTGAAATTTTGTTCTTCCTGAAATTTGTTGTTGAGAAGTTCCCTCAAATGTAAACGTACTTGTGGAATCTTCAAATGTTCCACTGTTTGTAAAATTTCCTTGAATTGTGTGAGAGTATTCTCCTGCATCAAAAATTGCACCACTATTGATTGTCAAATTTCCTGAAATTGCGAAAGTATTTGTTGCATATTTTGTTTCACTTCCAGCAAACGTTACATTTTTAAATTCACTTCTTCCAATATTTTGAGAAGTTCCACTAAAAGTTATACTTCCAGTAGAAGTAAATTTTGCTTGAGTTTCATCGCTTCCATCATTTGTATTTACATCTCCCAAAATTGTATGAGAGAAAGTTCCTCCATCAACTGTAACTGAATCAATATTCAAGTCAATTGAAATTGTGGTTCCTTTAGAAAAAGATTTTATTCCACTTCCCGCAAGAACTAAATTTTTGTATGAGAGTGTTGAATCTATATTTTGAGCATCTCCAATATAAGCAACTGTACTTCCATCTTGTAAAGTTACGGTTCCAAATGATGAATAGTGATCAGTAAAATCATTTGATAACACATTTAAAATTCCATAAACTGAAAGTGTTTTTCCTGCAGCTCCTGTAATTGAGAAATTGTTAGTAGCATCAGGATCAATAGTTATATTTGGTTGAACAGTGCAATTTCCATCAACTCCAATAGTTCCTCCCAAAGTTTTTGTACTAGTTCCACTTAAAACTAAATTCCAATAGTTACTTCCAACAATATCAGAAATTGTTTGTGCATCACCAGAATATTCTACAGTTGAAGTTGCATTCAATGTATAAGTCGTAAATGAAGCAGGAAAAATATTTGCTCCTTTGATATTCAAAGTTGTGTTGCTATCCAAAGTAAATGTTGCGCTACTGTTTCCTGAAATTGTATAAGTGTCAATTTCCAAACTTCCGTTTTGCAAAGTAAAACTTACATCACAAGTTATATTTGTATCAAGAGAAACAGAACCACCGGTTTTATCAATTACAATTTCTCCAAAAGGTCCTTCATCAATTGTTTGAATTGTATTTCCCGTAAAAGTTACTTTTGAACCTTGATGAGTAAATGTTCCGTTATTTGTCCAATCATCTCCGATTGTAAATTCTTGACCACTTACTCCTTCAACAGTTGCTCCACTTCCAATTGTAAAATCATTTGCAACGGTGATTGAAGTTGATGGAGTTTTTATTCCATTTCCTGTAAAAGATAAGTTGTAAAAATTTGCATTATTGAATGTTTGTGCAGAAGTTCCACTCAAAATTACCTTTTCTGTGGAATTGAATGTTCCTGAATTATCAAAATTTTTTGAAACATAAATATTTGATGCAGAAGAAATGGTTCCACTATTTACTAAATCAGCAACTGTAATATCATAACTTGAAGAGTTGAATTGCGAACCACTTTCTACAATAAAACTATCAACAACAGAAAATCCATATGAAGCAGTTTTAATTCCATCACCATCAATTATGAGTTTATTGAAACTTGGACCACCAATTGTTATTGCATCATTTGATGTAAATGTAACTTTGCTTGTTTGTGAGGATACATTTCCTCCCGTATAATTCCAATCTCCTCCAACAGTATGTTCAAAACTTCCAAGTTTAAGCAATCCGCCACTTTCAATTGAAACATCTTTACTTGTCACAAACTCTTTATTTGCACTTACAACAACGGAATCCCCATCACCACCAATTGTCAAATTTCCTAAAATCGTAAGTGTAGAATCTACGAGTGTTTTTGTTGCAATTCCACTTCCACTTTGTAAAGTTAAATTTCCATATCCCGTTGCAAAGTGTTTTACATTTTGATTTCCTCCCGCATAAACAATTGTGCTGTTTGCATCTATTGTAATATTGAATTCAGATGGAAATCCAAATGTTGTATTCACAGCACCAATTACAAGTGTTCCTCCACTATCAACTAATAAACTTTGATAGTCAATTGATAAAATTATTGTATCATCCCAAGTTGTATCAGGAATTGCATAAATTGGATAAATTGATGTTTTCAATTTTCCCGTAATTGTAATATCCCCAATTAAATTGTATTTAGTTATCGTATCGTTTAAAATTGCTCCACTTGAACTTGTATTACTCACAAGTAGGTTTCGATAAATCATATTTGAAACATCTAACCTAATCGTTTGAGCACCACTTCCGTTGTAATTTACGGTTGTATTAGGACCTTGTATGTTTATATTTCCAGTTGAACTTAAATTTATATTTCCACCAATATTTAAAGTTCCACTTCCACTTGTCATATCAATCAATGCTTTTGAAGTTGATGTGGAATTAAAATTTATATCTCCTACAATTGTCAAAATTCCAGTTGATAATGTAATTGAAGTTGTTCCTTGTAAAGAGTTTGATGCGTTAAATGTTAAGTTTCCTCCAATTGTAAATTTTCCATTTGCACAAGTTATTGTGCGAAGTTGTACTGCATTAGTAGATTGATAAATTGCAACATCTCCCACAACATTTAATACACTTGAATTTGAAGTAAATGAAATTGTAGCAGTTGTAGCAGCAGAATTTTCTCCAATTTGAAGATAGAGACAATTTGCAGTGTCGTTATTTTGTATTGTAATTGTGTGGTTATTTCCTATTGTTACACTATCATCTGAATCGGGAACGCCATCAGTATCAATTCCAGATGTTAAATCCCATGTTGTTAGTATATTCCAATTTCCGGTTCCTTTTGAGGAAAAATTTCCACTCACAGAGATTGAAACAAAAGTAAAAGTGAATAACAAGTAGTACAAACTTTTCATAACAGTGTATTTTATTTTTCTAAATATAAGATAGAAAATTGTAAAAAACAATAGAAATTTAAAAAAAACAATGTGATTTAATTTTTTAAACTTATCGTATATTTGTAAATATGAATGTGAATCATAAAAAATTTATGGAACTTGCCTTCAAAGAAGCAGAATTTGGTTTAAAAAAAAATGAAGTTCCAATTGGAGCAATTGTTGTGTATCAAAATAAAATAATTGGAAAAGGATATAATCAAACTGAAATTTTAAAAGACGCAACTGCACACGCAGAGATGATTGCAATTACTTCTGCATTTGAATTCTTAAATTCGTCTCGTCTTGAAGATTGTGTTCTTTACACAACACTTGAACCATGTCCAATGTGTGCGGGTGCAATTGTATTATCAAAAATTTCGCTTTTGGTTTTTGGAGCGTACGATAAAAAAATGGGAAGCGTTTCATCTCTTTACAACATCACAAACGACACAAGATTAAATCATAGATTGCTATGTATTGGAGGAGTGATGGAAAAAGAAAGTGGTTCAATTCTCCAAGAATTTTTTAAAGGAAAAAGAAATGTCTGAAAAATTATTTTTGCTTGATGGAATGGCAATTGCATATCGTTCGTTTTATGCGTTTCAAAAAAATCATTTACGAAATGCAAAAGGAGAAAATACAAGTGCGTTATTTGGTTTTGTAAAAACACTTTTTAAAATTCTTGAAAAAGATAAACCAGATTATTTTGCAGTTGCATTTGATTTAAAAGGTAAAACGTTTCGTCATAAAATGTATCCACAGTATAAAGCAAATCGCCAATCAATTCCTGAAGAACTTGCTATGCAATTGGGAAAACTGCGAGATGTTGTAAAGGCATTTAACATTCCTATACTTGAACTTGAAGGTTTTGAAGCAGATGATTTAATGGGAACATTTGCAAAAAAAGCGGAGAAAAAAAATATTTTGACTTATTTAGTAACCGCGGATAAAGATTTTATGCAACTAATTTCTGAGTTGATAAAAATTTACAAACCAGTTTCATTTAATCAATGGCAAATTTTGGGTGCTGAAGATGTTTTAAAAAAATTTTCTGTGAATCCAGATTTAGTTGTGGATGTTTTGTCACTCATTGGAGATAAATCTGATAATATTCCTGGAGTTAATGGAATTGGAGATAAATCTGCAATTCCACTTGTGCAACAATTTGGAAACATTGAAAATATAATTGCAAATCTACACAAAATTGAAAATAAAGTAATCCAAAAAAAAATTGAAGATGGAAAAGAAAGTGCAGTGTTTTCAAAAAAACTATTAATAATAGATACAAATGTTCCATTTGATTTAGAAATTGAAGATTTAAAACTCAAAGAAAAAAATTATGAAAAACTTTCTGAAATTTTTAGAGAATTAGATTTTAAAGAGTTTCTAAAAAACGTAAATATTTCCAAAAGTTTAAGCAAACCAGTTTTGCAAAATGAAAACACAAAAAATATTTCTACTGAAAAAGTAAATTACAAACTTATCACAACTCAAACTGATTTGGTTGAACTTTCAAAAAAAATTTTGGAGTATAAAAAAATTGTGTTTGATACTGAAACAACATCACAAAATCCATTGAAATCACAAATTGTTGGACTTTCAATTTGTCTTCAAGAAGGAGAAGCATTTTATGTTGCATTTGATTTTAATGCTGAAAATACAGATGAGAATTTATTTTCACTTAACGAGAAAAAAAATAAGAGTGAAATTTCAATTGATTTTTTTAAGAAAATTTTTCAACCAATTTTTGAAGATGAATCAATTTTAAAGATTGGTCAAAATATAAAGTATGATATTTTAGTTTTATCTAATTATGGAATAAAAGTTTGTGGTGAAATCTTTGATACGATGATTGCTCACTATATTTTGAATAATAATTTTTCTCATAGTTTAGATTCAATGTCAATGGAATTTTTCAATTACAAAAAAATTTCATTTGAAGAACTTTTTGAAAGTGGAGAAAAATATATTTGGGAAGTTCCGTTGGAAAAAATTTCTAACTATTCTTGTGAAGATGCCGATTTTACAATGCGAATTTACAATTTATTAAATTCTAAAATTCACAAAGAAAGGTTTGGGAACCTTTGTTATGAAATTGAATTTCCACTTACAAAAGTTTTGTGTGAAATGGAAATTATTGGGCAAAAGATTGATGTAATTTTTTTGGAAACTTTTTTTAACAATTTGAATTCCAAAGTTGAAGATTTAGAAAATTCAATTTACAATTTGATTGGAGAAAAATTCAATATCAATTCTCCAAAACAGTTGAGTGAAATTTTATTCAACAAACTTTCACTTCAAACAAAACAAAAAACAAAAACAGGATTTTCTACTAATACCTTTGTATTGGAAACATTAGTTGATAAACATCCCGTGATTGAAAAACTTATTGAACATAGAACATTTTCAAAACTCAAATCTACATTTGTAGATGGAATTTTAAAATCGGTTGATAAAAATTTTCGCATTCACACCTCGTTCCATCAAACAATTGCAGCAACGGGACGACTTTCAAGTAGTAATCCTAATCTTCAAAATATTCCAATTAGAACAGATATCGGAAGAGAAATTCGCAAATCTTTTATTACAGAAAAAAAATGGAAAATTGTTTCAGCAGATTATTCTCAAATTGAACTTCGCATAATGGCTCATAATTCTAATGACGAAGCGATGATTGAAGCATTTAAAAATGGGGAAGATATTCATACTTCAACTGCAGAAAAACTTTTTAGTGAAAATTTTTTTTTGGATAGTAGAGAAACGCGACGAAGAGCAAAGGAAGTAAATTTTGGAATCATCTACGGAATTGCTCCGTATGGACTTTCTCAAAATTTACAAATTCCACAGAGTGAAGCAAAAAAAATTATCACAACTTATTTTGAGAGATTTCCAAAAGTAAAAACATTTTTATCTGATACAATTGAATTTGCAAGAGCAACAGGATATGTTGAAACAATTACGGGAAGAAGAAGATATATTCCAAATATCAATAGCCAAAATGCTTCTCTTCGTGCAAATGCTGAACGTCAAGCAATAAATTCTCCAATTCAAGGAAGTGCTGCTGATATGATAAAAATTGCGATGGTCAATTTATCTAAAAAATTTAAAGAGAAAAATTTAAAAGCAAACTTACTCCTTCAAATTCACGATGAACTTGTGTTTGAGATTTTTGAAAACGATTTAAACGAAGCATTGAAACTCATTGAGTTTGAAATGAAAAATGCGTTGCAACTTTTAGTTCCTATTGAAATTACAATTGGTGTTGGAAACAATTGGTTTGAGTGTCATTAAAATTAAGATAAAATACATTTTCTTTTTTGTCAAGAAAAAAAAAATTCTTTTATTTCTCAAATTTTTTTTTAAAAAAAGCATGAAATTTTTTATAACAATTTTTTTCTTATCCATATTATTGATTGGTGGATGTAAAGAAGAATCATTTTTTACTACAATAAATCCACCTATTTTGGAAATAAGATTCAAAACCAAAACTTCTGAATATTTACCAACATATAGTTTACATAGACATTTATTTTTAAACAACATATCTTCTATTTTTGCGTTTAGAGAAAATGAATCGTTTATTGAAATTTTTTCTGATGTGAAAGCAACAGCAAGATCAAATTCAGCAATAGATGTTTTGGATAAAAAGTGTCTTGATTCAAGTTTAATTATTGGACAAGGTTATGTTCCAATAACTTCATTCTCACGACTTGAAATAAATATAGTTCCAGTTGTGTTTTCTTTTTTTAATGGAATAGGAAATAATCTTATCGCTGTCAATGATATAAGAGGAGATAACACATCAGTTTTGATTCCTGCTAACATTCAAACTTATGAAGGTAAAAAAACAATTGTAACTTGCGAATTTGATTTGGATAATTCTCTTCAAAGAACAATTTCACAAGGAGTTGATGTATTAGAAGTTACACCTCAATTTAGAATTTCTTCAATTAGAGTTGAATAAAATGAACAATATTTTTAAATTTGTTTTTGCAATAGTTTTTACTTTTATATTATTTAGTTGCACGAAGCCAACTGATTCGGGAAAACTTTTTGACAATCAATTGCCTGAAACTCAACTTGCAAATATTCCTCCACAAGATAGTGTTTATCAATTTGGAACAGCAAAAGTTTCACTTTCGTGGAGTGGAAAAGATAAAGATGGATTTATTACAGCGTTTAGTTTTCGTTGGAATTCAATACTTCGCGATTCAGTTGTAATTCCTGAAACACTTACTGGAAGTTGGAATACAATTTTAAATATTTCATTTGGAGGTGATATTAATTCAGCATTTGTTGTAAAAGTTGAAAATGCAAATGATGATAATGCTATTCCAAATATTTTCAAATATCTTTCTACTTTAACAGGAAACGTAAGTGATAGTGTTGAAAGATTGCTTGACAGTGGAAAAGTTTTAAATATTTTTGGAAGTGAAGTTTCAATTTACAATCCAATTGAGATTAAAAACCCAAGTCGCGGTACATTTATTTTTACTTCAAGTTCGCAAAACAATACACATACATTTGAAGTAAAATCAATTGATAACAAAGGAACAGAAGATTTAACTCCTGCAACGGTGAGTTTTGGAACACCAAAAATTTATCCTCCTGATACACGAGTTAATTATGAATTTACTTCAACTATAAATGGAAGAAAAATAGATAGAAATATTCGTATGATGCTTCCCTTTGCAACACCAACATTTAGTGGTGTTACATATAGTTTCATAGGAAGTGATTCACTTGGTTCTGATTTGGAATATCAATATAATATTGATGATAAAGGATGGTCAAATTTTTCTTCGTCAGATGAAGTAACATTTTTTGGAGCTCAATGTGATTCCACTAATGGAGCGTGGTATGATACTTCAAAAATTCATAACATTATTGTTCGTGCAAGAAACCAATACTATCTTGTAGATCCAACTCCAGATACTTTATATTTTAGAATTTATGTTCCAGAATTTACTGACGTAAATCGCCCCAAAAGATATTTGTACATTGATAATACTGATTCCACGGGAAACCAATTGGTAAGTTCTCCCGAAAGTCCATCACCACAAGATAGATACAATTTTTATCATTCAATTTTTGATTCACTCAATCTTTTTGGAGATGTAGATTATTATCTTGTAACTCCCAAAAAATCATTTCCCAATTTATTTACACTTGCAAAATATAGTGGCATATTTTTTTCAAGTGATAAAAAAGTTAGAGGAGGAGGTCCTTATATTGCTCGTCGTTTAGCATTAAAAAAAGAAGCAGTTGATGGAATTACTTCATATCTTGATTTAGGTGGAAAAATGATAATAAGTAGTTGGGATTTATATAATAGAATTTATGAACAAGAGTCGCGTGAAAAACTTTTTGATAATTATTTGCATTTAAGTTCTCTTTATATTCCTGATATGCAACTTCAAACTCGTGAGTGTGAAGGAGTAAATGGAAGTTTTGGATATCCTGAAATTTTTCTTGATACACTTAATGCAACAAAATTGCATCCATCACCAAATAATTTAATGGATTCAATTTTAATTACATATCCAATTGGTTTTGCTCAACAGATTTATTCTTTGAAATCATCAAATTCAAGTTACAATCAACAACCAATTGGAATTCGTTATTTAGGACCAACATATAAAATTATTTATTTTGGGTTTCCACTTTATTACACATATAAAGAAACAGCATATCTTGCGATAAGACAAGCATTTATAGATATTGGTGAATTAAATTTTTAAATCCAATGAATAAGTTAAAATTTTTATTTTTTGTTATACTGATAAATTTTCAAATTGTGTTTTCTTCTGGAAAAATTACGGGGAAAGTTGTAGATGCCTCAACTGGAGATGCATTATTTAATGTAAATATATTAGTTGTTGGAACGAGTCGTGGAGCGGTTTCTGATTTTGATGGTAAATTTACAATCGATAACATTGCTGCGGGAAAACATACGCTTCGTGCATCTTTAATTGGATATGAAAACAAAGAGGGGAAAGTAGAAGTAAAAGATGCTCAAACTGTAAATATAAATTTTAAACTCACATCAACTTCTGTTCAAATCAAAGGAGTGGAAGTTATGGGAGAATCTAAAATTGTAAATGTGCAAGCAACTTCTTCAACTAAAACAATGAGTTCTAAAGCAATTGAACAAATTCCAAATGTAAAAAGTGTGCAAGATGTAATGCAACTTCAAGCTGGAGCAGTGAAGATGGGAAACAATGTATTTCTTCGTGGAGGAAGAGCAAATGAAGTTCAATACATTGTAGATGGAATTTCTGTAAATGATGTTTTGGGAGGAAGTGCAGGAACAACTTCTGAAGCAAATTCTCAACTTCAACAATTTAATTCTGGAGTTGGAAATTCAATTTCAACTTCGGGATTGAATATTTCTACAAACGCAATTCAAACATTAAGTGTTACCACAAGTGGAATGGATGCTGAATATGGAAATGCACAATCGGGAGTTATTACAATCATTACAAAATCTGGTTCTGATAATTTTACTGGTTCACTTCAAATACGAGATGATGGAATGAATAACGCAACTTCATTCAATGAAAAATATTATTCCATTTCTTTTGGAGGTCCAATTGCAAAATTTGAATCTCAAAAACTTACATTTTTTATTTCATCTGATTTCAATCAAAGCGATGCTCCATATAATTTTATCAAAAACAGTTTTTACAATCCTTTGAGAAGAACAGTTCAAATACAAGGAAGTTTGGGAAATTTTTTGAAACTTTCATATTATGACAAGCTTTCAAATGAGTTTACTTTCAATGGAAAACTTCGTTACGATGTGAATGGAAGTGATCAATTTAGTTATTCATATCGCACAAATTCAGGAACATATCACGACTATCGTCATATATGGAAATTGCTTGCAGATTCTTCTCGTCAAAATGAAAATGTTTCTGAACAAAACACTTTTCAATGGATGCATTTTATTGGCAATGATGGATATTTGAGAATGCAAGGAAGTATTTTACAAATTGGAAGAAACGAATCTGTTTCAGGACTTAAGCCATATGAATACTCTCCAATTACAGATGCCACACAATATGATCCAAGTAGAGATGGATTTTATGATTTGGGTTCAAGCCAAGTTTGGAAAGATAGTAGAACAACAGTTTCTACAATTAAATTTGATTTGAATAATCCAATTGCTGAAAATATTTTTTTCAAAACAGGATTTGAATATAATTTTGAAAAAATTCTTTCAACTGAAATTTCGTATCCACTTGGAAAAATTTCTTACAATGGTCAAACTTATTCTGCTCCATATCCAGATTCTGTTCGTTATGATGAAGGTGAATTTCCGGGTTATGGTGTTTATCGTTGGTATCTTTCAAATATGCCGCAAACAGGTTCAATGTATGTTCAAAACAATATGAAAATTTTTGGAACAAATTTACATATTGGTTTAAGATATGATTTTCTTTATGTTGGCGAAGAAGTTTTTGAAAGAAAATTTATTGATGCTTGGAAAGATGCAACAGGATTTGATTCTACAAAATGGGATTGGAATAAAAATAGTTTGATGGATGCAATGTTGAGTGGAAAAATTAGTCCACGACTTGCAATAAATTTTCCAATTACAGATAGAGTTGGTTTCTTTTTCAACTATGGACACTTTATGCAATTTCCCGAAAGAATGCTATATATTAGACCCGCATATGTTGTGGATGAAGATATAACAGTTGGAAATCCAAATTTAAAACCACAAAGAACAGTTCAATATGAAAGCGGTTTTGAAAGCCAAATTACAGATGATTTAGCTCTTGGAATAAGAGGGTTTTACAAAGATATATTTGATTATGTGATTACACTTCCTGCAGAAAAAGTTTTGATTTATATGAATAATGATTTTGCAAGTTCTCGTGGATTTGAAATTACTTTAAATAAAGGTCTTGTAAAATATTTTTCAGGAAACGTAAGTTATTCATATCAAATTGCAAAAGGTCGTTCAAGCAATCCATTTGAAAGTGCTATAAGTTCAAACTTTCAACTTCCACGAGAAAGCCGTCTTGATTGGGATCAAAGACATACGTTAAATCTATTTTTAAATTTCAGAGTTGATGAAAATGATGATTTCTCAATTTTTGAAATTCCATTTTTTAATGATTGGGGAAGTTCGCTCACTTGGTCATTTGGAAGTGGATTTCCATATACTCCAACTTCATCTCGCGTAAGCACAATTGAAGATGCTTACAAAAAAAATACTGCAGATGGTCCATCAACTCACACAGTGAATTTTGCATTTTATAAAAAATTCCGATTGCTAAACAAAATGAACATAGATATTACATTTGACATTTTAAATATTTTGAATACAAAAAATGTTACAAGTTTAGGAGATGGATTTAATGTGAATGAAGGTCGTCAATTTCAATTTGGAGATTATGATATAAATACGAACCAAATGTATCAATGGTATCAAATGCCAAGCAAACTTCCACCATACATTTATGGAAATCCACGACAAATACTTTTGGGAATGAAACTCAATTGGGGATAAAAATCAGTTTAATTTTATGAATAAATTTATTGCTTTAATTCTAGTTTTTAGTTTTTCAGTTTTTTCTTTTGCAAGAGAAAAAAATAAAATTGTTTCAAAACCAAAACGCAACCAAACTTCATCTATCTCTCCAAATTATGAACATAGATATCAAGGAGAAAATTCTGATATGAAGGTTTTGATAAGTAATAGTTCTACAATAGGAAAACAAGCGTGGAATGTTGGAAGTCAATCTTCGCCTCCCGCTGAAACTCTTGGAATTGAATATAAGGTTTCCAGTTTTGAACATATGTATGGAGCAGGCATTTGGGTTGGCGGAAAAATTGATACATCAGTTGTGGGAAATATGCAAGAAGGAATAAAAGTTGTTTCAACGGGATATGAAGGAAATGGTGCAATTCAAGAACTTTTTCCGGGTTCATTACTTGAAGATAAAATTTGGGTTGTAACTGATACAGTAAAACCAGAAGGTTGGGATGAGTATTGGAATTTTCCATTTAAAAAAGTTTCAGATGAAGATTTTTATGTAAGATATCGTGATTATGGAACTGGAACCAATGTTGCAAATCATATTCCAATGAATGTAGAAGTAATACAAAAAACATTTTCTTGGAGTGATGAATATGCTTCGGGAATTATGCCTGTAGATTTAAGAATAATAAATAGAGGAAATCGTCCAATAACAGAAGCATATGTTGGTTATTTTCTTGATGGAGATGTTGGACAAATCACTACACCAACTTATTATGAAGATAATTATTCAGGATATATTTCCGATTTGAGATTAGGTTATATTCATAATCCAATTGCAAAAAAAGCATCTCCTATTGGATGTGCTTTAATTCATCCTTCAATTTTAGTTGATAGTTTGAGATATACTTATCAATGGTTAGATTTTACAACGAATAATATTCAAGATGATAATGATGCGGAAAGATATGATAATCTAATGGCTCGTGGAACTGTTGTAAATGGACAGTCATCTCAAATTTCACAGTTGAGTGATACGCGTTTTATTCTCTCATTTGGACCATTTACAATTAATCCAAATGATACTATAAATGTTGTTTTTTCAATACTTTCAGGAGATAATGTAGAACATTTAAAATCAAATGCAAAAAAAGCAATTGAAATTTATCGTCTTGGTTACAAACTTCCATTTGTTCCACCATCTCCAAAACTAAAAGCAGATGTTGGAGATAAAAAAATTCGTTTAATTTGGAATAGAGATCCTCTAAGTGCGTGGGATGATTCAAACAATGTTGCAAACCACGATAGCATTAGAAATCCACATGGAAATGATACAACGGGAGGTTTTGTGTTTGAAGGATTTAGAATTTATCGCAGTATAGATCCTTCTGATAGACCACCACTTGAAAGTTTTACGCTTCTTCGTCAAGTTGATGAAATAGATGAGTTTGAATTTAATACAGGGATTGAAACAACTTATGTAGATGATGATTTAATGAGAGGAAATACATATTGGTATTCAGTTACTTCGTTTTCAATTCCAAACGAATTTATACAAGGTCAAGATACTTCTTTAGATACCGTGAGAACACTTCCAACTGAATCTTCGATTCGTGAAAATTGGGTTAAAGTTGTGGTTCCATTTACTCCTGCTGAAAAACCAAACCAAGTTATGGTTGTTCCAAATCCATATCGTGTGGATGAGAGTTATACATTTGAAAACGGAGGTTGGGAAGGAAAGACAGAAAATTGGAATGAAAATAAAAGAATGATTCGGTTTATTCACACTCCAAAAAAATGTACTATAAAAATTTTTTCACTTGCGGGAGATTTAGTTGATGAAATTTATCACAATGATCCAGAAAATGGTTATGTAGATTGGGAGTTATTAAGTCAAAGCAATCGTGCAATTGCAAGTGGAATTTATGTTTTTACAGTTGAATCGGATGAATTTGAAACACAAGTTGGAAAGTTTGTAATTATCAGATAAAAATTATGAAACAAGTTTTAAGTATTATTTTATTTTTCTTTTTAATTTCAAATGCAATTTCAGGAGAAAGAGCAGGAATTGTTTCGGGACAATTTTTAAAACTTCCTACAAATGCAAGAATTGTTGGAATGGGTTCAGCACAAGTTGCACTCGCTAGTGGAGTAACTTCTCTTGCTTTTAATCCAAGTGGAATTTTAAGTGTAGAACAAACAGCAGTTGCATCTTCGTATTCAAAGTGGTTTGCAAATATAAATCATTCATTTATTGGAGGAGTTATAAATTATGAAGACATTGGAACAATTGGAATTGGAACAACAATTCTTTCAACAGATGATATGATTGAAACAACACCACTTAATCCCGAAGGAACGGGAAGAAAATTTACTTCTGGAGATTATGCCTTCCATCTTGTTTATGCAAAAAAAATTAGTACAGAATTTTCAGTTGGAGTTGGAGTAAAATATATTTATTCGTTTCTTTTCAATGATGAAATAACTGCAAAAACATTTGCATTTGACATCGGAACACTTTACGATATCGCAGAAATTAATACACGACTTGGTGTTTCAATTACAAATCTTGGAGATGATATTCAATATGTTCGTGAAGCGTATGCTATTCCAACAGCATTAAAATTTGGAACAAATACTGTTTTATATGAAGATGAGTATTCTAAATTTATCACGGCATTTCAAGTTTCTCGTCCAAATGATGCTGATGAACAATACAATCTTGGAGTTGAATATGCATTTCAAAATTTTGCACTTCGCAGCGGATATAAGTTCAATTATGATGCTGAAAATCTTACACTTGGTTTTGGATATGACATTCCAAATATTTTAAAAATTGATTATGGTTTCAATAATTTTAAAGTGTTGCCATCTACTCATACATTTTCTTTTGAAGTAAATTTTTAATTATGATGAAAAATATTTTTTTGAGTTTAATTTTATTTTCAATAATTGGATGCGAACTTACAACAGATATTATTCCACCAAAACAAAATTCACAAGTTTCAAACCATCTTGTGATAAATGAAGTATTTGCACTTTCACCATCTCATCAAAGTACATATTCTTGGATTGAAGTTTTAAATCCAACACCTACTTCAATAAATACAATTGATGAATTTGAAATTGCACGTGATACAGTTGTTGCAATTATTGGTCAAGATACATCAATGTTTATTCAAGACACAGTTTTAATTTCAGGATATTATTTACAAATTGAAGCAGAGACAGAATCTGGAAATCCATTTTCTCCAATTCCTCCAATTTCTCTTGGAAAAAGAAAAATGTATGTTCCACTGAATCCAAATTCTATGTCATATTTATTTTCTCCATTTATGAGAGAGTTTGGAGGTGGAGATTCTATTAGAAAGATGCCACTTGATAAAGACGAATTAATGTTGATTACAAATGATTATGGACGACTTGAAGATCATACCGATTATGGTGAAGGTAGAATTTTGCAACCTCAAGTATTATTTGATTTTGATACACTTGTTATGTTGGGAGATTTTTTTGGAACTATTAGTGAAAGTAAAATTTTTGGAGTATATACAAGTTACAAACTTTCTGAAACAAGTGAAATAAACCTTGTAAAAATTAAACATAAAATTATTTCACACAACGAAAACTTGGAGATAAATGGAATTCCATTTCCACTTGAATTTGTGGTAATTGATTCTATAATTTCTTATGAAAAAAATATTGTGGATGTTGTTCGTTTTGGAAATTATCCAACTTTAATTGGAGATGGAAACGAATCAGCAGGATTAATTCCTGAATTTAATTCACTTGCAAGATTTGCAGGAGGTTATCATACGGGAAATACAAAAAATGATTTTTATTTTGAGCCACAACCACTTCCTCTTTATCACAACGGAAGAAGAAAATAGTTTTTTTTACAAACTTAACTCAATAATTTTTTGACAAAGCGATTCAAAATCAATTCCAATTGATTTTGCTGCTTTTGGAACTAAACTTGTTGAAGTCATTCCGGGAAGTGTATTTACTTCTAAACAGAAAAACTTTTCATCATTTCTTAACCTAAAATCAACTCTCGCAAATGTTTTGCAATTTAATCCATTAAAAGCATTAAGAGCAGCAAGTTGAATTTTTTGTGTCAAATCATTATCTATTTTTGCGGGACAAATATATTCAGTTTCACCTTTTGTATATTTTCTTGTGTAGTCGTAAAAATTTTTTTTAGGTTTAATTTCTATAATTGGAAGCGGAGAATTTTCCAAAATTGAAACTGTCAATTCTTGTCCTTCAATATATTCTTCCAAAAGAATTTTATTTGAATGAACAAATGCCAAATCAATTGCATTTTGCAATTGATTTTCTTCTTTTACAATTGACATTCCAATTGTTGAGCCACCGTCGTTTGGTTTTACAACAATAGGAAATTTTATGTTTTCTAAATTTTGATTTTTATTTTTTTCAAGTTGAATCCAATTTGGAGTTAAAATATTTTCTTTTTGAAAAAGAATTTTAGAAATATGTTTATCCATTGCCAAAGCACTTGAAAACGAATTTGAACCCGTAAATTTTTTTTCACGAAGCTCCAAAAGTGTTTGAATAGTTCCATCTTCACCGTATTTTCCGTGAAGAGTTAGAAAAACCAAATCTATATCATACAACAAATTTGAAAAAATAGTTTCATGATAACTTGATGGAGAAAATTTTTTACTTTCATTTATATCAAATGAAAATTGTGAAATGTTTTCTGGAATTTCATCTATCAAATTTTTTTTTTGATTTTTTCCAAATGCAGGATCAATTGCAATTACATTATGTCCCAAATTTTGAAGTGCAAAAAGTACACTTTTTCCTGAAGCGAGTGAAACATTTCTTTCTGTTGAAATTCCACCTAAAAATACTGCTATTTTCATTTTGTTTGTGAGTATATTTGAAAAAGTTTTTGAAAAATGATTACTATTGACTATAGAAACATAGAATTTGTTGCCAAAAATTTGAACAAAATATACTTGAATTATTTGTATGATTTTAATAAAGTTCAAAATTTTTTCAATGGAGATTTCAGAAATTCTCTTAATTTTTTATCTATTGCAAATTCAATTTCAAAGGAAAAAAAAATTAGAGAAAAAGTATCTAACGTAATTTTTTCTCAAATGCAAAAATTTGAAATAAGTGATGAAACGAAAAATAACATTGAATGTTTGAAAAATGAAAATACATTTGCTATTGTAACGGGACAACAAAGTGGAATTTTTCTTGGACCACTTTATACAATTTACAAAACATTTACTGCTATTCAACTTGCAAAAAAATTGTCAGAAAAATTTCCTGAAAAAAAGTTTGTTCCTATTTTTTATCTTGAATGTGAAGATCACGATTATGAAGAAATTAGTTTAATAAAAATTTTAAATAAAGAAAAAAAAGTATCTACACACAGATATTTTTTAAATAGTAAAAATGAGAAAGCACAAGTTGGAAGTTTAAATTTTGATTTATCTATTGAATATTTTAAAGAGAAAATTTTAGATGATTTAATACATACTGAATTTAGTGATGAATTGAAAAAAAATTTTTTGTCGTTATATAATTATGAAAATAATTTTGCTGATTCTTTCACAAAAATTCTTCTAAAACTTTTTGGAGAATATGGGTTAGTAATTTTAAATCCATTTGACAAAGAACTAAAAAAAATTTTAATTCCAATTTTTGAAAAAGAAATACTTGAATATCCAACATCTTCACAACTTCTTGTTACTCAAACCGATAAAATTGAAAAAGAATATGTTTCTCAAATAAAAATTCGTCCAATCAATTTATTTTTTACTTATAACGATGAACGTTATGCTCTTGAACCATTTTATGATGACATAAATTTAAAAGGAACAAGAATAAATTTTTCAAAAAAAGAGATTTTGGATTTTCTTCATACAAATCCTGAAAAATTTTCTCCAAATGTTTCATTTCGTCCAATTTGTCAAGATTATATTTTGCCAACTGTTTCTTATGTTGGAGGTCCATCTGAGATTGCATATTTCACGCAAATTAAACCACTCTACAATTACTTTGGACTTACAATGCCAATTATTTTTCCGCGAGTTTCACTTACAATTTCAGAAAGTGATACTCAAAAAGTAATTGAAAAACATAAATTAAACCATGAAAATTTATTTGAAGAAAAGGAAATTTTAAAAAATAAAATTTTAAATCACGTTGTTGATTCTCAACTTGATAAATTTTTTGAAGAGTCAAAAATGAAATTGAAAGAAATATTAGACGATATTGAAAATAAAGTGCAAAATGTGGATTTAACTTTAAAAAATAATTTTGAAACTGTAAAAAATAAAATTTATTATCAAGTTGAAAATATAAAACATAAGACAATTGAAATGGAGAAAAAAAAGTTTTCTACAATTTCAAATCAAATTGAAAAATCAGCAAATTCGTTTTTCCCAAATGACAATTGGCAAGAAAGAGAATTGAATGTAATTTATTTTTTGAATAAATATGGAATTCTTTTTTTTGAAAAACTTTTTGAGGAAATTGAGATAGAAAACTTTAATCACCAAATTTTTCATATTAGTAAATAACTTTTTCCAATGTAAGTCCTTTTGATGGTGCTGATTGAGATGCAAAAATTCTATTTTTAGAAAAAAATATTTTATTAAATTCTTCAATTGAAATTTTTTTTCTTCCAACATCTATCAATGTTCCAACAATTGCTCTCACCATTCCGTGAATAAATCTATTTGCTTTAATTGAAAAAATAAGTAATTGATTTTCTTCTCTCCATTCAGCAAATTTTACTTCACAAATTGTATTTTTTACTTCATCAATTGATTTACAAAAAGATGAAAAGTCAAACTTTCCAATCAAATTTTTTGCACATTTATTCATCTTTTTTATATCAAGTGGATAAAAAATTTCAATTGAAAAATTTTTTAAAATAGCAGTTGGAATTTTTGAAATTGTGTAAGAATATTCTCTTAATTTTGCGTCAAATCGAGAATTGTAAAAAATATCTACATCTTCTACATCATAAATTGCAATATCATTTGGAAGAAGCCCATTGAATGCGCTTAAAATTTTTTTGCAACTTAAATTTACCTCAGTTTTGAAATTTGCAATTTGTCCTTTTGCATGAACTCCTGTGTCTGTTCGTCCTGCTCCAATTAATTTAATTTTATGTTTTAAAAATTTTTCTCCAATATTTTCAATTTCACTTTGAACAGTTCTCAAATTATTTTGAGTTTGCCATCCAAAGAAATTTGTTCCATCATATTCAATTGAAAGTTTTATATTCCTCATCTACAATTTTTTTGAAATAGAAATTTTGAAGCCATTTGTTAAATACAAATTTTCAAATTTCAAATTCAAACCAATATCTTCATTGAAGGATTTTACAAGTAGAAAAGAATTTATAGCACTTATAATATGATTTACGGCAATTCCTCCCACAACGAATTTTAAATTATTGAATGCTTCATCACTTTTAATTCTCATTTCACGATAATTTTTTCGTTGTGAATCATTTTCCCAATTCCAATTATAAATTACATCCCAATAAATTTCATTATTTTCTCCACTCAAAAGTTTTGCATTATTATATTCGTCTATATTTAAATAGTTTCCAATATCTACAAAATATTTTTCATTTTTTCTATTGAGAGAAATTCCTGCATTTATTTTTGCAAATTCTCTTGCATCATCTTTTAAAATATTTCCATATGAATTAAATCCAAAATAAGTGAGCCAAAGTGAAACTTCTGTAATGATATTGTATTTTCCATCGCTTAAATTTCCTGCATAATATTCTCCGCTTCCGGGAAGAATAAGTGATAGAGCAATAGCAATTTGTGGATTTTTTTTAGGTTTATTTTCTTCAACTAAATTTATTTTATAGTTTTTTGGAAGTTGTAAATTTGTTACTTTATTTTGAGAGAAAATTATTTCACAAAAAATTATCAATAAAAATATTTGTTTTGTATGTTGCATAAGTTAAACTATTTTTCCTTTACAAATCTCTGAAGAAATTTTTTCTATTTCAACAGTTTGAATTGTATTTATAAGATCATCGGTTGCATCAAATTCTACACGAATATAATTTGTTGTAAGTCCTGAATAAAAACCATTTTCTAATTTGCTTTCTATTAAAATTTCCATTTTTTTTCCAATGAAATCATTGTAGAAATTAAATTTTTTCTTGACATTCAAATTTCTTAACATTTCATTTCTTTTAAAACGAATTTTTGGCTCCACTTTATTTTCCAATTGAATTGCAGGAGTATTTGGTCTTTCTGAATATGTGAATATGTGTAAATATGTTGCAGGAAGTTCTACAAGAAATTTATACGTTTCTTCAAAATGTTCTTTCGTTTCATTTGGAAATCCAACAATAACATCTATACCAATTCCGCAAGTTTTATCCTTTGTTTTTATGTATTCTAAAATTTTTTTGTAGTTCGTAGTTGTATAACGACGACGCATGAGTTGTAAAATTTCATCGTTTCCACTTTGCAAAGGAATGTGAAAATGATTACAAAATTTTTCAGATTCAAAAACAAAATCTATAATTTCTTTTGTCAAGAGATTTGGTTCAATTGAACTAATGCGAAAGCGATTTATTCCATTTACTTTATCCAATTCTTGAATTAGTTTTAAAAATGAAGAATTATTTTTCTTCCCAAAGTCACCTACATTTACTCCCGTTAAAACAATTTCTCTAAACCCCAAATCAGCAAGGTATTTTGCTTGTTTTACACACTCTTCAATTGATTGACTTCTGCTTTCTCCTCTTGCAAGTGGAATTGTACAAAACGTACAATTGAAATCGCACCCATCTTGAATTTTTAAAAATGCTCTTGTTCTATCTCCAACTTCAGAAGAAAATGCGACATTGAAATCAGTTATTTCATCAACTGGAGAAGTAAAAATTTTTGGAACAGAATTTTTTTGGAATGAATTTACATGTTCAAAAAAATTGAGTTTTTCTTTTGCTCCAAGTACAATATCTACTCCATCAATTGATGCAATTTGTTCAGGTTCAAGTTGAGCATAACATCCCGTTACAGCGACAAAAGTATTAGGAGATTTTCTAAGAGATTTTCTAATTATTTGTCTTGCTTCTCTATTTGCTCTTTCGGTTACAGAACAAGTGTTTAAAATGAAAATATCTGGATTCTCATTCAAGTCAACAATTTCAAATCCATTTTCTAAAAATTTTTTTCCAAGTGTAGATGTTTCTACAAAATTTAATTTGCAACCAAGTGTGTGAAATGCAACTTTCTTTTTCATACAAAATCTTAAAATAAAAATAAGAAATAAAAAAAGAGTTGTCAAAATTTTTGACAACTCTTTTTTTATTACAAACTGAAATTATGAAACACTTTCTATGTTATTTTCATCCGATTTTTTTTCATTTTTTATTTTATCGGGAAAATTAAACAATTTTTCTGTTTCAAGAACTTCTTCATCAGGTGAACTTATTACAACTTCACTAGCTTTGATTTTTGTTAAATTGAATTTTGATGAATATTCATCTGCAATGGATTGCTCTTTATCTTTCAAGTAGTCTAAAACTGAAAGTACTATTCGTCTATTTTCTGCATCGAATTCAATAATTTTTGCAGAGATTGTTTCTCCAGTTTTAAATCGTTTATTCAAATCTTTAATTTGATTTTGTGACAAATGTGAAGCAGGAATAAATCCATCCACTTCATTTGGAAGTTCTACAATAATTCCTTTTTCGATTGCACGAGAAATTTTACAATCAACTTCCATTCCAACTTTGTAAATTGTTTCTAAATTTTCCCATGGATTTTCAAGAAGTTGTTTATGTCCAAGTGAAATTTTTCTTTCGTCATAATTTAAATCAATCACAATGACATTTATTTTATTACCTTTTTTTACAATGTCAGATGGATGTTTTATTTTCTTTGTCCAAGATAAATCAGAAATGTGAACAAGACCGTCAATTCCGTTTTCAAGTTCTACAAATGCACCATAAGCTGTTATGGATTTAATTATTCCAGTATGAGTTGTTCCAATTTTGAATTTTTCCATAATTTTTATCCATGGATCTGGTTCAAGTTGTTTGATACTCAAAGCAAGTTTTTTCTCTTCTTTATTCAATTCCACAACAATTGCCTCCACATTTTGTCCGAGTGAAATAAATTGTGCGGGTTTTTTGATATGTTGTGTCCAACTCATTTCGGAAATATGAACAAGTCCTTCAATACCTTTTTCAATTTCAATAAATGCACCATAATCTGTAAGTGAAACAATTTTTCCAGATACTTTCATTCTCAATGGAAACTTTTCTTCAATATTTTCCCAAGGATGTGATGTGAGTTGTTTCATTCCAAGCGAAATTCTCTTTTTATCTTCACTAAGTTCAGTGATTGCAACTTGTACTTTTTGGCCAATTGATACAATATCATTTGGTGAATTTACTCTTCCCCAAGATAAATCTGTAATATGAATTAATCCATCAATACCACCAAGATCTACAAATACGCCAAATCCTGTAATTGCTTTTACTATTCCTTCAATTACTTGGCCTTTTTCAAGTGTCTCTAAAACTGTTTGACGATGTTCTGCCATTTCTTCTTCCATCAATACTTTATGGCTTACTACAACATTTTCTAATGCGTGATTTATCTTTACAATTTTTATATCCAATTCTTTATCAATATATGCGTCAAAATCACTTACAGGATGAATGTCAACTTGTGAACCTGGAAGAAATGTTTCAATTCCAAGTAAGTCAACAATTAAACCACCTTTAACTCTGCGAATTACTTTTCCTTTAACTATTTCGTTATTTTCAAAAGTGGCTAAGATTTTTTTCCAAACCAACACAAAATCAGCACGAGTACGAGAGAGTATAATTCCACCATCTACATCTTCAGATTTTTCCACAAATACTTCTATGCTATCTCCAACGTTAAGTTCAGAAATATTTTTGAATTCTGTGATTGGAATTATTCCTTCTGACTTGTGACCAACATTTATAAATACGCTGTCAGTTTCAATAGCAGTAATTGTTCCGCTTATGATTTCATTTTCGTTTATTGTAACAAATGTTTGTTCAAAGAGTTTTGTGAAGTCATCATTGCTGTTATTAGCAAAATCATGTTCACGAATTTCGGCAACTTTACTATATGAACTTTTTTGTTTTTTCAATGATATTTTTTGTGAAACTTCATTTGAAGTTTTGATAACTAAATTTTCTTTTTCCATGATCAATTTCTTTTCTTCAATTACGAAGATATAATTTGTATACTTTCAAGTGAAAGTAGAGGTTAATAAAAATAAATTGTTAAATAATTTGTTTTGCTAGTTCAACAATTTTTTCAACTTGGGTGTCAATAGTTAAATGTGTTGTGTCGATTTCAATTGCATCAATTGGTTTTTTAAGAGGGCTAATTTTACGTGTTGAATCTAATTTATCTCGTGTTTGAATTTGATAAACAAGTTCTTCATTTGAAATTGAAATTCCCTTTCCTAAAAATTCATTTTCTCTTCGTTTCATTCTTTCTTCCAAATTTGCAGTAAGAAAAATTTTGAGTTGAGCATCCGGAAAAACCACACTTCCAATATCTCTTCCTTCTACAACATATTCACCATTTTTTGCAATTTGTCTTTGTAGTTCTACCATTTTTTCTCTTACAATTTCTATTGCACTAATTTTACTCACATTTTCAGTGACAAAACGAGAGCGAATTTCATCACTCACATTTTTTCCATTTAAAAGAACAATTTCTTGTTGAAATTCAATCTTTATTTTGTTGAGCAAATTTTCAATTTTATTTAAATCATTTTCCGTTTTTTCAGTGATTAAATATAATGTTACTGCTCTATACATTGCACCGGTGTCAAGATATTGATAATTCAATTTTTTTGCAACAAGTTTTGCAGTTGTGCTTTTTCCAACACCAGATGGTCCATCTATCGCAATAATAATTTGCTTCAACTTAAGAAAAATTGAGCCAAAATATAAGAATTTGTTTTACTTTAAAAAAAAGCAAACTTGAATTCTAAAATACTTTTTATATTTGTGTATGTATTTTATTATTATTATAATTTTTTGTTTTCAAATTTCTCTTACGCAAGAAATTCCAACTCTCAAAAACTATGTGAATGATGAATGTGGATTTCTTTCTCAAAGTGAAAAAAATAATTTGGAAAAATTTTTAAATGAGTATGATAGAAAAACTTCTAACCAAATTATAGTTTTAACAATTCCAAGTTTGAATGGAGAAAGCATTGAAAACTTTTCCATTAGTGTTGTTGAAAAAAATAAAATTGGAGTAAAAGGAAAAGACAATGGAGTATTGATTTTAATTGTAAAAGATATTCGTAAAGTTAGAATTGAATCTGGTTATGGACTTGAAGGAGTTTTAACTGATGCGAAATCATCAATGATAATTCACAATTTATTTGTTCCCAATTTTAAAAGTGGAAATTACTATTTAGCAATTTCTGAATCAATAAAAGAAATTGTCAATGTTATTGGTGATGAACACAGAGGAGAGAAAAAAAGTTTTGTTAGGAAAAATTTTAAACTTCTTTTTGTTATTGTAATTTTTGTTGCATTTTTTTTACAAGGAATTTTTTCTCGTCGTAAAAATTATGTTTATTCATCAAGTGGATATAGCCGTTTTGGTGGTGGTCCATTTGTTGGTGGGTTTGGTGGAGGAGGTTTTGGTGGATTTGGCGGCGGCGGATTTAGCGGTGGAGGAGGAAGTTTTGGAGGTGGTGGCGCAAGTGGAAGTTGGTAAAATTTTTTCCAAATTAAAAAATTGAATTGCTATTAGAATTTACTTCACTAAAAATAAATTTCTCAAATTATAAAAAGTTTTATTTCAAATTGAGTAGTATTTTTTATAGATTTAATTGTTTCTACCATACTTTTATTTTCAATAAAAGTAAATCAACTTTTTCGTTATGTTCTTTTCACAAAGGTGTTAAAATATAAATGAGTAAATCAAAAGTTGTTGTTCTAAAAACAAATCCAAAAACTGTTTTAGAAGATTATCAAAAATTGTTTGAACTTGCTGAAATGAAATTTTTTTTTTCAAGTTCATCACAAACAATTTTAAAAGACAATATTACTTGGCATTTTCCATATTTGAGTTCAAATACAACACCGTGGCAACTTGAAGGAACAATTCTTGCATTGAAAAAAAATGGTTTTGATAATTTGGTTTCAGTTCATAACGACACAGTTGTAACAAATCCATATAAAGGAGAAAAATTAAATAAACTTGCACCAATTTTTTCCAAATATAATATTGAGGAAAAATATAATTTTAATTCCAACGAAATACAATGGATTGAATATAAACCAAAATCTAAAATGCTTGCGTTGAATAAAATTTATCCTGAAGGAATTAAAATCCCAGAGTTTTTTATTGGGAAAAATATTGTTCATCTTCCAACAGTAAAAACTCACATTTACACAACTACAACAGGAGCAATGAAAAATGCTTTTGGAGGACTTCTCAATACGCGAAGGCATTATACGCATACTTGGATTCACGAAACACTTGTGGATTTACTCGCAATTCAAAAAGAAATTCACAGTGGAATTTTTGCAGTAATGGATGGAACAATTTGTGGAAATGGTCCCGGACCAAGAACTATGATTCCCGTTGAAAAAAATTTTATATTAGCGTCAAATGATCAAGTTGCAATTGATGCTGTTGCTGCAAAAATGATGGGATTTAATCCAATGAATATAAAATACATTAGATTAGCACACGAACAAAAACTTGGTATTGGAAACCCAAATGAAATTGAAATAGTTGGTGAAGATATTTCAAATGTGAATTTTAATTTTTATGTTGGAGATAATGTTGCAAGTTTAGCAGGGGATGTTTTATGGTTTGGTCCTTTGAAAAAAATTCAGTGGTTATTTTTTCACACACCACTTGTTTATTTATTTGTGTTTGCTTCATATTTGTATCATGATTTTATTTGGTGGCCAATTAAAGGGAAGAAAAATCAAAATGAAGTAAGAAGAAATTCTAAATGGGGAAAACTTTTTGATGAATACTAAAATAGATTTAAACTTTTGATAAATTATTATTTATTTTAAATTATATGATAAATTGCAAAAAATAAAATAAACAGATGTTAAACTTTTTTCAAATGGTTGTGTCTTAATGAACGAAACTAATTCTATGAGTTAGTTGTATACTTTAAAATAATATTTCAATAACAAAAAACAAATAATTAAAATGCCTAAAAATCTAATAAAAATCATTGGTGTATTTGTATTTATTGTTTTGATAAATACAGTGTTTGCTCAACAACTCCCTCCAACTCCACAAAATTTAGTTGTTGAACAATATATTACACCAAATCCAAATGGAAATGTAAGTGCTTACTTACATTGGGAAATGCCTGCAAATTCTTTTTATAATTATAAAATTTATAGAGCAGTTGATTCCTCTGAATTTACTGAGAGAGGCAATTCTCATCATATATATTTTTACGATTGGGAAACTCCTTTTGAACACACATATAGTTATTATGTGAAAGCAGTTGGTCCAAATGGGGTTTTGAGTGAAGCAAGTAATACGGTACAGTTTACACCAGTTACACCACCACCACCACCAATTGGAACAATTTCTGGAACAGTTACAATTGATGATGGAACAGCATTACCTATTGCAAAAGCAAAAGTAAGATTATATCGTGGAAACTCAAATTGGTCCGCAAGAGAAGTTTTAACAGATTCTCTTGGAAATTTCTCTGTCAATGTAGATACGGGAAACTATTTTATTCAAACGAAGAAAGAGGGATTTGTAAGTGAATGGTTTGATAATAAACTTGAGAGAAATGTAGCAGATGTTGTAAGTGTTGCTGAAAACTCAAGTATTGTATTAAGTGTTGCACTCGCACTTGTTCCACCACCACCAATTGGAATTATCGGAGGAATGGTTGTGGATGATATTACATTGAATCCAATTGCAAATGCAAAAATTCATTTCTATGCAGAAAATTCAGGACATTCAACGAAACATGTGAAAACAGATTCATCAGGAATTTATTTTGCAGAACTTCCTCCGGGAAACTATGTAATCAAAGCATCAAAAGATGGTTATAATGGAGAATATTTTGACAATAAAGTTGAAAGATCACAAGCAGATATTGTAGTTGTTGCAGATGATTCAACTTCAACAGCAACATTTGCACTTACAGCAATTGCTCCTCCAACAATGTATAATTTCAGTGGAACAATTACTGACTCAACAGGAACGTCTATTGCGGGAGCAAAAGTTGTTATACTTCGCAGTGGAGGACACTTCCGTCGAGCTCACAGATATCTTGGTGAAAACATAATAAGTGGTGAAGATTATTTCTTAAATGGTCATGGGAAACTTCGTGGTGTTGCGTGGAAAGGTGAAACAGATGAAAATGGAAATTACACTGCTTCATTAGTTGGTGGAAAAGCATACATTGTGTTTGCAAAGAAAACGGGATATTTTTCCGAATACTATAACGATAAACCAACTCCACAAGATGCTGATAAAATCACACTTGTATCTGATACAACAGGAATTAATTTTGTTCTTACATTAAATCCTGAAGTTCAAAATGGTGTAAATGGAGTTGTAAAAGATGAAACTGGAATTGGTGTTTTATCAAATGTTGTGTTAGTGAAACTTTCTACAAATGGAAGATCAAAATGTGTAAAACATACTGTAACAGATTCTCTTGGAAAATATTCATTTGCAAATATTCATTCAGGAAATTATTTTGTAAAAGCAATTCCACATTCAACATATGCACCTTCTTGGTATGATGCTATAAATTGTGGAACTTATGAATGGCAAAATGCTGATACAGTTAATATCACTGGATATATTTCAGGAATTGATATTTGTGTTATTCCACAAAACGATAGTGGGTTTTCAAAAATCAGCGGTACAATTGATGATATACAAAACACAAAACTAAATGGAGTAACTGTGTTTGCAATTAATATTTCTGACAATTCAATTGCAGGATATGACATTACAGAAATGAATGGATATTATTCAATTGATAATTTACAAAGTGGCGAATACAAAGTAGTTGTTGATTTTGCTGATTATGTTCAAGAATCTACTCCAACAATTTCAATAGGATTTGCAAATCAATATCAATCGAACAACACTAATGTGAAACTTATTCCAACATCTCCACTTGGTGTAAGTGATGAAACATCTGTTCCAAAAACATTTGCACTTCATCAAAATTATCCAAATCCATTCAATCCCAAATCAACTATTAAATATGAAATTGCAAAAAATGGATTTGTGAGTTTAAAAGTATATGATATTATTGGAAATGAAGTTGCAACGATTGTAAATCAAAATCAAAACGCAGGAATTTATGAAATATATTTTGATGCAAGTGATTTGAACAGCGGAATTTATTTTTACAAATTGACAACAAATAATTTTTCTGAAATAAAGAAAATGATT
>SXGU01453709.1_pt1 | contig 37578 bp, 43 predicted proteins | sample 3174531 | NCBI WGS metagenome assembly SXGU01 (sample SAMN11356863, study PRJNA531348) | freshwater metagenome | isolation source: freshwater sample F1-140 | place: China: Fuxian Lake, Yuxi | collected 2017-12-25 | reverse complement strand
TATCTGCGCTACCAGAATCGCCGCCCCGACTACGTGACGGCGTGGTGGAATGTCGTCGACTGGGATGCCGCGGAAAAGAATTACGCGGCCGCAATCGCGTAGGCCACCTTCAGCCCGGCTACGGCGTCCAGACACTGCCCTGCAGCGCGGCGGAGTCCACGCCGCCGAGGCGGGTGCTGTTGCCCGTCTCGGTATCCAAAATGCAGAGATAACTCGTGGTGCGATCGCGCGCGGTGTAGACGAGGTGCCGGCCATCGGCGAGCCAGGAGGGTTCGACTCCGTCGAAACCGGCCTTCGACACCACCTTGCCAACGCCCGTGGACAAAGCGAACACCGCGATCTGATACTGCCGGCCGACGCGCACGGTGCAGGCGATCTTGTTGCGGTCCGTCGTGCTCCAATCGGGCTCCGCGGCATAGGTGCTCACGCCCATGGCCAAACGCCGGGGCGCGCCGCCGGCAGCCGCCATCACATACAATTGCGGCCCGGGCTCCATCGCGAAGACCAGCTGGCTGCCATCGGGCGACCAGCACGGCGAGGACTTCACCGTATCCGAACGGGTCTTACGCGACGGCTGCCGGCCCTGCGCATCGGTCACATAAATTTCCGGCGAGCCCTCGCCGGACATGATCATCGCAATCTGCCGGCCGTTGGGGCTGAAATGCGCGCCGCTGTTGGTCCCACGAAAGCTGATGAGCGTCTCGCGCGCCCCGGTGGTGACGTTGGAAGCAAAGATGTCGGGCGCCCCCGAGCGAAAATAGCTGGTATAAATCACCCGCGTGCCATCCGGAGCCCAGCGGGGGGTGAGGACATGCGCGCCATCGCGGGTCAACTGCTTCGCCTCGCCCAGAAAGAGATCGGAGACGTAGACCTCGCTGCGTCCCGTGCGCTTGGAAACAAACGTGAGACGTCCGGTGAAGAAGCCCCGCAACCCGAGCCCACTGGTCTGCGCCACGACCACATCCGCGGCACGCAACAAGGCATGCCGGAGCGTGCTGCCGGTCACGGTTTCGGAATGCACCGGCGCCGCCGCCGCACCTTTGGCGATCTCGACCCGCACCTGATTCGCGCCGACCGCGGTGAAATTCACCCCGTACGCCTGACCGCCCCCCACCAGCCGATAGCGCCCATGCGCGTTGAACGCCGTCTGGGCCAGCGACTGCAATGCGGCGGTGCTGCCGGTGACGCGCAGGGCAATCGCGGCGTTGGCGAGATCAACGCGGACCTCGCCGATGTTCCGAGTGCCTTGGGCCCGCAGCGGCGTCAACGTGGCAGCAAGACCGAGCAGCAGCAGGAAACGGGGAAAAATATGCATGAGAGGCGAAGGAGGACGCGAATCGCGTGACCGGGGCATTTCTATTTGCGCCACGACGCTTCATAACAACTCTTATTTGCACACAATCTCCCACCATCGTGACGTCCGACGAAATCAAAGCCCACCTCAAACAAGTAAAGTACCCCGGTTTCAGCCGCGACATCGTCTCGTTTGGACTGGTGCGCGCGGCGGGCTTTTTCGATGGCACCGTCAAGGTCTCACTGGCGCTGGCCAGCAGCGATCCGAAGATTCCCCTGCAGGTAAAGACCGAGGTGGAAAACGTCCTGCGCGGCCTGCCGGGCGTGAAAGACCTCCTCGTGGAAATCGCCGTTTCACCCGCGAAGTCTCCCCCGGCTGGCTCCCCGGCCGCCGCCACGGGTGGAAACCTCGGCGGCAATGGCGGCGCCCCCAAGGCCATCCGACATTCGGTCGCAGTTGCTTCCGGCAAGGGTGGCGTCGGCAAGAGTACCTTTGCCGTCAATCTGGCCTGCGCGGCCGCCCAGGTGCTCACCTTCCAGGGCCGCCCCGGACGCGTGGGCCTGATGGATTGCGATATCTACGGTCCCAGTGTGCCCCTGATGATGGGTCTGAGCGGCCGGCCCGAGGTCGAGGGCGACGGAGCCGGCGCGATGCTGGTACCGATGGAGCGGCACGGCGTAAAAGTGATGAGCATGGGGTTTCTGGTGGATGACAACACTCCGGTCGTCTGGCGCGGTCCCATGATCATGAAGACCATCCAACAGTTCGTGCAAAACGTGAAATGGGGCGAATTGGATTTGTTGCTGGTGGATCTGCCTCCGGGCACCGGTGACGCCCAGCTCTCGCTCGTCCAAACCCTTCCGCTGGATGGCGCGGTACTGGTCACAACCCCGCAGGCCGCCGCGACCAACGTCGCGCGCAAGGGGGGGTTGATGTTTCAAAAAGTAAACGTCCCGCTACTGGGCGTCGCGGAGAACATGAGTTACTTTATCGACCCGGCGGGCATCCGCCATGCGCTGTTTGGCTCCGGTGGTGGCATCGCGACCGCGGAGAAACTGGGCACCATCCTCCTCGGTCAGGTGCCTTTGATTCCGGAGATTCGAGCCGGGGGCGACGCCGGGATGCCAATCGTGGTGTCGGCGCCGCAAAGTCTCGCGGCAAATGTCTTCCGCGAAATTGCCGAAACCCTCCTGGCGCGGGTCAACCTGCCAGCCAGGTCGGTTGGGTGACATTTCGGCCACACCGAAGGCATTGACACGTCCGCCCCGCGTTGGTCTTATTTTTCACCGCGATACATGCCTCAACCTGTTCAAGAGCCTTCGACGTCCCGCGATTTCGTCAAACAATCGAGTCTCTACCAGGAGTTCCTCGCCGAGCGGGAGGAGATCTTGAAACACAAGTGGATCGAATCGGAGCGCCTGGGTTACGATATTGGCTTCGAACGCGCGTTGCTCGACTGGATCCGAAAGCATCGTGAGAGTTGGCGCGCCGCCCGGCGCCACCACCATCCGGGGCCAACGCCAAATTCCGCCACTCCGTTTCCGACGCACCGAGCCGAAAAGTCAGCCGGTTAGGATTCTGTCGGGCGGTGAGTTTGATCCGCGCCGTCGATCGTCGGTCAGCACCCATTCGGATTATCCGGCTCCGATGATTGGCCGGGCGACGCTGCGCGGCGCAAGCACAAGGGACAACTGGATTTCCTGATCGCGCGGCGGGTTGGAAGCGGAACGATGAAAACAAAAAAACCGGGCACAGAGCCCGGTTTGTCGGCGGTTCCCGGACGCTTCTCGCGTCCGGCCCATCCGGCTTACTTGATTTCTTTGTGGAGCGTGTGCCGTTTGAGAAACGGGTTGTACTTCTTCTTCTCGATGCGCTCCGTCACGGTCTTCTTGTTGCGAAACGTGAGGTAACGAGAGGCCGGCTTTCCCTCTTTTTTGGCTTCAGTGCACTCTAAGGTTACTTGTTCTTGCATGGTTGTAAATGGATTGAAGGATCAGAGGAAAGGAGCGGGTCCGGTGGGTGCAACCACAAATTCAGGGCGACTGCGCCGGCGGGACCGCCGCCTTCGGACGAGTAAAAACCACGTTCGTCAGATCGGGATTCGGCTCAATTCGACTGATCTTGGTCTGCTGTGTCGCCTTGCCGTCCACCGCGAGCGTGATGGTGAACGGGAACAGGACCCCGTCCACCGGTCGGTAATCCTCGTAGTGCGTGACCAGCTGGACTTTTCGCCCTCCCGCGCTCTCCCGGTGCTCGACGCGCTTTACGATCACAAAAGTCTCCTCATCGAGGAGCAAAGAGAAGGTCGCGGATAACTTGTGGGTCACCAAGACACGCAGCAGTTTTCTGCCGTCCACCATTATTTCGCCGGCATAGTCCAGTGTATAACCGCGCGATTCCCGCGCCACGAGAGGATCATCGTACTCGGCATCGGCCACAAAGGTCCTCGCCGTCGCCGCATTCATCTCCCGGTATTTGGGCGGCCAGGTACCCGTGTCAAATTCCCAAGCCGGCTCCGCACCGTCCGTCGCCTGCACCAATGTCCGCCCACCCGCGTCGGTTTCAACCCTGACGCGCGCCGGCCGCGCCGCAGTCATGGTGAACCGCATCTGCTTCTTCCCCGTCGCGACGTGGCCGGTGGCCCGCAGCGACTTGAGCGCTTCGATCCGCTTCAGGCCACCCATGGCCTCGATGTGGATCTGCGCGATCTCCTCGGCGCGATCGGCCCGGAGGGTGGAAACGGAAATCACAAGGGAAAGGACTGCTGCCAGGCGTCGCATCCCGGCACGCTGCACCACGCCGGGCGCCAGGACAAGCCCGGCGGCAGGCCAGCGCATGCTTTGCGGTTGTTGTGGGGCCCCCGGCCGCTCATAGAACGCGGACAAACGAGTGCCCGGCGAATTCATCCGCATCTTTTCCGACCTGCATTTCGGTGACCGCGCCAGCCGGGTGCATCGGCTCGCCCAGCTCCGGCCCTTGCTCGACGGTGTAACGCACGTGGTCTTGAACGGCGACACCTTGGATACGCGCCCGGGTCCGGCGCCCACCCACACCGCCGAATGCCGCGCCGCGATTGCACGCTTCTTCGCTGATCGCGTGCCCGCGACCACTTTCATCACCGGGAACCACGACGCCAATTTTTCCCCGCAGCATTACCTCGACCTCGGCGCCGGGGCGGTGTTTGCCTTTCACGGGGATGTTCTTTTCGAAAATATCGTGCCTTGGAGCCGCGACTCCCGGCTGGCGGGCCGGCGCATCGCCGCGGAGCTGGCTCGTCTGCCCGTGACCCAACGCCACGATCTGGATCACCGGCTGGCGGTCTTCCGACGCGTGGCCCACTCCATTCCTCAGCGGCACCAGTCGGAGCGGGACCGTCTGCGCTACCTGCTCCGCTACCTGGCCGACAGCGTGTGGCCGCCCCATCGAACCCTGTTGATCCTGCGCGCGTGGCAGGTCCTGCCGGCCCGGGCGGCGGATTTCGCCCGACGGCACCGACCTCGGGCGCGCTTCGTCCTGGTCGGCCACACCCATCGGCCGGGCATCTGGCATCCGCCCGACGGGGCCTGCGTGATCAATACCGGCTCGTTTTCGCTCCCGCTCGGCGCGTACGCGGTCGACCTTGCAGACGGGCGGCTCGCGGTGCGTCAGATCGAACAAACGGGCGGCGAGTTCCGACCCGGGCGTGTCTTGGCTGAGTTTCCGCTCGCCGCCACGTGACGTTTCGCCGACACACAGGCCATGAGCATTGAGTTCGGTTGGTGGAACAAAGACGCGGACGGCCGAAAATACCAGGTTAACGCCGTCGTCCACGGCGGTAACATCGAGTGGACGCGGCATCAGGGCCATCACACGCCCTGGGAAGAACACGTGCCCAACGATGAAGATCGGGAACGGCTGATCTACGAGGCAGAGAAGCGGGTCCCCCGGCGTCTGATCAGCCAAAAGCAATTTGAAGAGATCAAGCGCCTGAGCGAAAATATCGGAGCGGGCGGGTTGTCAGGCCGGCGTTTCCGATCGTCACCCGAATTTTAGCCGCTCGGCCACGAGGGGCCAGATCAGTTTGAAGGATGGACAATAACTCGCGGGAACGCCCGCGACCCGGGCCGTGACCTCCGCCGGCGCGACCCATTCACCATACTGGATTTCCGACGGTTCAATCGCAATCGCCCCGTCGTAGCGCAGGCGGTAGACCCACACAAATTCCCAGCCCGTCGGCTCGCACGCCTCGACGCGAAACCAGCGGACCGGCGCCTCTCCGGGGCTGAGCCGCACGCCGATTTCCTCCGCCAGCTCGCGCCCCGCCGCCTGATCGTAGTCCTCGCCGGCCTCCAGGTGCCCGGAACACGAGGAGTCCCAGAGGCCCGGCGAGAGATCCTTGAGCATCGAACGCTTTTGCAGAAATACCCGGCCCGACGCGTCGAAAACCATTACGTGCACCGCCCGGTGCCAGAGCCCGGTGGCATGCACCTCGCGACGGGTCGCGCGGCGAATCACTTCGTCGCGCTCGTTCACGACATCGAAACATTCCTCGTTGGTCTGGCTCATGCCCCAAATCAGATGCGCCAATTCACGTCGTTCAAGCAGTTTGGCTTTGTCATCGCTGTCGCTTCGTGCCCTTTCGTCTCTCCCCACGGGAAAACACCATGCCGAAAATCGAGGTCAACAAGGTCGCTGAAATCCTAAAGAAGAACGATATTTCTCCCGCCATCCTGCGGCGGATCGTCGAGGAGATGAACCTCGCGGTGCAGCCCGACCCGGGGGAGGAAGACAAGCCACCGGCCGTGAAAAAGCAGTTCGTGATCCTGGTGAGTGATCCGGACGGCAGGTTGCCCAAACACGACTTTGTCGGCTGGGTGCTGCAGATTCCGGAAAACGAAAGTGTCGTCACGACAACCGATCGCATTTTTCGCAGCGCCTACGATTTCAACACGACCAAGAAGGGCCGGCTGCTGCCGGTCAAGACCGTCGGCGAAGCGATCGAAAACGTGCCCGCGAAGTTCTTCAAGGAGGCCGACGTCTGGGTGAAGTCCAAGACTCCCGTCCTCATGCTGAAAACCGACAACGAGATTCCAAAAGAGTGAAGCCGGTGGGCAGCCCGGTGCTCCACCGCGGCAACCGGGCAGCCGGCGGCAACCCGGCTACAGGCCGAATTTCTCAGCCTTAAATCCCCGGGCCCGAAGCGCCCCGGCCAGCGCCCGCACGTCGAGCTTGGCGCCCGGCTTGATCCCGTTGGCCCGATACCACCCTTGGTTCGTCTCCAGAGCAAAGCGCAGCTCCTTGCTGTGGGAGGCGACCGTGTTCTCGTCAAACGGGTGCATCGCGAGAACTTCCACGAGCGTTCCGTCGCTCGTGAAAAACCCGATGTCAAGCGGGGTGGGCGTGTTTCGCATCCAAAAGGTCATCTGCTGCACCTTATCGTAAACGAAAATCATCCCGTCATCCCGCCCCAGATCCCGCCGATCCATCAAGCCACGCTGCATTTCCTCGGAGCGCACGGCGAGTTGCATCCGCACGGTGGCATCCCCCACCTTGATCGGGAAGAAGTCCCGGACCGTCTTGGGTGCGCCGCTTGCCGCGGCGGTGGTGGTGGGGCCGGCGGGCTTTTCTTTCGCGCAGGCCACCAACCCGGCGGCCAGCAAGATCGTCGCCATGGCCGCCCGCGAAACCGGATTTGCATTTTTCATACCATCGGTGGCTAATGCCCGCCGCGCGCAACTCAACCACACTCTTCCGTGATCAAAAGAAATCCGCCGCCGCCCCTCCTCTACGCCGACACCGAACGCAGCTCCGACGCGCTCTATTTCGGCCGCGTCGGCGTGCCCGATCCTTTCGTGGCCTTTGGCCTGCGGGGAAAGAAATACGCGGTCGTCAGCGCGCTGGAGTTCGGTCGCGTCAAGCAGACGTCAGCCTTCGACATCGTACTGCCGCTCGAGGCCTACCTGAAACGCGCCCGCGAACTCTGGCCACAACGCAAGCCCGCCGCCGCCGAGGTGATTTTTCTGCTCGCCAAGGATTTCCAGCAAACGCGCTTTACGGTGCCGGAAGATTTTCCGGCCGGCATCTACGAGAAGCTCTTCGAGCTCGGCCTCGATCTCGAGGTCGCCGACGGCGCCCTCTTCCCCGCCCGGGAGATCAAGACGCCCGCCGAAGCCGCCGCCATCCGCGCCGGCAACCGCCTCAGCGCGATCGGCTTCGCCACCGCCGAGCGCATCCTGCGCGCGAGCCGGGTGCGTGGCCGCGCCCTGGTGCACCGCGGCAAAATCGTCACCAGCGAGCTGCTCAAGTTTGCCGTCGAGGTCTCCATCCTCGAGGCCGGCGGAGTTTCCTCGAACACCATCATCGCCGGCGGCGACCAGGCCTGCGACCCTCATGAACGCGGTTCCGGCCCCCTCCGCGCCCACGAGTTGATTATCATCGATATTTTCCCGCGGGTGACCGCCACCGGCTATTACGGCGACATGACACGGACATTCCTCCGCGGCCGGGCCAGCGACGCCCAGCACCGCCTGGTCGCCGCGGTGCGGGCCGCGCAGCGCGGGGCCCTCAAGCTGATCCGCGCGGGCGTCAACGGCCGCGCCGTCCACCAGCTGTGCGTCGATACCTTTACGGCGCACGGCTTCGAGACGAAAAATACCGCCAAGGGCTCGGTCGGATTTTTCCACGGCACCGGTCACGGCCTTGGGCTCGCGGTCCATGAACCGCCGCGCATGAGTCCCACAGTTGATTACCGGCTCAAGAAAAATTCCGTCGTCACCGTCGAACCCGGCTTGTATTATCCCGGGCTCGGCGGCTGCCGCATCGAGGACGTCGTGCAGGTCACCTCCGGCGCGCCCAAGCTGCTCTCGCGCTACCACTATGACTGGGAAATTCGCTGACCCATGAAAGGCCTCCCTGCTCTCCTTAAAAAAGTCTCCCGCCTGCGGATTCTCGTCGTCGGCGATCTCATGCTCGATCGCTACATCTGGGGTGATGCCACCCGGATTTCGCCGGAGGCGCCGGTGCCGGTGATCGACATCGACCGCGAAACCTGGACAGCGGGCGGCGCGGGAAACGTCGCACTCAATATCGCCTCTCTTGGGGCGCGCTGCACTGTCGCCGGGTATGTTGGCCGGGATGAGGCCGGGAAAAAACTCGCCACCGCCCTGGGGGAAAAGAGGATCGCCACCATCGCCACACCGGGGTCGAGCCAGACCATCATGAAGACGCGCGTGATGGTGCAGCACCAGCAGCTCTGTCGCCTCGATCGCGAGTCACCTCCCGCGGACTATCGCGTCTCGGCGAACCAGGCGGAGGCGCTCCTCTCCGCGGAAATCAAGGCCTGCGACGCCGTCGTCTTGTCCGACTACGCCAAAGGCCTGTTGACCGACGAACTGGTGGCCCGCGTGGCAATGCTCGCCCGCACCGCCGGCAAGTTCGTCGCCCTTGATCCGAAGCCCAAGCGCAAACTTGCCTTCCACGGCCTGGATCTGATCACGCCCAACAAACGTGAATCACTGCACCTGGCCGGCATCGAACTGCCGCCGCACACACCCTTCCCCGCCGCCGAGGTATGCGCCCGGCTGCACCAGATTTACGCCACGAAACATCTCGTGATCACGCTGGGCGAGGAAGGCATGCTCCTCAGTTCCCACGGGAAGATCCTGAAAACGATCCCGACCGCCGCGCGCGAAGTTTACGATGTCTCGGGCGCCGGCGACACCGCGCTTGCCGCGCTCGTGCTGGCGCTCGCGGCCCGCGCGGATCTCGTGACCGCCGCGCACTTCGCCAACGCCGCCGCCGGCGTCGTCGTGGGCAAGCTGGGCACCGCCACGGTCACCCCGGCGGAGCTCAAGGCCTACATCGCGCACGAAGCGTGATCTTTCGGTCAACATGTCCAAAGCCCTCTTCCTCGACCGCGACGGCACGCTCATCATCGACAAAGTGTACCTCGCCGATCCGGCCGGCGTGGAACTGATCCCCGGCACCGTCGCCGCGCTGCACCGCGTGCGCGGCCTCGGCTTCAAACTCTTCCTCTTCACCAACCAATCCGGCATCGGCCGCGGGCTGCACAGCCTCGACGACACGCTCCGCGTCAACGCGCGCCTGGAGGAGATGCTCGGCCTGCCCCGCCCGATCTTCGCCGACACCTGCATCGCGCCCGAGGCGACGGGCCAGCCCGTCGTCTATCGCAAACCGTCGCCGCGTTTTATTCTGGAAAAGCTGGCCGAACATCAACTCGACCCGAAGCAGTGCTGGATGGTCGGCGATTCCTCGGCGGACATCGGCGCGGGCCTGGGCGCGAAAATCAATGTCGCCGCGCTCCGGACCGGCAAAGTCGATCCGCTCACTCTGCCCGAGGTCGCCGCGCGGCACGTGCCGGTGTTTGAGAACTTCGCCGCCTTTGCCGCGACGTTGCGCTAGAGCATGCCCGAGCTCGCCGAGGCCGAATTCTTCCGCAAGCGCTGGCACCTCGCGGCGCACGGCGCGAAGATCCTGCGCGTGCATTCCCATGCGCGCGCGAACATCTTTCGCGGCACCAGGATCACCGCGTTGCACCGCGCGCTGACCCGCTCCCGTTTCGTCGCCTCCGAAACGCGGGCCAAACAAATCCTGGTCCGGTTCAGCGGCGATGGCTGGCTCGGCATCCATCTCGGGATGAGCGGCGAGTTGCGCGTCGAGCCCGGCGGATACGCGCCGCAAAAGCACGATCACTTGGTGCTCGCGACGGCACAACGCGCGCTCGTGTTCACCGACCCACGGATGTTTGGCCGCGTGCAATTCCACCGCGGCGCTCTGCCGCCGCCGTGGTGGACGAAAATCGCGCCGGCGATCCTCTCCGCCGCGTTCACGGTCGAAGCCGTCGCCGCGTTTCTCCGTCGCCGCGCCCGCGCACGGATTAAGGGGGTGCTTTTGCTGCAGGAGCGGTTTCCCGGCATCGGCAATTGGATGGCCGACGAAATCCTCTGGCGGTCGGCGATTCACCCGGCACGCCGTGCCGGGTCGCTCCAGCCGGCCGAGGTTCGCACGCTGTGGCGGGAGTGCCGCCGCGTCTGCCGGATGGCCCTGTGCTCCATCGCCGGCATCGGAAACCGGCTTCCGCCCAACCTCAACGCCGGGATTCCCCGATCCTGGCTCTTCCTCCACCGCTGGCGTCCGGGCGGACGCTGCCCCAAGACTGGAAAGCCACTCGCGCACGCCACGGTCGGCGGGCGTACGACCTGTTGGTCTCCGGCCCGACAGAAGTTGCGATGAAGCGAATCCGACTCGACGAACTTCTGGTCGCCCGCGGCCTGGCGTCCTCCCGCGCGCAGGCCAAAGCGCTCATCATGAGCGGCCGCGTACTGCGGGGAACGGCGCGGCTTGAAAAGCCGGGGGCGGATGTGCCGGTCGACGTCGAACTCACCGTGGAACAGCCACCCCGCTTCGTGAGCCGCGGCGGCGAGAAATTGGCCGCCGCGCTGGAAGGGTTCAGCCTCGATCTGCGCGGCGCCCACGTGCTGGATGTCGGCGCTTCCACCGGTGGTTTCACCGACTGCGCCCTGCAGGCCGGGGCCGCCGACGTGGTGTGCGTCGATGTCGGCCGCGCCCAGCTCCACGCCCGGCTTCGCGCGGACCCGCGCGTGACGAACATCGAAAAACTCAACGCGCGTTTTCTGCGCCCCGAGGACCTGCCGCGGAGTGATTTCGATGCCATCGTCATGGACCTGGCGTTCATCTCCCTCACCGTGGTCCTGCCCGCCGTTTGGCCGTTGGTCCGCCCGGGAGGCACGCTGGTGGCGCTGGTCAAACCGCAGTTTGAGGCCGGGAAAACCGAGGCCGACAAGGGCCGCGGCGTGATTCGCGACGCCACCGTGCAGCAGGCGGCACTGACGCGGGTCCGCGATTTTGCGCTGGCGGAACTGCCGGCGGCGCAGTTGGTCGGCAGCATCGATTCGCCCATCACCGGCGGCGACGGGAACCGCGAGTTCTTGCTGTGCCTGAAAAAGCAGCCAATAGGCTGAAGGTCGATGCAGCCCATTCGCAAACTCGCGTTCGTTGTTAACGGGAAAAAAGAAGGAGCTCCGGCACTCGCGCGCGAACTCGCGCTCATCGCCCGGAAGGCCGGCGTCGTTTTCAAACAGACGGCTCGTTTCCCGTTGGCCCCCGGATATCTCAAGGGAATCGACGCGTGCTGCGTTATCGGCGGCGACGGCACTTTGCTCGGTGTGGCCCGTGAATCCGCCCGGGAACAGGTGCCCATCATCGGCGTGAACCGCGGCAGCCTGGGTTTCCTGACCACGTTTTCCGCCGACGAGGCGCGGGCGGATTTCGCCCGCCTGATCAGTGGCGCCTTTCGGGTCGAACACCGCGCCATGCTCGCGTGCGGCACGGGTCCCGGTTCACATGACGTCGCCCTCAACGACGTGCTGCTGAAGGATGAGCACAACTCGCGCCTCGTGCGGCTGGAGGTGTTCGCCGACGGCGAGTTGGTCACCGACTACCTGTGCGACGGGCTGATTTTTTCCACCCCCACCGGCTCCACCGCGTATAATCTTTCTGCCGGCGGACCGATCCTTCATCCGTCAGCCGGAGTGATCGCGATGACACCGATTTGCCCCCATACGCTGAGCAACCGCTCAATCATCTTCCGCGACAACGTAAAACTGCAGGTCTTCAACCGCTCGCCCAATTCGCGCCTGCTGGTCGCGTTGGATGGGCAGCGAAACCTTCAAGTCAGTTCGCTTTCTCCGGTGGAAATTTCAATCGCCAAAAAATCGCTTCCACTTGCGCAAAGAACTGATTATTCACATTTTACTGTCGTTCGCGCCAAACTCAAGTGGAGTGGCGGTTTCTCTGAAAAACGCTGAACGACCAGGAGACACGAGTGTAACCTTGACTTCGGTTGGCCGTCATCGATTTGTCACCAGTCCCCTAATTATCACTATGAATAAACGCACCCTCATCACTGTGGCGATTGCCGCACTTATCAGCCTCCCGCTCGCGCTCAACGCAGCGGACGAACCCAAGAAGAAAGGCGGCGGTTTCGCCGCCATGGACACCGACAAGGACGGCAAGGTCTCCAAGAAGGAGTTCGTTGCTGCCCAGAAAGACGCCGCGAAGGGTGAATCCCGCTTCGCCCAGCTCGACAAGAACAACGACGGCTTCCTCTCCCAGGAAGAATTCGCCGCGGGCCAGAAGAAGAAGAAGGAAAACTGAGCTTCCCTTCAGTTCGATTTAACAAAGGCGACCCTCCGTGGGTCGCCTTTTTGTTGCCCAACCTCGTCGTGTCGGCGTCCACGGCGCAGCGATCCACGTTGTCCGCGGGCAACGTTTTGTTGCCGGAACCAGCCTCATCCCAGCAGTACCATCACCGCGTCCCGAATCTTTTCGATCCGTTTATACGCCGCCAACTCCGGCGGCATCGACGCCAAGGCCCGCCGCAGGCCAGCTCCCGCCACACTTCCCGCCAGTTCCTCAAGCCGGTGAAGTGCGATTCGAATTCCAAAGACGACTCCGCGACCAGATGGCAGCGCCATCAGCGCCTGATTCTCAACCCGCAACCAGATCTTCCGCAAATCAGCCGGCAGTGCCGGGGCCGGAATCCGGCGTGATGGGTGCAGGTTAAGTTCGTCCGTGCCGGCGAGCCCCCAGTTGTCCCGAAGGTACGCCAGCCCCGGTTTCATTCTACCCATGAATTGACGAATCGGGGACGCCAGCGCCGGGTTCAAGCCGGGCACGACACCGTGAATGAAGTCGAGCGTGTGTCCGATTTTTTCCTCCAAGGCCCAACCACTTGGAAAACACAGCGCCCCGCCCGACAATCGGAACTCCCCAGTTTCATCTGGCGAAAGAAACAGGAGGTCGGGCTCGATCAACGCCCCGGCCTCACGGATGCCAAGTGAACCCTCGGCTCCGCCCGCACCGAGCGTCGTCCATTTGTCCGCCATCTCCAAAAACTCCCGCAGGAGCGGCTCCCCGGCTGGTCCGAGCAGAGCATATCGCTCCGGATCAGCATCGAGCCATCGTTTTCTCTCCGCCAGAATCAGGCCGGTGTCGTCGCGACGGGTGAAAAACTCCCGCGGCTCTCCCCGACGCAAGTTCAACTGGAAGCGATGCTCCCCGTCCGGGAAGAGATCGGTGAGGTTCATCCTCTCACCCTCACGGCCGCACGACCAACTGGGTGCGCTGGGCTTTCGTGAACCTCCGGCGGGCGAAAGCCGCCAGATCCGCGATCGTCACCGCTTCGATGCGGGCGTCGTAGTTCTTCCAATCGTTGATCGGCTGGCCCTGCAGGGCGTTAAGTCCGGCTTGCATCGCCCGGGCGGAAATCGTCTGCAGACTCTGCCGTCGACCGGCTTTCAATCTCGTCTGGCAGCGCGCCAGTTCCACGGGCTCGACGCCCGCCGCCTGCACTCGCGCGATCTCCGCGTCAATTTCCGCCAGCACCTCGCCTTCGCGGCCCGGCTGGGTGCCGGCTATAAAGTAGAACATGCCGGTCTCGAGCCCGACCACGCGTCCGGAACGGACAAAATAGGCCAGCCCCTTCTCCTCGCGGACGCGTTCAAACAACCGCGAAGCCATCCCGCTGAACAACTCATCCGCCACCTCGCTGACGTAGAAATCGTCCGCATTCACCGCGGTTCCCGGAAAAGCCTGCAACACGACGGCTTGCTCGCGCGGCTGGATCTCAACAAACTCCCCGGTCTCGGCGGGCAGCACGGCGCCACCGACCGGAATCATCCACGCCGGGGCCTCTCGCCGTGGCAGCTTCGAGAGCAAGGCCCTTAATTTCGGCACGAGCTTGCGTGGATCAAAATCGCCGGCGACCGCCAGCACCACGTTGGAGCCCACGCTCAGGCGCCGATGCAACGCCGCCAGATCTGAAGGGCGCAGCGCTTTCACCCCCGACTGGTTGCCGCCCGCGTCGAGCGCCAGTGGATGCGAACCAAAAAAGCGCTCGCGCAGCCGTTTACGGGCGAGCGTCACGACATCGTCGTCGTCCTGCTGCAAGGCGGCGATTTGGGATTCGCGCTCGAGGTCAAACGTCGCCGGCCGAAACGCCGGGGAGAGCAATGCTTCTGACAACACCCGGATCGCCCGGTCGGCATCGGGCGGGAGCACCTCGACGGCCAGACCCAGGCTGTTGTTGCCGGAAAACGGTCCAAACGAGCCGCCAATTTCCTCGATGTATCGAGCAATCTCCGCCGCGCTGCGCTGGCGGGTGTCCTTGGTCAGCATCGTGGCCAGCAATCCAGTCGCGCCGCGTTTCCCGGTTTCCTCGTGGAGCGGGCCACCCTGCATGAGCAGACGAAGGTGCAGATTCGGCAACCGGTGGTCCGGTTGGAGGAGAATCCTCGCGCCATTCGCCAAGCGCACCTCGGAAAAATCCGCCGGCCCGGCCGCCGCCGCCACCGGGCGCACGACGGCTATTTGCTCCGCCGCCGGATTACTCGAAACGGTCGTCAGCTTCCCGGGCACGAGGTATTTCCTCAGCGCCTTCCGCAGGTCCGCCGGCTTGGCTGCACCCAATTCGGCAAAGTAGCTCCGGCTGTAATCGAGGTCGCCGACGATGACTTCCGCGACCCCGAGCCGGGAAGCCTGACCACTCATCGTCTTGCGGGTGTTGATTTCACCCACCACCAGCTGCCGTAGCGCTTTCTTAATCTCGGCCGCCGCGAAGCCGCGCGTCGCGCAGCGCGCCAACCCGCGCTTGATGGCCGCTTCCGCGGCTTCGCGCTTGGCCGGCGCGCAGGTGTACGAAACGCAAAACAAACCCGTCGAACCTGGATTCCACGCCGAGGCGTCGATCGAATGGACGAGCCCCGCGCGTTCCCGAATCTCATGCCACAAGATCGAACTGTCGCCGTGCCCGAGCACGGTCGCGAGCAGGTCGAGCACCGGCGCATCATCATGCGAGAGACCGGGAATCGGCCACGCCATGACTCCCCGCGTCAACTCCACATCTTCGAAGCGTCGCTCCGTCCGCGGGGCAAGTTGGGTGGGTTCCTCCGGGACCAGCACCGGAGCCAGGCGCACGCGGGGCGCGGCGCCAAAATGCCGCTCCACCGCCGCGAGCGTCGCCGCCGGATCAACGTGCCCCACCACGACAACAACAAGGTTGTTCGGTACGTAACGGGCTCGATAGTATCCGAGCAGATCTTCCCGCGTGACGGCGGAAAACACATCCCGATGACCGATGATCGGCTGGCGATACGGGTGCTCGCGAAACGCCGTCGAAAACATCGCGTCCCACAGCCGGTTGTCCGGGTCGTCCTTGGTCATCGCGATTTCGCGCAAAATGACGTCCTTCTCCTTCGCGACCTCGTCAGCCGGCAGGGTCGAGTGCAAAACCGCGTCGGCGAGAATATCGATCGCGACATCGGTGTGTTCACTGGGCAGATCGATGTAATAGACGGTGCGGTCAAACGTCGTGTACGCGTTGATGTATCCGCCATGGGCTTGTACGGTCGCGCTGATTTCGCGGCCGGCGCGCCGGTTGGTGCCCTTGAAAAGCATGTGCTCCAAATAATGCGAAAGTCCTGCGCCCAAGTTGGCATTCTCGTGCAGGCTGCCGGTCTTGACCCAGACCTGCACGGAGGCCAGGGCCGCGGACGTGTCCCGCTTGACGATTAACGTCAGCCCGTTCGGCAGCACGGTCCGGTCCGCCGTTTCATTCCAAAAGGCATTGAGCAGTTTAAGATCGCCGGAAGCGCGGGATGGATTGGCCATGCAATAAAGGAGCTGGAAGCGGAACAGCACGCCGGTCCGGGGGCGAGCGCCGAGATCGGGAAGGTGGCAGAGCCCGCCGAAAATTCACGCCGTGCCCAGAGCCTCGGACGACGAGGTGCCGCGCGAACGTTTTACCGGCCGGAACGGTCTCACAAAGGCATCGTCGAAATCGTAAATGTCGGCAAAGTCCTCGCGACGGTCGTTTTCGGTTTTCGAGAAGACATTATATTCGATCAGGTTGAAAACGATGTCGCCGAAATCCCGGCAGCGCTTCACCCCCCACGCGTTGAGCACGGTCTTGGTCAGAGGTCCGTATTGATCCAGGGCATACACCTTCAGCCCTTCGAGCAACTCCGGTCCGGCAACGTGCCGCGACCGTTCCGCCCGGGCCGAATCCTTCTTGCGCAACTCTCTGACGGTGTGGTCCAAGCCGAGCCGCACGAATTCGTAGGCTTTGCGGTCAAAGCGACGGTCTTCTTTGCAAATGAGTATGACGACTTCGCCGAAATCCGGATTTTGCATGAGTGCGGACGTGACCGTGGCACAGAGCCCGGCGCGGTGCAACCCTGCGCGTGCATCAATGGTTCGTCGAATTTTGGCGCGACTATTGTCTGGAAAACCTCCCGGAGTTCGTCACGGTCTGGTGACAAATGATTGCCTCCACCCAGACAAACTACCCGCTGTCAGGAAATGGAAAGATTGCCACTCCGGAGCTTTCTCCCGTCGGGATGGCGACCACCCGGCTGAGGGCTGCCGGGCTCAGAATCACTCAGCCCCGCCTGGCCATTCTGGCAACCCTGGCCCGGCATAAGCAACCGATCAGCATCGAGCAGATTCACGAGGAAGTGGGCTGCAATTCGTGCGATTTGGTGACGGTGTACCGCTGCATGGCCGCGTTTGAGCGCATTGGGGTCGTCGGCCGCGCCTTCTTTCACAACGGCACCACGCTTTTCAAGATCAACCTCGGTCAGCCGACGCGTTATCACGTCGCCTGCAAGACCACGAATCTGGTGGCCGAGATCGATGAGGAGACGGCGGGTGAACTCCGGCGGGTGGTTGAAATCGTGCAGGAAAAACTGCGCCGCGAAGGGTACACTGACGTCGGGCATTTCGTGGAGTTTTTCGGGCACGCTCCCACCACGAGCCGCACCAGCGCCGCCGTGACTCCGGCCGGTCGCTGAAGGTTTGAAATTTCGTCCGCCGCGCGCGGGTGCCGGGATGAAGTTTTGCGCGTTGGCCCGCGCATCCTGATTGGAGCTCAGCTATTTCGCCGCGGCGTGACGGGCGGCCACGTGATCCCACCGCACGACATTCCAGAACGCTGCGATGTAGTCGGCGCGACGGTTCTGGTATTTCAGAGAGTAGGCGTGCTCCCAGACATCGAGCCCGAGCAGCGGAACCGCTCCCTCCATCAACGGTGAGTCCTGGTTCGCCGTCGACGAAATCGCGAGGGCGCCGTCCTTGACGTGCAGCCACGCCCAGCCGCTGCCAAACCGTTTCGTCGCGGCGTCGCCCAATCCCATCTTGAAAGCCTCGAAAGTGCCGAAGGTTTTCGCGATCGCGTTGCCCAGCGCCCCGGACGGCGCGCCGCCGCCCTTCGGGCCAATCGTTGCCCAGAACAGCGCGTGATTCAGGTGGCCGCCAACGTTGTTGCGCAAGGTCGTGCGCACCGCCTCGGGTGCGGCGGCGAGGTTGCGCACGAGATCCTCGCCCGCTGTCTTCTGCAACGCCGGCTGGGCCGCGAGCGCGTTGTTCGCGTTGTTGATGTAGGCCTGGTGATGCTTCGTGTGGTGGATTTCCATCGTTTGCGCGTCGAGGTGGGGTTCGAGCGCATCGTAAGCGTAGGCCAGCTTTGGCAGGGTGAACGGCTGCCCGGTCGCGCCACCTTGCGGCGCCGCGCCGCTGGCCGCGCGCCCGAGCGACACGCCGAGGCCGGCCGCAGCCGCACCGGCACCAAGGGTTTTCAACGCGTAACGACGGGGCATGAGGTGGGGGGAATCCATGCTCCCACCGTACGGCTTGTTCCCCGCGGTGCAAGCGATGGTTCAGGACCTCCGCACTCCCAGACGAGATCCGCGGGTCAAGCCACAGTAGCAACCGGTCGCTCACCGTCCAGGAGGTTGCCCGCACGATGCGAATCATGCCCGCTGCCGAGCCGATACCGAGCACCACCACCGGGAGCCAGAGGTGCGTCGGCAGGTCGGCCACCTTGGCCCAGTTCCAACCCGGCAGCGTGCGAACTCCGGCGAAAACAGCCCGAGGAGATTCAGGCCGAACCAGCGTTTGGCGTGCTACGTGACCACCAGCGCAAACAGGAACGACGGCACCGAGACGCCCAGAAGTCCGGGCAACGTCAGTGCGTAATCGCCAGGTGAATACAGGCGCACCGCCGCCTGCGTGACCCGGCCCAACGTGCCGCCCGCGGGCAGAATCTCCGGCTGCAGGTTGAAGTACCGGATTTCGTGCTCGTACCAGTAGACGATGTCGTCCGCGGTCAGCGGCTGGCCGTCCGACCAGCGCACGCCCCGGCGCAGCTCAATCGTGAAGACGCGCTGATTCGCCGAAATCTCCCACGCCTTCGCGAAGTGCGGGACTAGCGGATACCCCTGCGGCGACCAGCGCACGAGTTCCGCCAGAATCGGCGCCTCACCGGGCGGAACGCCACGGCGGACTCCCGGAAGCGGCATAATCGACCGCGCGGTGGATCACCGGCGTCAGGGCTTTCCGCCAAAACACCAGAGTGCCTGATGGGTTCGAAGGAACATCGCCCGATCCGAAATGGCCGGAGACGCATTGCACGTTTCCCCCATACTCTGGGTGGCAACCAGTTCATATTGCGGGCTGGCTCGCACCACAAAGATGTCTCCACCCTGATTCACGAAGTAGAGCTTTCCGTCCGCCAGCACCGGCGAGGTCCAGATCGCACTGTTGCCGCTTTTCACCCGCAATCGCTCATCCCACACGATCTTTCCCGATTCCAGTTCGATGCAGTCGGCAAAGCCGCCCGTGCGGGATCCGTAGAAATAGCCGTTTTGAATCACACCGGTTCCGACCCGGGCGCGGGAAGGATTCTTCCGCCACAACACATGGGTCTTCGAAACATCGCCCGCTCCGCCGAGGCGCACCGCGACTTCGGATGTTTTCGGCTCAAAATCGCCCGAGAGCACCACCACTCCCTCCCCCGCCACCGGGGAGGCCTTGGCCTGTAGGCCCCAGTCATTCACGCTCCAAGACATTTTTCCCGTTTGCGGATCCAGCGCGGCCAGTTCCCCGCGCAAGGCTGAAATCAATTCCACCCGTCCCTGGTGTTCGACGATCAACGGTGTGCTCCAGGTCCCGAGAACATCCTCGGCCCCGGGCACCGGAGAGGTGTGACGCCAGACTTCTTTCCCCGATTTTTTGTCCACCGCCACCAGGAACTCGCGCACCCCGGGCCCGAAATTGAGGAAACAGAGATCGCCCTGAATCACCGGCGAACCCCCGTAACCAAAGCGATGGTCGTGGATGCCCAGATCAGTCCGCCAGAGTTCTTTCCCGGAAAAATCATAGGCGGCCAAACCGCCCGAGCCAAACCAGACAATGACCCGCTCACCATCGGTCACGGGTGAGGCGGAGGCATAGGGATTGGTCTTGTGCGTGCGTTCCGGCAACTCGACACCGACTCCGGCTTGCCAGAGCAGTTTCCCGTCCTTGCGGTCGAAACAAAGCAGGTTGCGACGAGTGCCCTCGGCTTGGGTCAGGAAAACTTTTCCCTGCGAAATGACGGGCGTGGAATTCCCGGGTTCAGACAGCGGGGTGCGCCAGCGGACCGCTTGCGTCGTGGGCCAGTTGAGCGGCAGGTCTTTTTCCGCCGAAATCCCCGTGCCCAGCGGCCCGCGCCATGCCGGCCAGTCCGCCGCGAAAACATTGGTGGCCACAACCCCGAGGGGCGCCATCACCGCGGCCAGAACAATTCCGCAACGGAACGAGACGCGCGGCTTCACGAAGGAAAGACGCAAGACGGGGCGAGGAGTGGGAGTGCGATGGTGTCTCATGAGCTACGTTCGAAAAGTCTGCGGCTACCTGTTCTTCTTTCTCTTTTCAGCGGGCACTCGCGGCGGATTCAGGCTGGCGGGCCGGGCGTCTTTGAATTGGTCCAGCGCCGCTTGAAGATTGCGGGCCGCGAGTGCGGCGTCGCCTCGCAAGTCCGCGAGACGCAGCGCCGTATTCTCCTCCACGTCGGCGTCGAGGTCGAAAAACTTGCCGGTGCTGTAGAGTTTGAAGCGCTGATCAAACGCCTGCTCCACCGCGCCGCGGGTCCCGACATGCCTGGTCTGCGACGCGCGCAGTGGCACCCAATAACTGTAGATCCAATCGCGCGGCCGGCCTGGCTCGCCGAGCACTTGGGGGAGGAAGCTGCGTCCATCCAACGTCAGCGTCTTCGGGACGGCCACGCCCGCCGCTTCGCAGATCGTGGGCAGGAAATCGGTCATGTCCACGAGATCGGGGCAGACGGTGCCGGGCTTCATTTTGCCGGGCCAGCTCACGATGAGCGGCACATGCATGCCTCCGCGGGTGGTGCTGCCTTTTTCCCCATCCTGCTCACGTCCGTCCTCCAGCAGTGAGGTCGCGCCGCGGCCCGTGCCATTGTCGCCGGTGAACAGGATCAGCGTGTTGTCGCGCAGACCGAGGGCTTCGAGTTCCTTCGTCAAGTGACCGAACTGTTTGTCCATGTAAGCCACCATGTCGGCGAAGTGCTGCTGATTGGCTGACTTCGCCTTCGCGCCTGGCTGGCCGTAGTCCTTGCTGTGCGGCGTCGCCGCATAGGGACCGTGCGTGAGGATCATCGGGTAATAGACGAGAAACGGCCTGCTCCGATTCCGCCGGATGAAATCGACGACGAACTCCTGGCACACGTCCGGTCCATATTTTCCGGGAAAGGTCTTGAATTCGCCATTCACCGCGAGACTGGGATCGGCGTAGCGCTCACCGCGGCCGAGCAGCGACCACAGGCAGTGCTCATCAAAGCCGAAGTGCCTGGGCAGCGAGGCATCCTTGGAACCGAGCTGCCACTTGCCGGCGATGCAGGTGGCGTAGCCGGCAGCGCGGAACAAATGGCCGAAGGTCGTCTGCGATTTTTCCAACGAACCAAAGTCCACATAGTTCCGGACGTTCGACAGGCCGGTCATCAGCTGCACTCGCGTCGGCGTGCAGTTCGGCTGGGCATAGCATTGCTCGAAGCGGATGCCCGCACGCGCCAGGCGGTCCAAGTGCGGTGTCTGGTAGGACTTGCCGCCATTGGCACCGATGCATTCGTAGCCGAGGTCATCCGCGAGGATGACGATGACGTTGGGTTTGTCGGCGGCGCGAGCCGAGGCACAAAGAAAAATTAGGGCCGTCAGCAAGGAGAGATATCGTGTCATGGTTTGGGAGTTTGCGGCGGTTCAGTTGGCCGCTGTTTTTTCTTTCGCTCGCTCCTGCCCGATCGGAAACCGGACCGATGGGAAATGGTATTCCGGACGGGTCATCAAATTACTCGGAAATCACGGGGTTGAGTTTGTCGGTAACCCACGCGCACCATGCCGTTCGCTTGGCCATTGACAGGATATGTTCTCTCTTTGGCCTCTGGCACCCCGAGAGCCTTGTGCTGTTCCGCCGAAAACTTGGCGAGGTCGTTCACGGCCGCCGGCCAGGTGAAGTGATCGCGAGAAAGAATCTTCGGCGCCTCCGCAGCGCGCGCCGACACGGCCAGGATGGTCAAAAGTGAGAGCAGCCCAAGGGAGGCCATCGCGAATGAGTTCGTTGAGGATCGCGTCATCGGCATGGTTTCATTGGAACACAGAAGTACGTCAATGCCCCAGCTTGAATTCTACGAAAGCCAGATGCTCAACCAGACCTGCCTGAACATCGAGCCCAAGGGCGGCGCCCTACCGATCCGAACATTTCCCGACGCGGCTCAGGGCCGCAATCAAAGGCGGTCGGTCAAATTTCACCACGGATTTCACGGATGGGCACAGATGGAGTGGGGGTTCATCCGGGATTGATCATCGAGACTAACCATAGATGCAGGAGCCGCAGAATCGCGGCCTTTCAACGCGCCGGTCGGCTCAGACGACGCTACGCTAATGATCGCTCGGCGGTCAGTTCGGCCACAATCACGCCGTGCTGTTTTCGCAGGTAATCGATGAGATTCTGTTAGATGCTTTTCATGTTTGCCGGGCGAGAATTGGTGGCGCTTGCCGGCACGTCCATGCGCTTATTTTGATTGTTATTACCGTCTTAGCGGTATTAATGTCTCATTTATACGCGAAAAGCACATTGGATTTTTATTAAAGTCATTATTTACCTATTAAGCGGTATAAATTATCAATAACAGAACTTTTAAGCTTGAAATCTGAGTTTATAGAATTTGTTTACTGCTAAAGCAGCAATGTTAGCCTTAGATCGATTAATCCGAATCCATCGGCAAAAAGCCGGGCTGACCCAGAGCCAACTGGCGAAGCTCGCCGGTGTAGGCAAGACGGTCGTGTGGGATTTGGAGCACGGCAAAGAATCTGTCCAATGGGACACTCTCAATAAAATCTTCCGCGTGCTGAGCATCACCGTCGAGTGGCAGAGCCCATTACTCAAGCGAGCGACAGCCGCCGTTTCGGCGGCACTTCCGCCAGCTTCGTCCGCGCCGTCACCAACGACCGATTCGCCCTCGTCATCACCGTCATTCTCGCCCGCACATTCGACGAAACTGACGCGGTCACCATGAAGCTCGCCCGCATTTACCAACAGCATCAACTCGCCGGCCTATTTGAGGCACGGGACGACGGGACGTATCGCTTCACGTATGACACCGCGTTTCATGGCGAGCCGGTCTCGCTCACCATGCCGACCAGCCAGCAGGTGTGGGACTTTCCGCGCTTCCCGGCGCCGTTCGAGGGACTGCTCCCCGAGGGCGGCCAGCTCGAAGCGCTGCTTCGACAGCGCAAACTGGATCGCCACGACCTGTTCAGCCAATTGCTCGCGGTGGGTCGCGATGTTGTCGGTTCCCTGCGAATCGAAGCCGCTCCATGAGGTGTCTGATCACGCATGAACCTTGGGAAGGCCCGGGGCCCTATTCGCCGGCGGGCCTGCGCCTGCTCGATCACCGTCTACAATCGCTGGCGCCACTGCCCTACACCCGGGACCAACTGCTGGAGGAAGCGGCCGCGCGCGCGGTGAAGATGTCCATCCAAGGCATGCAGCCGAAAGTCAGTTCGGTGCTGCGCGTGACCGAGGGCCGCATGGAGCTCGTCGGCCACGGCGGGCGGTATATCGTGAAGCCGCCCCATCTCGTCTACGCGGAGCTGCCGGAAAACGAGGCCCTCACCATGTCGCTCGCCGTCACCTTGGGGATCGAGGTGCCCGTGCACGGGTTGCTGCAGAACGGGGATCAAACCCATTCTTACTTTGTCCGCCGCTTCGATCGCGCGGGCTGGAGCAAGAAGCCGGTGGAGGATTTCGCGCAGTTGAGCGGTGCGAGCCGCGACACGAAATATGACTCCAGCACGGAGCGGCTGATCGAAATCATCGATCGCTTCTGCACGTTTCCGGCCTTGGAGCGGATGAAATTTCTCGACCGGGTGCTCTGCGCTTACTTGACCGGCAACGAGGACATGCACCTCAAGAATTGGTCGCTGATCACGCGTGACGACAAGGTGGAGCTGTCGCCGGCCTACGACCTGTTGAATTCCACCATTCCTAATCCCCGCAGCCGGGAAGAACTCGCGCTGCCGCTGCGCGGCAAGAAATCCAATCTTCGCGAGAACGATTTTTGGCGCTACCTGGCGGGCGAACGACTCGGCCTCAGCGCTGCGCTGATTGAGCGGACCCGGACACGCTTCGCGGTCGCGTGCGCCGGCTGGCCGGCCCGGATCGAGGCCAGTTTTCTCTCGGCCGAGATGAAGACCCGCTACCTTGCCCTGCTGGCGGAGCGGCGTGAACGACTCGGCGGCAATTGAGGTTCTGAGCTTCCGCGCGACTCCCCGGACGCCACGTACGGTTCGTCCACTTAAAATCGCGGACAGATTAGTCAGAAAAACGGGTTCAGAAAATTGCGGCGGGACTTTGCTTCAGGGAGCCCCCTCCCCGCCCCGCCCGACCATCGCTTAATGCGGGAAGGCCGGCCTCGTCTCCGCCCCACCCATCGTCTCCTGCTCAATTTCGGTCGCGCGAATCAGACCGTGCGCACTCGAGTGACCCGTCACCTTCACGCACAGCCAGTCCATCATCACGTAAACGATCGGCACTACAAACAGCGTCAGCAAGGTCGCGATGGTCAGGCCTCCGACGACGACGAGGCCCATCGGATTGCGCGTCTCCGCGCCCGCCCCCGCAGCAAACGCGATCGGCACGGCCCCCAGCACGGTGGAAATCGAGGTCATCAGAATCGGCCGGAAGCGCACCGTCGACGCCTCGTACGCCGCCTCGAGGGCATTGCGACCCGAGACCTGGAGCTGGTTCGCAAACTCCACGACCAGGATCCCGTTTTTTGCCACCATGCCGATCAACATGATCAGGCCGAAGCGGGAGAAAATATTGTCCGTGAGCGCGACGCCAAAATAGCGGCTGCAGTAGAGCACGATCAATCCGCCCGACACCGCGAGGATGATGCCGGTGAAGATTGTGATCGGGTGAATCCACGACTCGAACTGCGCCGCCAGCACGAGAAACGTGAACAGCAGCGCGAGCCCGAACAACTGGTAGGTATCGCTGGCGCTTTCGACGAAGTCGCGCGATTCACCGTCCCACGCGAAGGCGTAGCCCGGAGGAAGAATCTTCCGCGCCTCGACGCCGAGAATCTCCACCGCATCGCCGATCGTCACCCCCTGCGCCAGCTGGGCCGAGACCGTGACGGAGCGCAGCCGGTTGAAATGCGGGAAACTCTCCGGCACGGCCGACTCTTCGTAGGTCACGAGGTTGCTGAGCTGCACCAAGTGCCCGCCGTTTGACTTCACATAGAGGCGACCGAGATCGGAGGGACTGCTGCGGTTGGCGTCCTCGACCTGCACGAGCACATCGTACTGCCGGTTCCCGCGCTGAAACTGCGTCACCCGCCGGCTGCCGAGCAGCGTTTCCAAAGTTGCCGCCACGTCCGAGATCGGCACGCCGAGGTCGGCGGCTTTCGCGCGATCGATGCGCACATCGATCTGCGGCTTGATGGGAGACGGATCGACGCGCGGCAACAAAAACTGGCTGCTGTCGCGCATTACCGCGAGCATCTGCTGGCCGAGTTCCTGTAATTTGTCGAAATCGCTGCCTTGCAGCACCAGCTGAATTCCGGAGCTGGAACTACTGCCCCGACTAAACGGCCGGATGGGAGTGACGGACGACGGCCCACCGGTGATTTCCCGTCGGAAACTGCGCCGCACCTCCTCGACGATGTCCTGCGTCTTTCGCGTGCGCTCCTCCCACGGCTTTAACGTGGTGTAAATGAAGCCCCGGCCCTCACCGGTCCGGTGATACGTCCGGTCGACCTCGGGCACGGCCAGCAGCATCTGCTCCATCTGCCGTGTATAGATGGCGTTGTATTCGGGGGTTGAACCGACCGGGCCGACGAAACTGGAGGAGAAGCCGCCGCGGTCCTCCAGCGGCGTGAGTTCGCGCTGCAATTTGGTGTAGAGGTATGGACCGGTGACCGCGAACGCCAGGGCGCCGGCCAGCACGATCCAGCGCCTCCGCAATGCCCCGCTCAAAATCCACCCGAATCCGCGGTTCAGACCCACAAACAGCGGCTCGGTCTTCTCGTAGAGCCAGCCGTGCGTCGATTTCCCATCGATCGCCCGCGCGCGCAACAGGCGCGAACACAGCATCGGGGACAAGGTCAGCGCCACAAAGGCCGAGACGCTCACCGCGATCGCCAGGGTCAGGCCAAACTCGTAGAACAGCCGGCCCGTCCGGCCGGATTGAAACGCCACCGGGAGGAACACCGCCGCCAGCGTCAGCGTTGTCGCGATGATCGCGAAGGCGACCTGGCGCGCACCGAAGATCGACGCCGTGATCGGCCGCTCGCCCTCTTCAATCCGCCGGTAGATGTTTTCCAACATCACGATCGCATCGTCGACCACCAAACCGACCCCGAGCACGAGCGCCAGCAGGGTCAGCACGTTGATCGTGAAGCCGAGCCAATGCATCACGGCAAAGGTGCCACTCAGCGACACCGGGATCGCCACCAGCGGCACCAGCGTCGCCCGCCAGTCGCGCAGGAACAGGAAGATCATCGCGATTACGAGCACCGATGCTTCCCACAGCGTCTTGTAGACCTCGCGCACCGAGCGTTCCACAAAAACGCTGGTGTCCCATGAAACCCGGAGCCGCACGCCTTCCGGCAAATCCGCCTGCAGGGTCGGGATCAGGGCCTTAACACTTTTGGAGAGATCGAGCAGGTTTGACTGCGACTGCCGCATGACAGACGTGCTCACCGCGTGCCGACCGCTCACGTAAGTATCACTGCGATAGTCGCTCGACCCCAATTCCACCCGACCGATGTCGCTGAATTTCACCTGATAGCCGTCGCGCGCCGCCAGAATCAGATTTTCATACTCCAGCGGGGTGTCCATCCGGCCGCGCATCCGCACCGGGAATTCCCGTGCGAGCGACTCGATCCGGCCGCTGGGCAGATCGACGTTTTGCTGCCGCAGCGCCCGCTCCAGGTCCGAGACCGTAAGATTATAGGCGGCGAGCCGCGTGGCGTCCACCCAGAGGCGCATCGCATACCGCTGGCCGCGCAACTCGACCGCCGCGACGCCCGGAATCGTCTGCAACCGCTGCACCACGAGGCGCTCGACCAGCTCGGTCAGTTCGAGACGGGAGTGAATATCGGAGCTGAACGAAAGCGATATCACGGTATCCGAGTCGGAATCGGACTTGGAAATCTGGGGATCGTCGACCTCCGGCGGCAGCCGACCACGCACCCGCGCCACCTTGTCGCGCACGTCGTTGGCGGCCTCGTCGATGTTGCGATCGAGATTGAACTCGAGGGTGATGCGGGCGCGCTGTTCGGTGGAGCTCGAGCGGATGACGCGGAGTCCGTCGATGGCGGAGACCTCTTTTTCGATTACCTCGGTGAGCTTGGACTCGACCACCTCGGCGGAAGCGCCACGGTAGCTCGCCTCGATCGAAATCACGGGCGAGTCCGTGCTGGGATATTCGCGCACCGGCAGACGCTGAAACGAGAGCGCCCCGATCAGCACAATCAGGATCGACGCCACCAGGCAGATAACCGGCCGCTTGATGGAAGTGTCGGAGAGGAGCATCGCCAGGCCGGCCCTTATTCGACGCGAAATTCCGCGCGCAACGGCCGCGGATCCAGGCGCGAACCGGGAAACAACGCCAGCGCGCCCACGCCCGCCGCCACGACCAGCTGTTTCTCCGGGAGCTGCCCCTTGAGCGCCTTCACCTCGACCAGCCCGCGCGAACGGAGTCCGAGCACCACCGGCACAAAGGCGGCCAATGACTCCCCGTCTTTCTCCACGACCGTGATAATCTGCGGACCGCGCTGCTCGATCAGGATCGCGCCCTCCGGCACCGTCAACGCCCCGCGGCGCACTTCCAATACAATCTCGATCACCGCAAACATGCCCGCCTTGAGGGCGGCGTTCGGCGCGCTGAGATAACCTTTCACTTCGCTCGATCGCGTTTGGCGCTCGATCACGGAATTAACGAAATAAACCTCCCCGGCGACGTTGGCCGCCACCTCCGTCGTGGTCAGTTGCAGACGGAATTTCGTCCCGCGTCGCACCTTGGTGAGGTAACGTTCCGGCACCTGAAATTCCACTTTCAGCCGGCTGAGATCGTTGACGGTGGTGATGACGGCCTGGGTGTTTACGTAGTCGCCGGGCGACAGGGTGCGCGATTCGACGACACCATCGAACGGCGCCCGGATGTCCGTGCGGCCGAGCCGCACCGTGAGCAGTTCGATTTCCGCCTGCGTGGCGGTGAATTCGCTGCGCGCCCGGTCCACATCGGCCTGCGTGTTTGACTGCGTCTGGCGGAGATTGTCGGCGCGCTCGAGGTTCAACCGGGCGAGTTCATGGCGTGCGCGCGTCTGGGCGAGTTGCGCCTGCAATTCCGCATCGTCGATTTTGGCGAGGGGGTCGCCTTTCTTCACCCGTTGTCCTTCCTCGAAGTGAATCGAGCGGATGAGCCCGCTCATCTCCGGACGAATCGTGGCGGTCTCATTGGGCGAGAGCGAACCGACCACGCGCAAAGTTTCCGCGAGATCGCGGCGCTCAATCGCAATCACCTCGACCGCCTGTTTCGCACTCGATCCTCCGCCGCGACCACCCCGCCCGCCCCCGCCGCCCTTGTCTTTGCCTCCGGTCTGCGTTTTTTCCTCCGCCGCCTCAGCCGTGGCGCAACCCACGGCGCCACCCGCCAGCAGCGCCGCAGCCAGAAAAATGCGAAGCCACTGCGAGCGAGCCACGGGGAGGATGACCATCGGATTTCGAAGAAGTTGAGTTCGGTGCTAGGGAAGGAGAGACGAACCGAAACGGGACCCGTTGCAAGCCGGCGCCGAAAGGGGATGAACTTGGTACCACCGGCCGGCACGCCGCTTCAGGCCAGGAGCTTGGCGTACGCCGCGGCATCCAACATGGCTCCGGCCGCGCCCGCGTCGGCCGGCTTCAGCTTGAGCATCCAACCGTCGGCATAGGGCGATCGATTGACTGTTTCGGGGGCGGCGTCGAGCGCCCCGTTCACCGCCACGACGGTTCCCGCCACCGGCATATAGAGATCACTCGCAGCCTTCACCGATTCGACCACCCCAAAGGTCTCGCCGGCCTTCAACGCCGCGCCAACCTTGGACACCTGCACGTAGGTGATGTCACCGAGCGAATTTTGCGCGTAATCGGTGATCCCGATGGTGACCGTGCCGTCGCTCTCAGGCCGGAGCCATTCATGCGATTTTGCGTAACGAAGATCGGCGGGGAGATTGCTCATGCGGAGGTTTTTTTTAGTTCCACGAACGGTGGTTTGACCAGTTGCAAATTCAACTTTGTGCCGCGGATGTCGACCAACATGGGCTGGGCGGCCGCCGCTGTAGCAACCAGCGCGGAGCCGATGGCCTCGTTCAGCATGGGCGACAAGGTCCCCGACACCACGCGGCCGACCGTCGCCCCGGCGAGGTCGAGCACCGGCGTCTCGGCGCGCACGATTCGGCGATCCCCGGTCTTGAAAAACACGATCTTGCGCGCTGAACCCGCCTGCTTCTCCGCGACGAGGGCGGCCCGGCCGACAAAGTCAGCCCCTTTGTCGAGTTTCACCGTCCAGCCGAGACCGGCGGTGAGCGGCGAGACTTCCGCCGTGATCTCGTGACCGTACAACGGATAACCCGCCTCGAGCCGGAGGCTGTCGCGCGCCCCGAGGCCGGCGAGTTCCAAGCCGTGCGGCTGGCCCGCCGCGAGCAGCGCCGTGGCCAGGGCGACAGCCTCAGCCGCCGCGTGGTAAAGCTCAAAGCCATCTTCACCCGTGTAACCCGTGCGGCTGGCCAGGCAGTGAATGCCGGCCACCGTGGCTTCGGAAAAATGATAATACTTTACGAGCCCCAGCTTGGCGCCCGTGAGCGACTGCACGATCGCGGCCGCGCGCGGGCCCTGCACCGCCAGCAACGCATAGTCCGCGCAGCGATCGGTGATCGTGACGTTGAATGCCGCCGCCTGCCCGCGAATCCACGCGAGGTCCTTCTCGATGTTGCCCGCGTTGATACACAGGAAGAAATCGTCCGCCCCGCGCATGTAGATCAGGAGATCGTCCACGACCCCACCCTCGGGATAGCACATCGGCGAGTAGAGCACGCGCCCCGGGAAGAGCTTCGCGACATCATTGGTAACGAGGTGATTCAAGAATCGCGCGGCCTCCGGGCCGCGGACGTCGACCTCGCCCATGTGGCTGACGTCGAACAGCCCGGCGGTGCGGCGCACGGCCTTGTGCTCCTCGAGGATGCTGCGGTACTGCACGGGCATCTCCCAACCCGCAAAATCGACCAAACGCCCTCCGTGGGTCGCATGGAAATCACGCAAGGGCGTGCGCTTGAGATCACTCATCCCGCAGAGTAGCGGGGCGGACCGCGGACGCCGCAAGGTTGTTTTCAGCGGGTCGACCCCGCTGCGCGCATTTTTCCCAACTGCGCGCATTTCTTGGCTGGACCCAAGGTAAGGCTCGACCGCGCCCAGAAATCCCCCGTAAATCCATTCTCCGGCTTGCCTTTCTCGGTCCGAATTTTGCACAACTACGTCTCCGCTTCCCGACTGCCTCCGTCCTCTTTCCCTGCTTCGTCGTCAAATCATCACTCCCGCGCTTCCGTTCCCGTCCAACTCGTCCCTCCATCATGAGCGAAAACTCCGCCTCGAACAATTGCTGCAACTCACGCCTCGAATACACCGGGGCGTTTCTCCTCCTCCGCCTCTGGCTGGGGCTGCGCACTCTCTTCGCCGGCCTCGAAAAATTCGAGAGCGGCGGCAGCTACTCCTTCGAGAACTATTACAAGAACATGGGCCGGATGGCGCAGGGCATCACCAGTTCCTCGTGGATGCCACTGTGGATGACCAAAAATTTTGCCCACTCCCTCGGCTACCTGCTGATCGTCTTCGGCCTCTGCGTTCTCTTGGGAGTCAAGTCCCGCATCAGTCTTTTCCTGACCGGCCTTCTCTACGTCGGTCTCTCCTTCGGCCTCATGGCGGTGCAAGAGGGCGAGGGCGTGGCCTGGCTGGGCATGCACGTGATCATGATTGCCGGCGCACTCCTTCTGGTGCGCCACGACCGGTTTGCTATTTGGGGTGACAAGAATAACTGAGACCGGAGATCCACGCCATGGCCGATTCCCCCTCCCTTACCCGCCGCGATTTTCTGAGCACCAGTGCCAAGTTGGGTGCCGTCATCGCTGCGGCTCCCTACGTCTCGCGCGGCGCCGCCGTTGGCGCCGGCGCCAAATCCGATACCGTCAACGTCGCCTTGATTGGCTGCGGCGAGGAAGGCCGCATTCTGGCCAACGCCGCCCTCAACATTCCCGGGGTCCGCTTCCAGGCCGTCTGTGACATCTGGCCGTACAACCTCACGCGCTCCTCGCGCCTGCTGCAAAAATTCAATCACGAGGCAAAGCCGTTCGAGGACTACAAGGAGATGCTCAGCACAGTCCCCGGGATTGACGCGGTCATCGTCGCGACGCCCGACTTCATGCACGCCGAGCACACCAATGCGTCGCTCAAGGCGGGCAAGCACGTCTACTGCGAAAAGCTTATGTCGAACACCATCGAGGGCGCCCGCTCGATGGTAACGGCCTCACGTGAAGCGAAGAAGCTGCTGCAAATCGGACACCAGCGGCGCAGCAATCCGCGCTACCTGCACGCCCGCGACAAGGTGGTCCGCGAAGCCAAGCTGCTCGGCCGCATCACCAATATCAGCGGACAGTGGCACCGCGCGGTCACCGACGACTTTGGTTTCCCGAACGGTCAGGCCATCCCCGATGCGAAGCTGGCGAAATACGGCTACGCCAACATGCACGAGTTTCGCAATTGGCGCTGGTTCAAGAAATACGCCGGCGGGCCCGTCTCCGACCTCGGCGCGCACCAAATCGACGTCTACAACTGGATGCTCGGCGTCAATCCGCGCATGTGCATCGCCAGTGGCGGCGTGGATTACTACAAGACCCACGAGTGGTATGACAACGCGATCATCGCCTACGAATTCGAGACCAAGGAAGGCATCATTCGCGCCACCTATGAGGTGCTCACCACCACGAGCGCCGGCGGCGGCTACCATGAATACTTCATGGGAGACGAAGGGGCGCTGAAACTCTCCGAGAACCCAAAGTTCACCAAGCTCTACCGGGAGGCCCGGGCGCCCGAGTGGGAACCGTTTGTGACCAAGGGCATCATCTCCAAGCCTGATTCCGGCGAAGGCGCACCCGCGCCCGTCAAGCCGTGGGAAAAGCCCGGTGTGAAAAAACTCGGCGGCCCGTCCAAGGCTGCCGGGGTCGACGTGCGCGAAACCGCGCAACTCTCGGCGTGGGATATGCCGGTGACGCTCGACAAGGCGATTCATCAGCCCCACCTCGAGAATTTCTTCGACGGCATGCGCAAGGGCACGGCCCTCAATTGCCCGGGCGAAGAGGCCTTCGCTTCCGCCATCACCGTCCTCAAGGTCAACGAGGCCATCGCCGCCCAGAGGATGCTCAAGTTCGCCCCCGGCGACTTCGTCGCCTGAGGCCGGCCATTGCACCGCTAATCCACGCCAATCACCGCCGATTCCAGTGAATCATTCGGCCTCGACCATCGTCTATTAGAGGTTCCTCGTCTCCCCGTCTCTCCCTCCCTCCGTCGCTCCCTCCCTCCTTCCCTCATGAACACCCGCACCCTCACCCTCCTCCTCTCCGCGTTCGTACTCGCGAGCACGGCGTCCGCCGCCGATGGCAAGATTCCGCTCAAGGTGGAATACCCGAAGCCGCTTTTCGCCGGCACGCCGCGCCCGATCTCGCTGGCCAACCTTGAGCCGGCCGGCACGAAGCGCCCCGACATCATGGTCTCGGCCGACACCAAGCTGCTCTCCAAGGGCAAGAAGGTCACGAGCAGCGATTCGCTCCCGGTCATCGGCGAGCTTTCGTTTATCACCGACGGCGACAAGACCGGCATTGACGGCGCGTACGTGGAGCTCGGGCCGAATCCGCAATGGGTGCAGATCGACCTCGGTGCCACGTCCAAGATTGCGGCCATCGCCTTCTGGCACTTCCACTCCCAGGCCCGCGTCTACCACGACGTCATCGTGCAGATTTCAGACGATCCGGAATTCAAGAAAGGCGTCACGACCGTGTTCAACACCGACGACGACAATTCATCGAAACTCGGCAAGGGCTCCGACAAGTCCTACGTCGAGGTCAATCACGGCCGCGTGGTCGACGGCAAGGGCACGGCCGGCCGTTTTGTCCGCCTCTACAGCAACGGCAACACCTCCGACGAACTGAATCATTACTGCGAAGTCGAGGTATTCGGCTCCGCCAAGTAAGCGAACCTCAGATCTCGTATTCAGGCCGGCCCGCTCCTTGCGCGCCGGCCTTTTCCGCGTAGGAGGTGACCAGCGCATCCGACAGCGAGGCGAAGCGCAGCGGCTTCGCGCAAACGGAATATCCTGTGGCCTCGCCGCGAAATAATTTCTCCGCAAACGAACGCGGCGTGCACTGCATCTCCGCCGGAACCACGCGGTCCGTCTCCACCGACACGCCACCCGCCACGACTGCGAGCTGCGTCAGATTCGGAGAGTTCGGCACGGTTTGAGAAACCACACTTGCCCGGGCTTGCAAAAATCATTTCGGCGCGTCCGGCCTTGGGTACGGCCGTTGCGTGCAACCGGGCGCCCAGTCCTGGTGATGATCCTCTAAACAAAAAACGCGATCTTGGAGTCGCCGAAGCCCCCCGACGGTGGACGTTGCGCTGTGGCGGCTGGGTTCAAGGGTATTCTTGCGGCGCAGGCGCAACCCAACCGCCTGAGTTGGCCCTTTTTCAGCTCGCCGCCTCCGTCAAGGACTTTAATATCTTCTTCGCCAGAAACTCGTTGATTTCACGATGTCGAGGCACCGGCTCTGATTTCCCGCTCTCCGGGTTGTGGTAGATGTCGTGCTTTGCGCCGTTGCGGAGCAGAACGCATCCTGCCTGATGAAGATCGGCGACCAAGTCGCGACGCTTCATGCGACTTCAAGCTCGGCCACCTTGCGAATTCCGGGAATATCTTCGGCCGAAAAAAGATCGTGCAGATCCCGCAGGTGCTCCTTCAGGTCGGCTAAATCGTCACCCTGGGTCCAATGATCGGGATGGGAATTCAGGTAGCCCAGGTACTTGCCGTCAGGTTCCTTCCAGTAGGTGAACTTGGCCTTCATGGGATGGAACGATGCACAGCTCCGGCGGAAAGGCGAGGCACTGATTTTGGCCAACGTCGAAGGCTAGCCGAGTTTCTCGGTGCGCCAACGACATGCGCAGCTTCGCCGGGTCTGCATGACACGCGGTTGACAACCCAACCGAAGTCATGAGCCAACCGATCGTTCTCACCAACGGGCAACACGAAATCAAAATCTACACGGTCCAGAATCGCGGCCGTGCGGTTTTTCAACTCTCGTTCTACGAGGGCGGTCATCGTCAGCGCCAAACTTACGGCAAGCTGTCCGACGCGCGCCGCGAAGCCAAGGTCGTTCTCGGCCGCCTCGCGGTGAACACCCACGAAGCCGACGCTCTCTCCACGGCCGACATGGAGAGCTACGTCATCGCCCGGAAACACATCATGCCGACAGGTGTCCCGCTGCACGTCTGCGCGGAACTCTTCGCACAAGCGCACGCGAAGCTCGGCGGGCGCCCGCTTCTCGAGGCCGTGCAGTTTTTCACCGACTACCACCCCAGCGATGTCGTCACCAAGCCGCTCGCCGAACTGATCGAGGACTTCGCGACACACCGGCAGGCCATGGGAGTAGCGAGCGATTACGTGGCGGACATTCGGCGCCAACTCGGCCGGCTTGCCGCCGCCAATCCCGAGCGCAGCCTGACGCAATTGCGCACCGCCGATATCGACCGCTGGCTCGGCGGGCTGACGAGGCATCCGATCACGAAGAACAACATCCGGAAGATTTTCATCACATTCGGCAATTGGGCGAAGGCCAACCGCTATCTGCCGGCCAACCGCCCGACCGAGTTCGACGGCCTCATGCTCTACAAGGAGCCGCCCACGAAAGTCGGAATCTACACGCCGGCCGAACTCGGGACGATATTCGCAGCCGTCGCAGCGCGGCGCCCCGAGCTCTTGCCGTGGCTCGCGTGCGCCGCGTACACCGGGGCACGTGTCTCCGAGATCGATCACCTCGCCTGGGAAAACATCAGCTTCGACCGCAACTTCGTGGAGATCGAATCCAGTAAGGTGCGGACCAAGGCCCGTCGGCTGGTTCCTTTGCCGGAGGCGCTGAAGGCCCAGCTGCAGCCGTATCGCCGCGATCTCGGGCCGATCAACGTCTACGTCGATCCGCAGGCTGCCCTGAAGCGGATCGCCGCCGAGGAGGGAATCGAACTCAAGGCGAATGGCTTTCGCCACAGCTACATCAGCTACCGCCTGGCTGCGATTAACGACACCGCCCGTGTCGCCCTGGAGGCGGGCAATTCGCCCGAGGTCATCTTCCAGCACTACCGGGAACTCGTCACACCGGAGGACGCTGCCCAGTGGTTCGCTCTTGTCCTACCCAAGATCCCGAAGCCGGAGAATGTGATCACGATGAAGTCCGCCTGACCCCTCAGCGGTCGAGTTGACGGCGGTGCCTGATCGATGCTGCACGATCAGGACACCGCTAAACTCGACTCGACTGCGACACCAGAGGCCCTCTGGACCGTGGCCGATGTCGCGCGGTTCTTCGGTTGCACTCCGCGGCACGTGGTCAATCTGCAGGCCAATGGGCTGCCCCACTTCTATCTCGGTCGGCTCGTTCGGTTCGATCCCGCCGAGGTGCGCGAGTATCTGAAAAGCAACCGACGGATCGCCGCGACCAAACTCCGGCGCGCAGTACGGTTTCAAGCCGTGTGGTCGAACTGACTCTCGCAGGGAACTGCCCTTGGCGGTTCTGCTTCAGTTGGCCTCGATATCGTGCGGCCTCGGGCTCGCCGGTTCGAGGGTGCGGGCGCGCATGGTATCGACGAAGTCGGTGACCGTCCGAAGTTCCTGCAAGGCCAGTTTCGCGGCCCCGGGCGACCATTCGCGCCATGCGGCGCGATGCCGATCGAGCATCCGGTCGCCGGCGCGCAACTCACGCAACAGTTGAAACGCCGTAATCGAGCGTTCGTCGGGATTCCCGCCGCGCTGCTCATGTCGGCTGGCCACGTGCGACCGGATTCGGCGGCGGAGCGCCATCGCCGAGAGGCCTTCCGACTCTGCGATAGTCAGCCATCGTTCGATTTCCTCGGGATCTGCAAACGCTATTCCGACCTCGCAGTGATGGGTCCAACTCAAAGTGTCGCGGCGACATGACACGGGGATCCGGAGGCAAACCATCTTCGCATTGCGCAAGGTCCCGGGGTTGATCCCGGTCGCGGCGGCGCACTCGGCGATCAAGCCGCGGCCGCCGGTCTCGCCGTAGGCCAGTACGTCGCCGAGCCAGGCGGTCAACGTCTGGCGGGCGCCGGTCGAGGTACGCACGAGTCGGGCCACGTGCGTGACCAGCCCGCGCCACGTCTCCGTCTCCAATCCCGGCTTCAGCCTCAGTCCGAGCCGGGTGGCGTGCGCTATGCCGGAGACCGGCAACTCGCGAACAAGTTGATCAACCTCAGTTCGCATCGGATCGCTGCATCGGCCGGGGTGGCAGGCCCAGCCGGCGTTGCATCGCCAGCACCTGCTGGCGGAAGCCTTCGGCCGTCAGCGCATGCCGGGCCGCGTAGTCGCGCAAGCTCGTCACGTCGAACTCCGCCACACCGGTGGCGTAGATCAACACGTCAACCGCGAGATCGCGATTCGTCGCGCCAGCCAATTCGTATACCAGATCGCGAATCGCGCGGACGGCAGCCTGGTCCGACCGCGGTTCGATGCTCAGCGCCCGCCGCAACTCGTCCACCAGGCCCTGCCGCTCGCAGTCTCTCACGACGTCCAGAACGTCTTCGCCAATGCCCACTCGCGCGGCAGCATAGTCGCTGCGCGAGGCGCGGTCGTGGGCGTGGTCTATTCGGTTCATGCAAGATTCCGGAGGAATGTGAGACCGTTGGGCTCACCCAAAGTTGCGGAACTTTATCGCGTTCACCGCCAAGCGGGAAATTCCCGACGGTGGCGGTAGTAGTAGCGAAGTGGTAGTAAAGTGGTAGTGGTGAAGTTGTGGTGTCACGACTTTGTAGTAGCGGACGCTAGGGGTGGCGTGTCCTTGGATTTATAGGTAGTAAGTGCGGCTGGTGCCGCTCGGTTCGTATCGTGCAGGCAGTCCAGTCGGGTAGCATTGGTGCGCTGCAAATCCAGCTCTGGCCGAGGTAACTTTCTGGGCGATTCCCTGCGTACAGAAGATATGATCATCGGTATCGTCGGCGCTCGGAAGGTACTGAACACCATGGCCGGACAATCCTCTGGAGGGAGTCTGATGGGAGGTAGAAGTGCGGCAGGTGATAGGCACTGGCCGGTTCCCTAGACGGAGAATACGGGCATGTAGGCGGTCCATGCCAGTAGGTGCGATGTGCGGTGACCTCAAAGGCCGGAGTAGATCGGCCACGCCTTTTGTTCAAAGTCGTTCAAGCTTGGTTCACTGTTCAAACTGGGCGCGTTCAAAGCCGGTTCAAACTTCAGGGGTACGTGGACTTGGGATACGTTGCAGGACCACCATTCCCGCTGGACGAAGCAGAGAGAGGCTCATTGCACCCGCAGGCTGCGACCGAATGACGGCATCCGCCGGTTACAGGCATGGCAGGCGCAGATGCTGCGGTTTTTCCGACTGCTCCGGCTCTTGCGGCCTCCGTCGTCCTCAAAACCGCAGCGACTGCTGGCCGCCATCAAACAGGAACCCACGCTGGCGACGGACTCCGTGCTCGGAGCCCGCCACCAGCTTCCGGATGTTGTCGGCATGAAGGGACGGCTGACTCACAACCACCCCAGGCCCC
>SXGU01295174.1_pt1 | contig 37587 bp, 27 predicted proteins | sample 3174531 | NCBI WGS metagenome assembly SXGU01 (sample SAMN11356863, study PRJNA531348) | freshwater metagenome | isolation source: freshwater sample F1-140 | place: China: Fuxian Lake, Yuxi | collected 2017-12-25 | reverse complement strand
TGGACAGCACGATCAGCCGGTTGACCTCGCTCGGTGATTCAGGCAACACCCTGGAAAGTTATTCGTATCTGGGCTTGGCCACGATTGTCAAACGGGCTCATCCCCAATCGGGTGTGGACCTGAGTTACATCAAGCTTACCGGCGAATCGGTAGGCGATGCGGGGGACCAGTACACAGGCCTGGATCGTTTCCAAAGGATCGTTGATCACCGCTGGGTCAACGGAAGCAATGTCGATGTTGATCGGTTCAAGTACGGCTATGACCGTAACGGCAATCGGCTCTTCAAGGAAAATGGGATCATCGCCAGCCTGAGCGAGGTCTACAGCTACGATGAATTGAACCAGTTGGCTTCGTACAAGCTGGGCACCTTGAACACCGGAAAGACCGATGTGACGGGTACGCCCACCAATGCCCAAAGCTGGGATTATGATGCGGTTGGCAACTGGGATTCGGTGACGACCAACAGCACGACCCAGACAAGAGGGGCAAACAGGCAAAACGAAATCACCAGTATCGGTGGCGCAACAACGCCGACCTATGACAACAATGGCAATCTGACCAAAGATGAGAACAATAACCGGTTGGTTTGGGATGCCTGGAACATGATGGTTCAGGTCAGGAACGCATCGAATGTGGTAATCGTTTCAATGGGTCGCGATGCCCTCCATCGTCATGTGACCGATACGGAAGGCACTTCCCTAAAGGATCGATTTTTTGGTTTGCAGTGGCAGGTGTTTGAAATCAAGGCCGGATCGACTACGGTTACCAGGCTCGTTTGGAGCCCAGCCTATGTGGATGGGATGGTCCTGAGGGACCGGGATACGGACAGTAATGGGACGATGGATGAAAGAATTTATCCGCTACAGGATGCCAACTGGAACACGACAGCCCTGTTGATCTCAAGCGGCACCGTGGTGGAGCGGTACACCTACTCACCCTTTGGGGAGGTCACCTTCCGGGATGCTTCCGGATCAGTTATCAGCTCAAGTGTCAAGGATTGGATCTTCCTCCATCAGGGAGGCGAGAAGATTGCTGTAGGGGTTTATGAATTTCGGAATCGGATTTATAGTCCGACCTTGGGTAGATGGTTGAGCAATGATCCGCTGGGATTTGAAGCAGGGGATGTGAATAATTTTAGATACTTAAAAAATAATACATTGAATAACTTAGATCCGATTGGATTAATAGATTTTTTGCCCAATCCCCAGGATTGGTTTCCACGCCCAGGAGGACCAGGTCGTAACTGCGCCGCATGCCATCCAATTGCTCCATGGATTCAAGGTGATGTAAGGCGCAGTGGAAAGTGTTGGACATTTCAGCGAATATTTAGTGGCATTCTTTCGCATTGCGGAATTGCATGTCTTTCCCCTAAAAATGGAGAGCTGGTAACATATAGTTATGGTATTAACGGAAATAAATGGTCTAAAAATAATACTGATGACTTAAATTGGGCAAAGGATAATTGGGCTGAAAGAATAATCGATGCGACCTATGAGGAGGTTATGTTTGCCTTAGGGGATCAGATGTGGTTTGATGAAAATAAAACCTTCAAAATTGGCACGGATTTTCTCGGAGGATGTGGCTGTCATAATTGTCAGACAACCTGTACAAGCGTCAGGAAAACAGCGGAACAGATCCACGCTTATGGAAAAGGTCAAGAGTATTATAAAAATTGGCTTTGGTGGAAAAATTGGGGACTGTAATAAGATACTTTATTTTATCACATCTCTTGACGCCACCTCGTTGCGAATGTATTGCGGCTTCGATTAACTCTCGTTTCTCTAAACCATATTGAAGGGAACTTCTGTCCAGGAATCGATTTGTCAGAAGACCAGAATGAGAATATATGTTTGGACAGTGGTTTGGCATTCGAAAAAGTTTAGATTCACGCCGAAGAATTCATTAAGGAATTTTTATGAAAAAGAACACAGGTACGTCAATGTATTTCTCGAAAACAGATTTACAAATGTTTGAAATGAAGCCAAAAAAATGGCGCCTAAAATATATTAGGCTCGAAAATTTGCCAAAAAATGATTCATATGTCTATGTTTTTACTTGGCAAATATATCTTTTATCATTTTTCCATTTGAACCAGTTAGGAAATAGATAATGAACATGCGATGTGCTTTCTGTTTACTGGCTCCACTCCTTGTTATCAGTTACCTGTACGCCCAGTGGTCGGATTGGTTTTCCCGAATCGAACTACAAACAGTTTGGAAGCGCCCACTCATTAGCGATCCCATCGATCTGGTAAAAAAGGACCCCATCGAATGGGTGGTACCCAAAGAGGACTTGATCATTAAGGAAGGCGAAGCGGATCTGGCTTTGTCACTGAATTTGTACACAATTCCAGAAATTCCTTCCAAACCCTATCAATTCGATTTGCGAATCAAGGTTCGGGCGCAGGGCCGAGTTACCGGAGGTGAATGGCAAGATCGCCTCATCCGCGACAAGCACTTTACAACGGATGAACCGTTCTCAAAAGAGGGTACGGCATACTGGAGTTCCTACGGACAAGGCCGCCTGGAATATGGCCTGGGAAGAGTACGCCTCGTTGCCGAAGAAGAACTACGAATTATCATCGATATTTTGGTTCAGGATGATTATTTTAGATGGGCCATGCCCCGGCTGAAGCTGGTTGGGAAGTATGATATTGCAAAACCCGGTCCCACAATGATCTTTCGAGGAATTTTGCGCGAAGGCGGCTATTGGACCTCCATTTGTCTGGTTATTATGCTGGCTTGGTTTTCCTGGCCTTTAAAGTTAAGCCTTTGACGACAAAATAAAACCTTTTGAGTTTAACCCAAGTTACGCGGTTGGAGTGATTTTTTCGATTTTTTGGTCCATATTGGGACCATGATAGTGGTTTTTCCCGGGGTTTGGAGTATTTCGAGTTCCAAACGGCATGAAGTCCCGACCCAAGTTACTTGAATTGCCCGCTCCTTGTGCGAATTGAACAGGGGCGTTTGCAAGTGTTCGCAGGATTCCCGCAATGTTTCAAACCACCTGCGGCGGTATGAAAGGTTGAAAGCCATTGGGAATCAGGATCAAACGCCTTGAAACAGAACATGTAAAGACGATTTGTAGTCCCGAATTTTGCAGGCTGATTTAACTTTTTCCTGGAAAAAGGGGTTTCATGGTCCCAACCGCATAACTTGGGTTAATCTCCGGTCCCAATCTGGTCCCCATCCTCAGCCAGCACTGTCCGAAGGACCTCTTTTTTCCAGTCCGATTGATGGATGGGCCAACCCGAGACCGTCATTCCCCCCTGGCTAAGCCGCCTTGTCCGGCTGAAATGGGAAATATATTCGAAACATTCCTTTTCCAACGGCCAAAGGACTTTTCCAGCTCGGGGACCGTTTGAAGCCCGGTGGGTAAGGGATCCATGGTCGATAATGCTAAGGACAGTCGGCTCGGAGTCATCCAAAAGCCTTTGAGCGACTATTTCCAAGGGAGTAAACGCAAACCGGTTAAGGACTTTGACAAAATCACCATTTTCATCACGCCAAACATCCCGAAACCACAAGGGCGGGACCATAAGCCTTTCGACCAATGCTCGTACCCAGGAGGTCGGCGGCCTTTCCCCATCCTCAATTCCCAATATATCTCCGACTTTAGGTAGTAAAAATTGGGAGATGGCCTGGGCAGCAAGTCGTTGGCGACTCTCCTCCTTTAAAGAGTCGGCGAATAGCAATTTTCCTTTCGAGGCGGCCCGTCTCCGACTCAATCCTGTTGCCTCCTGGGCAGTTTCTCTCCGGATTCCAGGGATGGAAACGGCCAGTTCTACCCAGTCGACCGGTGGCTGGAAAAGCCTCATGGATTCCAAAAAAGTGCCAACCACCCGGTCGATTGCGGAGTGCAGGTCCGCAAGGTTCAATGCTTCATTCATGGGCCAACCTTCCAACCCCCGATTCCCTGGGTGGAATAAAAAAAATATTCGGTGGCTCCCTTGAACCCCCAACCATCCTATTTATATGTACACATGAACAGTAAAAGCAAGGTTTTGCCTTTTGCTTCGCCATGGAAATCCGGTATACTGTGTAATGGGTAACAGAATTGATGTTACCCTCCCTCCTTTCCAAAGGCATCTACCCACCTTGCCTTAGGTTCATGTGAGTACGCCATGAAAACGCTAGCAAAATTGTGTCTCCTGCCAATTGTATTATTGGCAACAACCGGATTGCGGGCAGGGGTTCCAACCGACCCTGCGGAAATCGCCAAAGTTGTAGGCCAGCCCACCCGGATCGACATTACCCCCTCCAAACTCATTTTGGTAGGTCCGAGGTCCGCCAGACAGGTTTTGGTGCAAGGAACCTATACCGATGGATCCATTCGGGACCTTACGCCTTTTGCCCAATTTGAGGCACAAAAAGGGTTGGAAGTCAGGCTAAGTGACGGGGGGTTTGTGGAAGCGACGGCTAACTCAAACGGAAACCTTGAGGTAAAAGTAGCTGGCAAGGTCATGCAGCTGCCGGTTGAAGCGGTAGGGGTTGATAAAGCACGGCCCATTTCCTTTCGGCATGAAGTCGTCGCCTCTCTCAATGTGGGCGGATGTAATATGGGTGCCTGTCACGGAACTCCTTCCGGGAAAAACGGGTTCAAGCTTTCCTTGCGAGGCTCCGATCCCTCCCTGGATTTTGCCCAACTTACCCGAGATGTGCTTGCCCGCAGAACGGTTTCCCAAGATCCCAAGCAAAGCCTCATGTTGTTGAAGGCATTGGGACAGGTCCCCCACGAAGGAGGGCAACGATTTGCCTTTTCTGCCGTGACCACCCGCGCTATTCGGGAATGGCTGGCCGAGGGAATGAAAAACGATGAGCCCACCCTTCCTGCCTTAACCAAGGTAGTGATCGAACCAGGTTCACGCATGCTTTTAAAGCCCTCCAAGTGGCAGCAACTATCCATCTCGGCCCAATTCGCCGATGGAGCCATTCGGGATGTTACCCGGTTTTCCAATTTCTCTTCCAGTGACCCGGCTGTTGCGGAGGTTTCCCTTTCGGGTTTGGTGGAATTTCGCCAGCCTGGTGAGGTGGCTATTCTGGTTCGTTACCTTGAGGAGTTGGTGACTGTCCGATTGAGTTACCTTGAACCCAAGGCCAATTTTGTTTGGAAAGCCCCTCCTGAAACCAACTTTGTCGACAAAACCGTTTTCGCCAAACTCAAAACCTTGGGAATCCTCCCCAGCGAAATCTGCTCCGATGAGGATTTCATTCGGCGGGTGCATCTGGATCTTTGCGGGATTTTGCCTGATGGTGCTGCGGTAAAAGCCTTCCTTTCTGACAAAGACCCGGGAAAGCGGGCAAAGCTTGTAGACACCCTCCTGGAACGGCCGGAATATGCCGATTTTTGGACTCTTAAATGGTCGGATGTGATTCGGTCAAGCCGCAAAACAATGCAGCTCAAAGGCGTTTTTGTCTTTCAAAATTGGCTTCGCGGACATATCGAAGCCAACACAGGGATCGACAAAATCGTTCGCGAACTCTTAACCTCCTCGGGCAGCACTTTCTCCAACCCCGCCGCCAATTATTTCCGCATTGCCAAGGATTCCCAGAATCTCGCCGAAACCACCGCCCAACTTTTCTTTGGCATTCGAATGCAATGCGCCAAGTGCCACAACCATCCTTTTGAACGATGGAGCCAGGACGACTATTACAGTATGGCGGCATTCTTTTCCCAGGTAGGTAACAAACCCGATCCCAATCAAATGGGACCAAAGCCCGAAACCCCAGGGTCTGAAATCGTTTTCGTTCGTCGAGAGGGCGAAGTCACCCAACCCCGAACCGGGAAAGTAATGCCTCCCAAATATATGGGGGGCCCCATTGCCAAAATTGAACCGGGCCAAGACAGGCGGGAAGCTTTGGCGAATTGGGCCACCTCTGCAGCAAACCCTTTCTTTGCCAAAGCCACGGTAAACCGCATCTGGTTTCATTTGGCAGGCAAGGGCATTGTTGATCCCGTCGACGATTTCCGTGAATCCAATCCTTCCGCCAACGATCCCCTTCTTGAAGCCTTGGCTCAGGACTTTATCAAATCCGGTTATGACCTGAAACACATGATCCGGGTGGTTTGTGCCTCGTCGACTTATCAACTTTCCACCAACATTAATGAAACCAACAAGGACGAAAGTCGCTACTTCTCCCATGGTGTTTCCAAGCTCCTAACCGCCGAGCAACTTTTGGATGCCATTTGTAAAGCAACGGAAATCCAGGAAAAATTTCAGGGTTTGCCTCCAGGGACCCGGGCCACCCAATTGCCTGACACCGAAGTAAACCACATATTCCTTAAAACATTTGGACAACCGGCCCGGGAACTGGCTTGTGAATGCGAACGCGAAAGCGATTCCAACCTGGCTCAGGCCCTCCAGCTTATCAATGGTCCAACCATCAATGACAAACTCAAAGCTCCCGACAATCGCATTGGTCGACTCATCAAGGAAAAGAAATCGGATTCCCAGATTCTTGAGGAAATTTACCTCGAAACGGTTTCCCGTACACCCACCAAGGAGGATTCGGCCATTGCCTTAGGCCACCTGGCCAAAGCGAAAGATAAGCGTAAAGCGTGGGAAGATATTCAATGGGCCCTCATAAACACCAAAGAATTCCTTTTTAGGCATTAATCGCCTTTTCAGGGAACCATGACCGCAGGGGAATTTCGCACTTTGGCTTTGGGGCATCCTGGCGCCATGGAGGGGTCACACCAAAATCACCCGGACTTTCGGGTCGGCAAAAAAATATTCGCCTCTCTTGGTCCGGATGAAACATGGGCGATGGTTCGGTTAAACCCATTGGACCAGATGGTGTTCGTAAAGGAAGACCTGGTTGCCCACAAACCCGCAAATGGGGCTTGGGGCCGATCAGGCTGCACGATCATCCAACTTGCCATCGCAAACAAAAAATTGGTGAAAAAAGCAATTTATCTTGCTTGGGACCATTGTGTTCAAAAACCGTAACAAATCTATCCGGAAAGGTTTTTGTCAAGCCATTGGACGCAACTCCTTTTTTTCGTAAGGAATGGCTGGAATGTGCGATTCTTTCAGGGAGATTGGTCCAACGATCTCAACAGGTATTCGACCATGGACCGGGAAGGATAGTCCCAACCTGATTGTGACGCCGTTGTGTAAAGTTGATTGACCTTCATGAGGTGGTTTCTGGCGATTCCATTTTCGCCCCCTTCCAGGGCCAATAGTCCACTAAGGGCCATGGAGTCGGCTTCTGTACGGAAATTTTCGGCAAGGCCTTCGATTTTGCGTTGGAAAAGTTGCCCGGTAAAACCCTGATTCACCCAACCACCCAACCCCAAATCCGGGCCCATCCGGTCAAGAATCGCCTGACTGATCACCAATCCCGCCAAAACCCGGGGGGACTGATCCTCTCCCTCCTTTACCGAAGGAAAGGCCAAAGAATGGCATTCGTTGCGGGCTGATCCGTATTGCCCAAGGGCAGCAAGGGATTGAACCCTGGACCAATGGAATTGGTTTGCATCCACCGTATTAAGAATGTCGGACTCTGTCCATTTTTCCACCTGATCCGCTGCCCCGGTAAAAAGCAATAATTGGATCTCTAATTGTAGGCCATTGGCCCCGAAGGCCGCTACATCGCTAGCCAGGAGTATCATGAGAGCTTCGCGGGCAAGGCCAAATCCCATTGCGCTCCGGACCCGATCATAAACCCGAAGGCCTTCGGATTCCTTCTGCCATTTATCCCGACGGTCGTTTACTTCCGTCTCCAAGGCATCGAGTTGCCTGGTATTTTCGTGCATTTGACGAAAATACTCGCTTGGATCAACCCGTGGCGGGGGCCCCATTTGCACCATGATTTCTTCGTGCTTTCTCAGTTGTTCCAAGGCAAAGTCGAGGTAGCCAAATTCGCGATATTGCATGCCAAGTCTAAGGTGAACCTCTGCCAGGTCGGGACCAAGGCGGGCCGCCTCGGCAAATGCCCTTGCGGCTTGCACCTTTCGTAGCTGGGTTAGCCCTGGCATTTTTGCACCCCAGCCCCTTTCCATAGTATCGGAGGATAATGCCAAATAGGCCTTGCCCAAAAGCAACCGGGCTTGGGCATCCTCGGGGTGCCGAAGTGAGGCAATCCTTAGCGATTGAATGGCCAAATAGAGGGGCCCGGGGGACGGTTTTGCCATGGAATAGGCAAACTGTTCCTGAAGTGAAAGCACCCATCCCTCCACCGGCCTAAGGGGCGTGTTGGGAGGTGTACCCGGACCACGAACCGGCCCGGGCATTTGCAACCTCAGGGTCGCATCAAGGGGAGCGGACCCTGCGGCCCAGGCAGCCCCTGCCAGTAGGGTAGCGCTCGCCTGGGCCCCAACCCAACCGGGTAGGGCACGACCGGGAGCAAGGCGACCTTCTTTGGCCCCAAAAATAAAACACAATTCCGCAAAATCCCGGTCTGGGGTCCAGGAAGCATCGGGGGCAAGATAGGTCCTCAACCAATTGCCCTCGCCGGAACGGGGGATAGGTGAGTCGCGAAAATTGTCCTCAATCACCCTCCCTTGGGATATTTGGTAAACGGTGGTTTCAGGAGTAATGGCTGGTAGGCTTTTATTGGTCATGGGCGCAAATAGGGCCATGGACCCCTCCCAGCCAACAAGGTTCCAATCGGGCATAGCCAGGATCATCCGCGATGCGGTATTGACCCAACGGGCCCGATCCAGGTCCAAGACAAGAATCAGGTCCGACCTCCCTTGAGTATTGGTCAAACGACCTGGAAGGGCTTTGGGCTCTTCCCCGGAAAGGGCAGGGTCCACCACGAATCGAATTCCAGGATGAAACCATCCGAGCGTTGTTGCCAAATGTTGGGACGAGACAGAAACGGTGGGGGATGCTTTGATTTGTCCCGCTTTGACCCAGCCTTGGATCATTGCCCCGGATCGGGACCATGAAGGATTGGGGTCGTATCCCCAAGACCTTGGCCCGAAAGGGGGCATTTGTAACCAACCTGGCCAGGCAAGAAGCAAAAAGAGAACAATCAGTGATCCGCCAAATAAGGAAATCAATCCTCTGGCACCATGATTTTCCCGAAAGGGTGACTTTCCCATGGATCTTGAAAAATACCCGCCAAGCGAAAGCGCCAAATAGGGACCTGCAACCAGGGCAAACCAGGGGATCCAGCGCACATGAACCAACGCCGCCACCAACAGGCCCGCCATGGGAAGAATCCTTACCCATCGCCATCCCGGTAAATCGAGAAGGAATGCGAACAGGCACATGAGTACCAAGGGAAAAAAGGCCGTCCCCGCCGGAGTGGCGAATGCCTGAACCAGGTATTCCTGGGCAAAGGCGGGACGATACCAATCCATTTGGAAAACTCCCCCGGAAAGGGCTTCGAGAATGCCCCATAAACCAAGGCCAAAAAGGCTGGCACCAATCAGGGACCAAGCCCTTTTGTCCGCTGATTCCCTTGTTGGGCGGTCGAAAAGCATTCCAATTCCCAGGAGTAAACCCACCAAGCCACCTAGCCAAAAGGAACCGTCGAGGCAGGCCCAAAGAATAAAAAACACCAAAAGGGATAGTTTTTTGGGTTTGGAAGTTTGGTTCTGGGACCAACCGTGCCGAATGAGGAGTGCCAATAAAACAAAGGACACAATATTTGGTCCCAGGTTGAGGCGGTTTGCCATGGCCATCAATGCCAACCCGACACCAAATGTGGAAACCCAAGGAAATTGTGACCCAGAAGTCAGCAACAATCGTGAGGCTATAAAACCAACCGCTCCGGCCTTCAACCCGACCATCAGAAATGGTCCAAGGGAAAGTGTCCCCGCCCAAACCAGCAGATCAAAAAGAAATCCCGGTCCGGGTCGTTCTTTGCCCGTGGCAATATCCGCCCCTTTGGCAATATGAAGCCAAAGGTCAAGGTTCCGTGCGGGGGTGGAAGCCAAAAAAAATCCAAAAAGAACAACCCCTGCATAAATCAGCAAGTGCGTGTTCCAGATTTTGGAGGGTTCCGGTGGCGTAAAATCGGCTTCATCGGTTAGCGATGGACTTGCAAACAAAGGAACCTCAGAATTGGGAGGCGGATAAAAGGCAAAGGCATGCCCGGAATCAAGACAGGGACTACCCTTAGGTTAGGACATTTCCAACCCGTGATCCGGCTTCCTTGTGGTTAACCCAAACCTTTCGACAATCAGGTCGTTTACGGTTTGAGGAGGCTGCGTAACCTGGTTTCTATTTCACCAAAGGGAACCCGTATTTGTTGAAGGGAATCGCGGTCGCGCCATGTTACTGTATTGTCGGTCATGGTTTGGCCGTCGATGGTAATGCAGACAGGCGTTCCGGCCTCGTCCTGGCGACGGTAACGCCTGCCAATGGCGCCGCCATCGTCATATTGCACCCCAAAATCCCCCTTGAGTGACCGATACAGTTCTTTGGCCTTTTCCGGCATTCCTTCACGATTGACGAGTGGGAAAATCGCCGCTTTTACCGGTGCGATCCTGGGATGAAAGCGCATTACGGTCCGTACTTCGCCCCCCTCGACAGGTTCTTCAGCATAGGCCTCGCACAAAAACGCCAAGGTGCCCCGATCCGCCCCGGCGGAGGGCTCAATGACATGGGGCCAATACCGCTCCCTTACCCGGTCATCGAAGTACTGGAGGTCTTTTCCCGAACCCTTGTGACGAGGTTTGCCATCGGCCCCGTTTTCCACTATCAGGGTTTCACCGTCCTTGACCAGCTTTCCCTCCTGGTGACTTCTGAGGTCAAAGTCGGCCCGATGGGCGATACCCTCGAGTTCCCCAAATTCGCCTTGGGGGAGGAAGGGAAACGCATACTCGATATCCGCAGTACCGCAAGAATAGTGGCTCAGTTCGGACGGTTCGTGTTCCCGAAGGATTAACCTTTCCGGGCTCAAACCCAGGTTGGTGTACCATTGGTACCGTCGATCCCGCCACCACTTGTACCATGCCTGGGACTGGTTGGGGTGACAAAAAAATTCGATTTCCATCTGTTCAAATTCACGACTGCGAAAGGTAAAATTGCGTGGGGTGATTTCGTTCCTGAAACTTTTACCGATTTGGGCGATGCCAAAAGGGGTTTTTACGCGGGTGGAATCCACAACATTTTTGAAATTCACAAAAATCCCCTGGGCCGTTTCAGGCCTAAGAAATGCCGCACCCTCTTCTCCGGCAAGGGCTCCCACGAAGGTTTTGAACATCAGATTGAATTCGCGCGGTTCGGTCAGTGTCCCCAATTGGGTGGCATCCGGGGCTAAAACAACCGAGAAATCCTTTACCGTAAGCAAGCTCACCATCCCGGATTCCCATTCAAGGTCCCCTACCTGCTTGTTGCGCATGCCCAGGAATTTGAGCGCCCTGGTTTGGGTTTCCTCAAGGCCTTCCTCTCCTCCTGTCTGGGAAGAAATGAACACACTTTGCTCTTTGGCCTTGAGCCACCGGCCCCGGAGTTGATCATGGCGGTACCGCTTTTTGGATTCCTTGCAATCGACCATATAGTCGTGGAAAAGGTCATAATGGCCGGAACATTTCCAGACCTGGGGGTGCATGATGATGGAACAATCCAAACCAACCATCTGAAAAGAAGCGGGGGTCCCCTCAATTTGGGTCAATTCATCATGACCGCTAACCATGTCCTTCCACCAAGCCTCTTTCACATTCCGCTTGAGTTCGACTCCCAGGGGACCGTAATCCCAAAAACCGTTTAGCCCACCGTAGATTTCGCTGGAAGGAAACAGGAATCCGCGCCTTTTGCACAGGGCTACAATTTTGTCCATGCTCATGGAAACTTCAAACCTTTCTTTGCCGGGTGTATCTCTACCTGAAATCCCATCCAAATGTTTCGATCACCGGTATGTATAAAATGGGCAACCTTTGCCGAGGTGTTCCATTGTGCAGCAAAGGCAATATCCAAGGCAAAGCCAAGTTGCCCTAAAGATTGCCCGTGCGGACATCCAATCAACCTATTTTCCAAGGATTGGTCCCCATTGGCCATCCATTCCTCCCTTGCCCCCTTTGCATTGGCACCAAGTCGAAAACCATGGTTGGCTAGTTCATTGGCCAAAAAACCGGCAAACAGGCGGTCTTCCGCCGAGGGTTCAGCCAAATTTGACCCGATCGCCAAATGACCTGCACATGCCAGAATGCAGGGCCTATTTGCGGCTAAAAGGTGGTCCCGAACGGCATTTGCATTAAGAAAACAACCTGTGATCACCTGTTTTGCGCCCCGGGTTGCCGCCAAAGCCCTGGTGCCATTTGTTGTGGTGAGGACGACGGTTTTGCCTTGGATTTTGGCGGCCGATATTTCCCGGGGAGAATTTCCCAAATCAAACCCCTGGGGGGCAATTCCCCCCCGTTCCCCGGCAAGGATCAACTCCGGTTGTTTCGCTTTGAGGGCAATGGCCCTATCCAGGTCAGGCATGGCCCAAACCTGGTCCGCTCCGGCAGCAAAAGCCGCCTGGATCGTAGTGGTTGCCCGAAGGATATCCACCACCACGCAGATGCAACCGGTTTTGTCCTGGCCCACAAGTTCTTCGGGCGTATCTATCAAATCCAGCTGGTTCAAGGGTCAAAAGCCCATTGTTCATTAAAGATTCCGGAATCCAGCACCTCCCATTTTTGGGTTTCCTCATGGTTGTGCCACAGGGCAAAGTCACCAAGTTTGGAAAAAAGCAAAGCATTTGTTCCATGAAATTCCTTTTCATGAAAGGTGTGACCCGAGTTAATGACCAGATATTTCGAAGGTGCCAAAGGATTGGGTAGCACCATAGAGGGGAGGGATGCCCCTTTGGGAATAGGAATTTTCCGGCCCCAAACAATTCGGTCCCCTTCCCAGGAAAAAGGAAGTTGGTTTTGCAACTTTGCAAGGATGCTGGAGGATCCCGCATCTCCAAAGACGACCAAATGAGCCCCCAGCATGGTTTCCTGGGTAATTTGATCCTCCTCGACAAAAGGGAAATCTCCGCGCATAAACTTGACCCACTCAGTGCGAAACTGTCCCAGCAGGGCTTCAGCATGCTTTTGGGATTGGGCATTTTTCGGGGTCCCCTTACCCAAGGTGACAATGAAGGGGTCCATAAAAGCATCGTCAATAGGGCCCTGGAGTCCCGGTCTTTTGCGGTTTGCCTTTTGGTTTTCATCGATCATCCACCCGGAGGGCTTTTTGAAAAAAGCGGCCTGATCCAATCGGGGGATTGGCAATGTTTTGCCATCGATTACAAGGCTGTTGCAATCCAAAAAGGCGGCTTTGCCAAGGGAGAAATGCGTTACGCCAACACTTTCTACCTCTAGCTGACCCTCTTTCCGGTTTGCGAATACCCGCCCCGGTTTCCCTGTTTCCAAAAGGCCCGTGATGGAGAGCCAACCATATTTGCCGTGCCTTGTACTTAAGGCGGTCCAATCAATGGTATCGGGGTTTGTTTTTCGCCCCATTTTTAAAAAAGGAAAAAGAGCAGAATCAACCTGGCGTTTCCATTCCGCAGGCATTTGATGACCCACACCGGGAGCGATAATGTGCTGAAAATGGGTTTTGGAAATATCTCCCCGAGCAAGGGCTTTTTCGATGGTTAATGCCGCATCCTTTTGGGGATCGGCTCCCCCGGAATAAGCGACCACCGGAACCATGTTCAAATTCCTGGCAACCTCAAAAGCGTCGTAATGGCCCAGGATCCGCTTTTTCCATTCTGGAAGGGTTTCCGGATCCAGCTTGGCATAGCCGATGGTTTTGGTGAATCCTGCGCCTGGTTGCAAGGCGTAAAACCTGTCGGCATGATGCAGCCCCAAATGCCAGGTTCCGGCTCCTCCCATGGAAAATCCCCGAAGCAAAACCCGGTTGCGATCGAGTTTTGTGGCCCCCTTGGCGTTTTCCCGGCGAAAAAGGTCCTCCAAGGCCTCGAAAACATCGGTTTCCCCAGCGAAACGATAGGCGTTGTTACCCCGGCCAAAAACTTCAAGGATTACCGCTTTTTCCTCCGCTGGCTTGGCTCCCTCATGTTGAATCAAAAAAAGTGCCTCCGTCAAACCATCACTACGCCCATGAAGAACCACCTCCACCGGCCAGGGAGAGGTCGATTGGTCATACTCCTTGGGAAACCGAACGGAATAGGGTTGGATAGACTGATCGACTCTACTCAGGTAGGCCCTGTTTTCGAATTGACCTCGGGGGGCCCATTGACCAGAAGATTTCCTTTGGGCCCGAGCCATCCCCAAATCAGCGACCTTGGCCAGGCGCAAGGATCCGCCTTTGACCTCGTATTCTTTTAAGTCCAACCCCATTTTTAGGGCACGGGCATATATGGCAATATCGTGGTATTTATCCTTGGAGACCAAGGGCTTTTGGGTGGCAATCGCAAGGTTTAAGGTGGATTGCCTGGATAAAAGCCGATCCAACAAAAGGTCGGTGGAACCCTCTTTGGAACTGTCCTCTGGCAAGGACTTTTTACCCCTATTGGGAGTAGGATCCTGAGCCAAAACTCCCTGAACGGAAAAGAAAAAGCATGCAAGCCACCCCAGCAACACTAGCCTTTTACCGCATGGAATCCATAAGCAGGTCCAACACCTCATTAATGGAAGTGTCTTGGAGTCGCTTTCCCCGATCCTTGAGTTTTTCCTCAAATCGGATGGCAGTGTCCTGCATTCTTTCATGCGTTTCCTCCGAACCACCAAGGAGCATAAAGTGCTTGGAGTGGGTAATTCGCTCCTGATCATCGTCATTATCAAAGCCCAAGCCGACTATCCCGCCCAATTTCATTTTGGACTTTTTCGGAGCCTTGGAAGGGGTTTTTTTCGGTTTGGGCCCGTCGGGGTTCGGAGTTATTTGGTCATTGGGTTGATCAGGATTCGGTTTTTTGGCACGCATCAGGGGGTCTCGCATGGGGGGCAACTAATACTTTAGGCCAAAAACGGGATCAAAACCGGACATTTTTACAAAATCCTTTCGAAGATATACCGGTTGGGCCTTTACAGAGTCCTTTGGGAAGGTGAAAATAATAACAAGGATGAAAGGGCAACTCTCCTCCCCAATAATACTTGGGAAGGCGGGGTGTTTGTTTTTGATCGTGGCAGTTTGCGATCCGAATGTCCTATCCACCAAACGCATATTAAAGAAGGATGGGTTTATGGCCACCGATCGTGTGCCAATGACCCGAGAAGGGTTTGAAAAGAAACGGGCCGAATTGGTCCGGCTGGAAACACACGCAATGATTGAAATCACCAAGCGGATAGCTGAAGCTAGAGCACTTGGTGATTTAAGTGAAAATGCGGAATACCATGCCGCCCGTGAGGACCAAGGGCTCCTTCAGGCGAAAATCGACCTCCTCAAGGATGAATTGGCCTGTGCTGCCATCATTGATGTCAGCACCCTGCCCCATGGTACCGTCGTCTTTGGAAGCTTGGTGAAGATCAAGGATTTGGCAACAGGCAAAACATCGTCCTACCAGCTGGTGGGTCCCGGGGATGAGGACTACGAAAAAAACAAAATCCTTACCGGAAGCCCGCGAGGAAAGGGCCTTTTGGGTAAAAAAATTGGGGAAGTTGCGGAAGTCCAACTCCCCAAGGGCTTGCACCGTTACCAAATCATGGAAATTTCCTTCCCTGACTAGGTGGCCTAAAGGCTCCTTTTACCCAATGGAGCTACGGTTTTTAACCTCCTATTGCAGGACCATTTATCCATTACAAGCCTAACCAGCAACCTTTTTTGGAGTACTACCCAATGAAATTTTCCCCATTTGCTGCGGTTCTTGCACCTTTGGCATTTCTGGCCGTGGCTTGGTTGGCACCGGTGGAGGATCGTCCCGGAACCGCCATGACCACCGCCGCCAAAGAGTTTGCCGCGTGTCTGGAGGATGGGCAAAAAAAACAGGCCCTGTTTGGCTTTGATTCCCCCAAAAGGACCAATTGGCATTTTGTGCCCCTTCAGGATGACAAGCGCCAACCGACACGGGAAGGCATTCGACTCGAACTGTTGACTGAAAACCAACGGGAAAAAGCTCTGGTATTAATGCGAACAGGTACATCCTCCGAAGGTGCAAAAACCGCCGAAACCATTATGGGGCTCGAAACCGTGCTTCACCAAATGGAAGGTGGCAAGGGAAATGTAAGGAACCCCAATTGGTATTTTGTCTCGATTTACGGGGAACCGGGAGCAGACCGCTGGGGTTGGCGTTTTGAAGGCCACCACCTTTCGCTCAATTACACCCTCCAAGGTGATCAGGTTGTAAGTGTCACCCCATCCGTTTTTGCATCGAATCCGGTTGAGATTCGAAGTGGTCCGAGAAAAGGACAAAAAACGCTTGCCGAGGTACAGGATTTGGCCCTGGAGCTGATTACCTCGTTGACCCCAGGACAAAAAGAACAAGCGAATCAAACCAAAGCTCATCCGGAGGTGGAAGCAAAGACCTCAGGCCCCGTCCAGTCTCCCATGGTGGGGGTTTCCTCAAATCAGCTTTCCGAAACCCAGAAACCTTTGTTCAATAAGTTGATCCAGGTTTACCTGCGCCGATATCCCCAATCCATTGCTGGAAAGGAATGGAAACGGATCGAAAAAAATCCAGACCCAATCTATTTCAGTTACTTTCGGGATGAAAAGAAACCAGGAACACCCATGACCTACCGGATTGCCAGGACTGATTTCCAGATCGAGTTTCTCAATATGCAGGCAGACGCCGAGGGTAATCCCGCCAACCACATTCATAGTGCCTTGCGAACATTGCCAAAAGATTTTGGCCTGACAAAGTAGGTACGGTTTCTAATGGGTAATTTTCAAGGGGGCGGGGAATTGCCCCTTTCCTGAGAAAGCAATTTTGCCTTTACCTGAATGGTAATGGCCTAGTTTATGTTTTCTATTTCGCCACCAGAATGCGTACTCAGGTTTACCAGGTTGTCGGAACCTGAATAGGAAATGAATTTCACGCTTCCATCCGCAAATAAAAAATTACCACCACCCTTGTGAAAGCTCCAAAAATGAATGAATGAACAAGGGGAATCAAAGGGAGATGGTTGTTGAAAAGGAAAAAGAAGCCCTTTTTGACATTGTGGAAATCCGCCCGAACCCTTTGGAAGAAAGTCTTTCACACCATTTGTTGCATCAAATTCCCCATTCCCATATCCAAAAGATGTAAACCAGGAACCAAAAAAGGTTTCCTTGCCGAGTCCTTTTTCACCAACCAATACAGTGTTCGAGGTTCCATCCAAAATATCAGAAATTCGTACTGTTGAACCACCAAATAATACACCATTTTTAGCTATATGATTTGTACCGGAAATACCAAAATAATTGCTAATTGACAATTTAAAACTCATCCCAAGATAATCCGCTGGGACTGTGGCCAAAATTCCTGTTCCCGAATCTGAAGGGCAAATATAGGCATCAATTTTCGATGATAAGGCAAAATATTTAATATCCGTTGGCCAGTCATATTTGGTAGAAACGATTTTTTGATACATATTGGCTTCACCTAATAAAGGTAAAAGATTGACCCTCCAACCCGTCTGGGAAATACCCTTCCGACTATCGGATTGCCAAGCGGGTGGGTAAACACCGTATGTTCCATGAAAACTTGCAATCGCCAGCCCTATTTGTCTCAATTTGTTTTGACAGGAAATATTATTTGCCAACCCTCTCACCTTTTGTACACCTGCCAAAGTCAATCCACCAAGAATGCCAATTACGCAAATTACAACTAATAGTTCAATAATTGTAAAACCTTTCTTAAGGTTATTGTTAATTAGCATTTTTAATTAATCCTTTTAGTAATCGATATGATGCATAGGTACCACCGCCACCAATTACTAAAAACGATCCAGAAAGGTAAAACCAATATGAAGTTGGCCAGGGAGGGTTGGGGAATTCAATTAGCGAAGGACTAGGAAGGTTGTAAAATTCCAAATAATTATCGCTTGTTACCAAACAATCCTGGAAATTATTAAACGCATATTCTTCCTTTTCGTAAACTAAACCGTTTTGCTTTAACACCATCTCATTTACGATATTGATTGATGTTAGATTTCCATCATCACCTACAGTATAGCTTTTTGAATATTTTCCAATGAGTTCTGGTCTATAATTATTGTAAATATTTTCTACATAACTAAACTTTTTTACTTTGTTACTGTATATTATTTTTGTTTTTACTGGTCCGAAACCAGAATTTTTCAGTTTGCTATCAAAAAATTCAAATGTAATTTGGGTATAGTCATCGCGAAATATCTTTAAGTCGGTGTATTCATTGGTTTTTGAAAATACATCATTCAATTTTAAGCATCCAATCCCAATAAATGGATTGAAGATAGGATATTCTTGAATTAGAAAGGTTTCAAAAATGCTTTTAGATGTAGCTCGGTCTATTGCTATTAAATCATATATCTTATCTGTTTTCTTGATTAAAATAAAAAAATAACGAATGTTCTGACCAATTACAAACTCGCCTTGGTCGGTTTTTTTTGTCATAATCCAATTTTTTTTATCATATATTTTTACTGTGTATTGTTTTTTTTTCGTTTCCTTTTGACTTTCAGTTCTTAATAATGTAACGCCAAATTTTTTTCCCAAAACAAGATTATCTTGCACACTTTCGGCTTCTTTAACAAGGGAAGACAATAATTCGTACGGAGAATCCGAGCCGAATACCAATCCAGGGATCCAAAAAAATAGGTTGCCCAGAAAAAATATTGCCTTTTTCATTAAAATAGACATTTGCAATACGATATGCCATTGATAGTAAATACCCCACATTTAAAAAATGGCATGCACCAGCCATCGCAATTTGGCACCACACATAGCGGACATATTAATCCCGTTGCAAGGGTTCCATCCTCGGGAGGTTGGGCATCATCCGCTTTAAGGCAGGCACCCCCCCCTATCAAAGCTAACCCCAATAGGACACTAAAATAGGATAATTTTTTCATTGGTAACTCCTTAATACACGAAAATACACGAAGAAAAATCGACCTTCCCTTATGGATTGTCTTCCTTTTTGCTCATTGGTCAATAGGTGTTTCTGGAAATTTCAAGATTTTCGTTGGCACGGAGGGAACATCTAAACCGGATTATTCAGGCTAATTAGCCACAATTTTCCCATGGAATCCTTTTTTGAGACCTTCAAAATGGGTCTTTACCTTGATTCCCGATGGATCAGGCAACATTTGAAAACCGAAATGTTCGGGTTCATCGAAAGATATTACAACCCATGTGGGTTCCATTTGTCACTTGTTTATGAGTTCCTCATGGAAAAAGGCCCGCATCCCCAAAGCACAAAGGAAAATAGATAACCAAGTAGACCCTTTCAAAAATCCAGGCTGGTTTAGAACCCTTGCCGCTTGTCACCCTCGCAAGGTGACAAGCGGCAAGCGGCCAAAAATCAGTGACAAGAATAGAGTTGAACTCGGAACCACCCAACCATTAGGGTTTGGTTCAGGAATCCCGGAATTCTTACCCAATCCAGTTTCCCTTAACTCGGTGTCTACGAAATGGGGGCCACCTTAAATACCCTTTAACGGAACAGTTCCCTAAAACCGTAGAACAGGTACTGCCAATTAGGCCAATTTGGCTTTTACCAACCAATGCCAACCCAACTCTTCTTCCCATTCGGCAAGGTCCTGTTCCGAGACACCCTGCCAAACTTTGTCACGCACATATTCGTGTCTGATGTAGTGCTCGATGTCCCAGGTAAAAATGTGGGATTTTTTGGCCTCTGTGATTTGGAATCCCTCCAGGAATCGGTCAAGCCCTTTGCGCGTATAGGTGTAGGTCACCGGGCAGCCCGTTTGAGCCTCGGAATTTTTGGCAACCAGCGGGTCAAGCGTCCCAATCTCCCAAGGCCCTTCCGTGTGCATTAGCCATAGTGTCTTGTAGCTGATTTTGGCATATACCATTAGCCTAAGTTCGGACTCAGGCCCCATGAGCCTATGAATTTGGGAAATGACTCGTTCCGGGTTGGGGGTATGGTGGATTACGCCAAAGGAATAGACAAGGTCATAAGGCCCCTCGGGGACCAATGAGGCCAATTCTTCGGCATTGCCATGAACAAAATGTATTTTATCGGAAAGCCCAAAAGCCCAAGCCCTTTTGCTGGCCAGATCCAGGGAAACATCAGAATAATCAATGGCAACAACACTGGCCCCGGCACGGGCAAAATTCATGGTATCGGTACCAAGGCCACATCCGATCTCCAGAACGCGCTTGCCCCGCCATTTCGAAAAATCGGCGAACCCTGGAATGTGGGGTTCCACAAAGTATTTCCTGGCTTCGACTTCGTCGAAATACTCCCTGGAACCGACCTCTTTTTTGGAATGGCGCAAATTACAAGGGCGGCGATTCCAATAGTCCCTGACTTGGTCCAACGATACCGAGGCAAACTCGCTCATGGCGTGGCCCTTTTCCTGGTGATTTTAGTCCTGATGATTTTGGCCTGCCTGGGGCCTTGGGCGCTAGACGAGTGTTCGGGACCTGACATCTGCCTCCAACTGGCCGATGAGCGCATCAATACCAATCATGCCAAGGTCCCCCTTGATGCGATGGCGGACGGCGGCGGCGTTTGCCTGAACTTCTTTATCGCCCACGACCAGCATGACGGGGACTTTATCCAAAGTGGCCTGGCGGATTTTTGCCCCCACCTTTTCAGAGTTATATTCCCCGGTAACCCTCAACCCGTGTTCGCGAAGTCTGGATTCCACCGAACGGGCGTAATCATTGAATTTTTCGCTGACTGGAAGGATGCGAACCTGTTCCGGGGTCAACCAAAAGGGGAAAGCCCCGGCAAAGTGCTCAATGAGGATGCCCATAAACCGTTCCATGGAGCCAAAGGGGGCCCTGTGGATCATGACAGGCCGGTGAGCCTTGTTGTCCGCACCGATGTACTCCAGATCAAACCGTTTGGGAAGGTTATAATCCAGCTGAACCGTACCCAATTGCCATTCACGACCAATGCAGTCCCGGACAACGAAATCGATCTTGGGGCCATAGAAGGCTGCCTCGCCCTCCTCGGCAGAATAGGTCATGTCAAGAGCCTTGACTATGCGTAAAAGCGACTCCTCCGCGCTGTTCCAATCATCATCCGACCCTACATATTTATCGGAACCTTTTGCCCGCAAACCAAGGCGCACCCGATAGTCGTTCAGCCCGAGGGTTTTCAGGACGAAAAGGACCAACTCGATGTTTTTTTGGAGTTCGCCTTCCACTTGTTCCGGGGTAATGAAAAGGTGGGCATCGTCCTGGGTGAAGCCACGCACCCGGGTCATTCCGGACAATTCGCCTGTCTGTTCATACCGGTAAACCGTTCCAAACTCGGCAAGTCGCAGGGGAAGGTCGCGGTAGCTTCGTCGTTCGGCCTTATAAATCTGAATGTGATGGGGACAATTCATTGGTTTCAGGAGGTAACCTTCCTGATTTTCCAGCCAACCCAAAAGCAATTTGGTACGGTCGTCCCGGCCTTCCGCCTTTTCAAACCCGGGAATGCCAATCTGGAATTTCGCTAACAATTCCTGGGAAAAGGCATCCACGATCGCAAGCTTTTCGGCCTGTGTTTTCGCGGCGGCATAGCCTGGAATGGAAAGGCTCGCCTGTTCGAGAAACTTTTCCATTTCGGTTTCTTTTTCAGGAGAGAGTTCCCCGGCGGAAAGTCGGTGTTGAAGGAGGTCAATGGCCTGGGCCGCGGGATGTTGGTACAGGGGCGGAAACTGGGAGTCCCGGTAATAGGGAAAATGGCCGCTCGTTCGGTAGAGTTCCAGTTTGCCAATATGGGGGGTGTAAACGGGGGAATAACCCCGCTTCAGAAGTTCGTCCCGGATGAAATTCTCAAGGATGCTCCGCACCAGGGCACCCCGGGGCATCCACAGAATGAGGCCGGGGCCAACCTGCTGGCTGATGGTGAACAGGGCGAGTTGTTTGCCCAAAAGCCGATGATCCCTTTTTTTGGCTTCTTCCATCCGTTTTAGGTGATCATCGAGCTCTTTTTGCGAGAAAAAAGCGGTGGCATAAAGCCGCTGTAGTTGCTTCCGGCTGGAATCGTTTTTCCAGTAGGCCCCTGCAATCGAAAGAATTTTAAAAGCACCGACCCGGCCGGCGTGCGGAAGGTGAGGCCCCCGGCAAAGGTCAACGAACTCCCCTTGGCGATAAAAGCTCAAGAGTGGATATTTGAAGAGTTCCCCATCTATGTGCTCAACCTTGTAGTCCTGGCCCATTCCCTGAACCAGTTCGCGTCCCTTGGGAACAGTTCGCTCAAAGCGTTCAAAGGGCTCTGCCAAGGCGATGATTTTTTTCATTTCCTCCTCAATCCGTGGGAAATCTTCCTCGCGAATGGGGGTTGGGGAGTCGATGTCGTAATAAAATCCGTTTTCAATGGGAGGACCAAATGCCAATTGGGTATTGGGAAAAAGGCGGACTACTGCCCTGGCCATAATATGGGCGGAGGAATGGCGAAGGACCTCGAGCGAATCATCGCCCTGTTCGGTGAGGATCTGAAGGGTTTGGGGCTCGACAGAATCGGGTAAGGGTGCAGATAAATCGACGACAATCCCGTTGACACGGGAGGCAATGGCGACTTGGGCCAGGCGTTTGCCAATGGATTCGGCGATATCCCTGGAGGAAGAACCCGATGGCACGGATTTCTGGGAACCATCAGGCAAAATCATAACGGGCACGGGGCACATCCTTTCATCCGGAACCAAGCCCGGGAGGATGGCCTCGCACGGGCCGAGAACCTTTTTGTTTGGAATGAGTGGGGAAGGACAAAAAGTCCTTGTTACTCACCTACATAGGGGAGCAGGCCTAGAAAACGCGCCCGCTTTACAGAATCGGCAACCGCCCGCTGGAAAGCGGCACAATTGCCAGATCGTTTGCGCGAGAACATTTTGCCTTGGCTGGTACACATTTTCTTAAGAGTGAAGACATCCTTGTAATCAACGAAAGTGGGGCGAGGACATCCCTCCTTGGTGCAAAAACGACAACGGTTTTTCTTACCCACGAAACTCTTTTTGCGAACCATTGACCACCTGAAACCTTAAGGGATGTTTGCCGAACCTTTAGCCTAAAACGAAATGGCACATCTGTCAACCACCGAAGCCAATTGGCGGCAAAATCTTCATGTCATATCTTTGGCTATCTGTAATGTCATTTCGTTCACTTTTGGTTGGTTTACCTCCAAGAACTAGCTCTTTTTTTGGACTTTTGGCCCTTTTTCCCTATCTTAACCGGGTATCCAAGGTGCTTGGTACCAGATTTTGCCAAGGTTTTTGTTTCGCCGACCTTTTTTCGGCGACAACATGGGAGTGAAGGCGACCTTTATGAGTCACAAGTATGTTTATTATTTCGGCGGCAACTCCGCCGATGGCGATTCCAAGATGAAAACCCTTCTGGGGGGCAAAGGTGCCAACCTTGCGGAGATGGCAAAAATCGGGCTGCCTGTACCTGCTGGATTTACCCTTACTACCGAGATTTGCACCTATTTTTATGAACATGGGCGAACCTACCCTCCTGAACTTCGAGCCCAGGTCAATGAATCCGTCGCCAAAATGGAAAAGGAAATGGGAGCCAAGCTGGGCGATCCCAAAAATCCGCTCCTTGTTTCTTGCCGATCCGGCGCCAGAGACTCCATGCCGGGTATGATGGATACCGTTTTGAATATTGGATTAACCGAAGCCACCCTTAAGGGCCTTATCGCCAAAACGGGAAATGAGCGATTTGCGTGGGATACCTACCGCCGTTTCATCCAAATGTATGGCGATGTTGTTTTGGGTCTCAAACCCCAGTCCAAGACGGAGATTGACCCGTTTGAAAAAATCATGGAGGAACTCAAACACGAGAAAGGCGTCCACGAGGATAACCAGCTGACGGTATCCCACCTTCAGGAGTTAGTTGCCCGTTTCAAGAAGGCGGTCAAGGACCGAACCGGCCAGGATTTTCCTGAAGACGCTCATGAACAAATGTGGGGGGCCATTGGAGCCGTATTCGGATCCTGGATGAATGACCGAGCCATTGTTTACCGGCGCCAATACGGGATTCCCCACGAATGGGGCACAGCGGCCAACATTTGCTCCATGGTGTTTGGCAACATGGGTGACGACTGTTGCACAGGCGTGGCCTTTACCCGGGACCCTGCAAACGGGGAAAATGTTTTTTATGGGGAATACCTGACCAACGCCCAGGGCGAGGATGTGGTGGCGGGGATTCGGACCCCCAAGAAAATTGCGGAACTTCAGGTAGAAATGCCCGATGTTTATGCCCAACTGGACAAGGTGCGGGGTATTCTCGAAACCCATTACAAAGATGTGCAGGACATTGAATTCACGGTCCAGCGGCACAAACTCTGGATGCTTCAGACAAGAAATGGCAAGCGGACCGGTTTCGCCGCCGTCAGGATTGCTGTGGATATGGTGGATGAGGGCCTGATCGATTGGAAAACCGCCATTAGTAAAAACCGTATCCCCCCGGACGATTTGAACCAACTTCTCCAGCCGCTTTTTAACGCCAAGGCTAAAACCCAGGCCATTAAAGAGGGGAATTTGCTCGCCAAGGGTATCAATGCCGGCCCAGGGGCGGCAACGGGTCGCATTAAATTTTTCGCGGAAGATGCGGAGAAATATGCCCAACAATACGGCAAACATGCGGACCACCGCATCATCCTTGTTCGAAGGGAAACCAGCCCCGAAGATATTCGTGGTATGCAAGCTGCGGATGGTATCCTGACCGCTTTCGGAGGTGCTTCCTCCCATGCGGCTCTGGTTTCCAGGCAAATGGGAAAAGTCTGCATCGTGGGCTGTTCCAAGCTCCAGATCGACTATGAAAAAATGACCCTTTCTGTTGGGGAAAAGGTGCTAAACGATGGGGATTGGATTTCCATCGACGGTTTTACCGGGGAAGTGATTGCCGGCAAGCTGGCCACCCAGCCCAGCGAAGTCGTTCAGGTGTTGATCGAAAAGTCCCTGAAACCCGGAAAATCTTCCGTTTTCAAGCAGTTTGAAAAGGTGATGAAATGGGCGGACAAGGTTCGCCACCTAAACATTCGCACCAATGCCGACCAGCCCAATCAGGCAGCTCAAGCGGTTGCTTTTGGTGCGGAAGGAATTGGCCTTTGCCGAACCGAACATATGTTTTTTGAACACCTTCGGGAAATGCGCGAAATGATTCTCGCCAACTCGATCGAGGCACGAAAAGCCGCCTTGGAGAAATTGCTCCCCTTCCAGAGAAACGATTTCGTAGGTCTCTTCGAAACGATGAATGGCCTACCGGTTACCATCCGTACCCTTGATCCCCCACTTCATGAATTCCTTCCCAACGATGCCAAGGGCCAGGAGGAAATGGCCAGGGAAATGGGGGTATCGGTCGAGGAAATCGAACGCCGCGTCAAGGGACTTCATGAGTTTAACCCCATGTTGGGCTTCCGCGGTTGTCGCTTGGGAATCGTATTTCCCGAGATCACCGAAATGCAGGCCCGGGCTATCATTGAGGCAGCTTGCATCGTCAAGAAAAAGGGAATCGAGGTTAACCCCGAAATAATGATTCCCTTGGTCGGTTTCAAAAAGGAGCTTGACCTTCAGGCGGCCTTGGTCAACAGTACTGCGGAAAAAGTTTTCGCCGAACAGGGAATCCGGGTGGACTACCTCGTTGGGACGATGATTGAACTGCCTCGTGCAGCCATGGCGGCCAGCGAAATCGCCCAAACCGCCCAGTTCTTTTCATTCGGCACCAACGATCTTACCCAAACGGGTTTGGGTATGAGCCGGGACGACTATGGCAGCTTTATCACCCAATACACCGAATTGGATGTGGTGAAAAAAGATCCTTTCCAGGTCATCGACTTTGATGGTATCGGCAAACTGATGGAAATCGGTGTGGAAGGTGGTCGCAAGACCAAAAAAGACCTCAAAGTGGGTATCTGTGGCGAGCACGGCGGAGAGCCCGACTCCGTCAAGTTCTGCCACAATATCGGCTTGAACTATGTAAGCTGTAGCCCTTTCCGCGTACCGGTGGCAAGGCTTGCCGCAGCTCAAGCAGTCCTTGAGGAGAAGGCTGCCAAGGAAAAAGCCAAAGCGGCCAAAGTTGCCGCCAAGGCAGCCAAGTAACTAACCCCGAAATGGGATTTGAATCCAATGAGGCGACGGGAATAGATCCCGTCGCCTCATTTTGTTTCAGCTACATCATTTTGGTTTCAGCTACACCCTTTTGTAACCCAAACCCAAAGGGGGTTATAACCCAAGCACCTGTTTCATTTGGTCAGCGACCTCCTTAAGTCGATTTTCATCCCCGCCCCTGACTTCCGAGGTGGCAAATTCGCCTTTGTAGCCAACCTCGACAAGTGCCTTTAGAACCTCGGGCCAGTTTTCGTCACCTTGACCGATCTCACACCATTGTTTGGTTTTGGAAAATCCTTTGAAGTCGAATTTCAAAAGCCTTTTTCCCATATGGCGGATCCAATCCGCAGGGGCGACCCCGAATTTGATCATATTGCTAATGTCGAAATAGGCCCCTACCGTTTCGTCCTGAAACTGATCGACATAGGCGTTCATCTGTTCGGGTTTGGTGATAAAATTGTTCCACACCGTTTCGATCGCAATCTTGACACCGGCCTCTTTGGCGGCCGGGATTGCCTTTTTCACCTCGATGGCACTCCGTTCAAAACATTGCTCATAATTGGCATCCTTGTTGACCACTCCGGGAACAAGGAGGACCGTGCTGCCACCATACGCTTTGCAATCTTTAATGGCACCTAACAGTGCCTCCAAGCCTTTTTTGCGAATTGCCTCATCGGGATGGCTAAGGGTATCACGCCAGTGAACCGAATCCACCACCCCGTGGATGTTGATACCAGTCTTATCGCGGGCCCGGCAAGCCTCAAGGACATTCACCCCGGAAGGGCTATCCATCTCTACACCATGGAATCCCAGTTTCCTGATCCGGTTGAACTTTTCTTCAACGGAATCATTTCCACCGATCATGCCATATTTTACCGCCATTTTGAGTTTAAGTTTCTGGGCTGGGGTTTGTTCCAGGGCTTGGCTACTTTGGGACAAAACGCCCCCCAACCAAACGGCCCCGATTGCTTTGGTAAATCCACGGCGGGAATGGGAATCGGACATGGGTAATCTCTCCTTTGGGTAATCCAATTTACTTGGGGGCCTCACGAAGTCTCAGGTACGCAAAAAAGTCCACAATTTCCTGGTCCGATAGGCCATCCAAGGCTTTTTCGGGCATTAGCGATGAAGGGGATGCTTTCATTTCCTCGATTTGAGGTCGGGGAACAACGATGCGCTCTCCTTTGGCATCAAACAAGGTAACCGCCCCGGTTGTCTCCTCGGCAATCAAACCGGTAAGCAGCCTTCCATCCTTGGTTTCGACAATAAAAGCACGAAATTCAGGTCGAATATTGGCACTAGGATCGACAATGTGCCCGACAAGTGGAGCAAGGGATTGCCTATCCGCCGTGGTAAGATCAGGGCCAATCTTTTGCCCTTGCCCAAACAGTTGGTGACAGGTGGCGCATTTTTGCTCATAGATTGGCTTGCCTTTGGCGGGATCGGCGAACCCTGAACGGCCAATGATTAATTGGATATAGGACATTCGGGCCTGTTTTTCGCCCTCGGTAGCCGGGCTTAATTTGCCCCATTTTTTCTCCAGCCGTTTCAACAGTTCCGGATCCTTGTGGCTAAACATTTTTCGGGCATGGTCAAGGGTAATCGAATCCTTGCCAATTCCCCCGGTATCCTCCGCATCGAGGAGCATTTTTGCTGTGACGGGGCGTGAAGCCAACAGGGTCAAGGCGGCATTGGTCGTGCCTTTGGGTAACTTGGGAAGGCGTTTGATAACGGTTGGTCCAATGGCTGGATTGGAAAAGCCGGCGAGCCCTTCCAAAGCCGCTAACTGAACCTCCGCCTGGTTTGAGTTCTTCACAATATCCAAAAGGGCTTCACCTCCTTCCGTTTTGCCACTTTGGGCCACAAGTTTAATTAGGGCAATGCGTTCCTTCGCCTCGGTTTTCGGGCCCGTAGCCAGTGCCAAGGCATGAAGCCAGCTATCTTCATCGCCAAGCCTTGTTCCGATGGAAATCCATTGAACCGAGACCGTATCGCTTGCCCTCTTGTTTTCGAGCCAAGCCCGAAGAGGCTCGGGCATTTTCTCCAAAAACACTCCCTCACGGGATTTTTCAAGCCCGGCAAGGGCCGGTTTCCCCCCTTTTTTGAGCAGATTGACAACCACCTTGGGCCCGTTTTTAAGGTCTGAAGCCATAAAACGCCTGGTGAGCCGTTCAATAAGTGCCCCTTGGACCAAAGGAGATTTTACCCAAACCGGATCGTTGATCCAGGAGGCGATTGCCGTTTGCCCTTTCACCGCATGGGTTTCAAGGGCCCACCAAATCAGAAGAGGTAAAAAGGGGTCCTTAACTGCATCATTTCTCATACTCAGGGTTTTGATGATCCCAAGAGCTGCCTTGGCTTGCCAACGCCTTGACGAACAAGCCAACTGAGCCAAAACCCGAGGGTTTTCCTCGGATTGAGACACCTCTTCGAGTGTTTTTTGGGAAGCCAAACCTATTGTTTCCGAATCGCCCAGAAACCGGACGGCCCACATCCGGACGGACCAATCGGAATGGGTAAGGAACTTGACCAGCAATGCCTCGTCAAGTAATCCCGAGGCGTTCAAGGCCCAAAGTTTGCGAACGGGGTTGGGTGTGTTTGGTATTTCCAAAGAGGAAATCAGGCCCTCCGATGTGGAGGCATCTTTTCGTTCATACAAAAGGCGAAGTGCCTCGCGTTGCCACCAAACTTCGGGGTGATCCAACCGGACAATGAGCTCTTCGGAGGAAAGTTTTCCTGTATCAAAAGGCGGCATGGGAGTTACAGTTTGCGACTCGATTTTAAAGATCCGGCCATTGCGTTTGTCCCAGTTGTCGATCGGGTCAAGGTGGGTCGCACGATGATCGTGCCAGTCGGCAACATACACCGCCCCATCGGGACCATCGAACAGGTCCACGGGGCGAAACCAACTGTCCCGAGGATTGAGAAAAACACCTCCATGGGATGCCTTGTAGGTGCTGCCATTGGATTCGAGTTTGTGCCAATTGACAACGCTTGACAGGAGATTTCCCGCAATGTAGGTTTTGTCAAATTGGGGGCCAAGTGCCTGCCCTTGATGAAGAATCCCGCCACAGGTAACATGGCCTCCCTGAAAGCTTTGATAAGGGACATGATCAAAATACCCGTAGGAATGGGGGTTTTGCAAGGGTCCATGTTTGGCAAATCCTTTAATGTAATACGCCCCCTGGTACTGATGCAATAGGGCGAAACCTCCCCAATTGGTGCCCGCCAACACCTCTCCCTCCGGGCTGAAATCAAGCCCCCAAGTGTTGCCTCCCCCCTCCGAAAACAATTCGAATTTTTTGCTCACCGGATGAAAGCGCCAAATGCCCTGTTGAAATGTAAGGCCACGGATTTTGGCCGTTACCGTACTTCCCTGGGCACCATACAACCAACCATCGGGGCCCCAAATGAGTGAGTTTCCATGCGCGTGGGAATCCTCCATCCCAAATCCGTCCACAAGGACTTCGGGATCTCCATCCACAACATCATCACCATTTTTGTCCGGATAAAAAAGTAAATAAGGGGCTTGGAGAACATAAATACCACCTCGGCCAATGGCAAAACCTGTGGCCAGATTGAGACCACCAACAACATCCCTGGATTGGCGAAACCGGCCATCCGGACCCGGATCCTCAAGGATGGTGATTTTGTCGGCTCCCTTTGGACCTTTGGGCGGAGCTTCCGGTTTTTTGTCCCAAATCGTTCGGAGGAATTGGTCCCGACTTACCGGTTTCAATCCCGCCGGGTTTGGGTATTGCAGGTATTGCAGCACCCACAACCTCCCTTTATGGTCGAAACTCATCGACAGAGGCTGACGAACCTGAGGTTCCGACCCAACCAAAACCGCCCGCAACCCCGGAGGGGGAACGGCCCTGGCCTGGCTTTTTTCGGGGGTAAAGTTTTGAGCCAATAGGGCGGGAGCATGGAAGGAAACGATGAGAAGACAAATGCAATGCAAACGAAAAAGGACAGCCATGAGGAAATGGACCTCCCGCCAAACCAATTTCGGCCAGAGGATGACCCAATGGGTTTGTACCCATTATTCTACAAACTCGGCTTGAACCGGTGCGGGCAAGAGGCCGATCTTGTGCCCTTCTTCCAAAAGGCAACGAATGGCCGCCCTACCCCGATCCCCATAATCAAGCGTCCAATCGTTGACATACATACCGACAAATTGGTCTGCAAGTTTTGGATCCATGCCCCGTCCGTATTTGAGGGCATGGACAAGAGCCTCGTCACGATGGTCCAGGCCATAGCGAATGCTTTTTTTAATGTCGGTGCTGATTTGGCGCATAAGGGTTGGTCCAAGATCCTTCCGAACCACATTTCCACCCAGGGGGAGAGGAAACCCTGTCTTTTCTTTCCACCAAACCCCCAAATCGCAAACGGCATGAAGCCCCATTTCTTTATAAGTGAGCTGCCCTTCATGGATTAAAAGTCCCACTTCCTGGCGGCCGGAAATCACTTCGTCCGGGATCTGGTCAAACGCAACCCCTTCATGGGTAAAATCCCTTTCCAGGGCAAGGGAAAGTGTCAAAAACGCTGTGGTTAAGGTACCAGGAACTGCAATTTTTTTACCTTTAAGGTCCGAAAGAGTCATGGGCCTTTTCGACACCAGGAGGGGTCCATAGCCATCCCCCATACTCGAACCGCTTGATAAAAGGGCATATTTATCGAGGAGGTGGGCATAGGCATGGATGCTTACCGCACTGACCTCCAGTTCACCCTGGAGGGCTCGACGGTTGAGCGTCTCGATATCCTCCAACTGGTGGACATAGCGTAGCCCTGGTGTGATCATTTTTTCGTTGGCCAGGGCATGGAACATGAAAGCATCATCAGGATCAGGACTGTGCCCAACGCGAATCACCCTAGGCTCTGTCATAAAAAATCTCCTTTATCAGGTTAACTTACCTTACAAGGCTAACCGCAAAAACCTGCCTTGCCCAACGAATAATGAGTCTCCCCATTTCCGATTTTGGCAAGGGTACAACGGACTTGAATCCATCCCCTGGAATTGGTGGACGAACCGAGGGTTTGGGGTAGGGAATTTGCTTGTATCATAAAATGGTGGGGGTGAAGTTTCATTTGGGGATTGAGGCTTCCTTTACCAACAGACCCTATCTCAAGAACCTGGGAGAATTTGGCGGTGAACATGATTCGGGTAGGGTTAATCCAGATGAGGATGGTGGAGGATTCAAAGGCAAATTGGGCCGAAGCAGAGGCCCGAATGGTTGAAGCAGCCGCGAAAGGGGCCAATCTGGTCGTTCTTCCCGAGCTATTTTTAACCCCTTATTTTTGTCAAAAAGAAGACCCGGCACTATTTGATTTGGCAGAAACCATTCCCGGACCAACCACCCAAAAACTGTCGGGATTGGCCAAAAAACTGGGAATTGTGGTGGTTGGCTCCCTCTTTGAAAAACGGGCACCTGGAATCTATCACAATACCGCAGTCGTGTTGGAAAAAGACGGTTCCCTTTCAGGGATTTATCGCAAGATGCACATTCCCCATGATCCGCTTTTTTATGAAAAATACTACTTTACTCCCGGAGATCTTGGCTTCAAATCCTTTGCTACCTCCGTGGGAAAAATCGGGGTTTTGATTTGCTGGGACCAATGGTTCCCGGAGGCAGCACGGGCCACGGCCCTTTCCGGTGCCCAAATCCTTGTTTATCCCACGGCAATCGGTTGGCATCCTCCGGAAAAGGATGCATATGGCGAAGCCCAACGCGAGGCATGGGAGCTTTCCCAAAGGGCCCATGCCTTGGCGAATGGGGTATTTGTTGCCTCGGTCAACCGGGTCGGTTTTGAGGCAAACGGCCAGGGCGAGGGCAAATCGGGTTTGGAGTTTTGGGGCAATTCGTTTGTAAGCGACCCTTTTGCCCGGGTTTTGGTCCGCGCTTCGACCCATGCAACCGAGGTACAAGTCGTCGAATGCGATCTGGCAAAGATCGAGGATACTCGACGCAACTGGCCTTTTTTACGGGACCGCCGGGTTGATTCTTATGAAAATGTCTCCAAAAGATGGGCGGATTAGGGTTAGGTATTCTTATGGCAACGGTGATCGAGTTTTGTGCGGGAGCGGGTGGCCAGGCCCTTGGTTTGGAACAAGCCGGTTTTGATCATGTTGCGGCAATTGAAATCGACCAGGCGTGCTGTGAAACCCTAAGGAAAAATCGCCCGGGTTGGAATGTTCTTCAGGCAGACATGAAAGACTTCAAGAGTACCGATTTCAAGGGTGTGGACCTTTTTGCGGCAGGCCTCCCTTGTCCCCCATTTTCAATTGCCGGGAAACAATTAGGAAAAGATGATGAAAGGGACCTTTTCCCCACGGCCCTAAGAATTATTGGCGAACTGCAACCAAATGCCATATTGATTGAAAATGTGAAAGGTATACTTTCCCCACGGTTTGAAGATTACCGCCAATCCTACAAGGAAAAAATTGAAAAACTCGGATACCGCTTCGATTGGCGACTTGTAAACTCCTCTGATTTTGGTGTATCCCAGCTTCGCCCCAGGGTCATTTTCTTCGGCCTCAAAAAGTCCATCGCCCCTTCCTTGCCATGGCCCTGCCCGCACCATGAACCACCAATCCCGGTTGGAGAATTGCTTTTTGACCTAATCAAACTTAAGGGTTGGAAAAAGGCATCGCAATGGCGGGCAAATGCCGCTGCCATTGCCCCTACCATTGTGGGGGGGTCAAAAAAACATGGAGGACCCGACCTCGGTCCATCCCGGGCACGAGAAGCCTGGAAAGCTTTGGGGGTGGATGGCCGCAGTTTGGCCAATGACGCCCCGGAACCGGACTTTGAAGGATGTCCCAAACTTACTGTGCGAATGGTGGCAAGGATTCAGGGTTTTCCGGATTCGTGGCATTTTTGTGGTTCCAAGACACTTTCCTATAAACAGGTTGGAAATGCATTCCCTCCACCTGTTGCCAAGGCATTTGGATTGGAACTCAAGGGAATCCTTGACGAAAGGATCATAACCGAAAGAATGACAGGCTAAACTATGGGTGCCAGAAACCAGATTCGGGCATTTTTTCTTGGGAACATTGGCCGAATAATCAACTCGGATGAATTGAGGGTCGCTTCGGGAAATATTAGCGAGTGGGCCCGTCGGGTTCGTGAGCTTCGGAATGAGGAAGGTTTTCCAATCCTGACCCACAACGACCGTGCGGATCTGAAACCAGGCCAATACCTCCTGGAAAGTGCCAAGCCCAAACCCGCATTTTCCCGGGGAATTTCCAAGGAAACCAGGGCACTCGTTTTGGATCGTAATGGTTTTACATGTCAAATGTGTGGTGCGGTGGCCGGGGAACCTCATCCCGATGACTCCCGGCGAAAAACCCGCCTCCACATTGGCCATATCCTAGATAAGTCCCTTGGAGGAAATGATGAATTGAACAACCTTAAAGCCCTTTGTTCCGTATGCAATGAGGGTGCCTCCAACATCTCCCCCCAGCGACCTTCCCTAAACTACCTCATGATTCAAGTCCGAAGGGCCACCCATGCCGACCAACGGAATATTTTCCGCTGGTTGAATAATAAATTTAAAGGAGTTTGATAATGCTTGCATTCGCTTTGCTGTCCGCACTTTTGACACAACCTCCAGGCCAAATTGCAAAAGGGGCCAAATTGCCGCCTTTGAAGGTCCATGTCATCAAAGAGGATTCGGTCGAGGAAAAAGACCTTACCAAGGAGCGCCCGGACCGAAAGACCGTCTACCTCTTTTTGCCTAGGGACAGGTTTGACCGTCCGGCGGCACGGTTTCTCCGATCGCTTGACCAGGACCTGGTCAAGAAAAAGGAATTTACCGACATCGTGGTGGTGTGGCAGGCAAAGGAGCTGGAACCTGCGCAAAGGCGGCTTCCGGCCATCCAAAAATCGCTGCAATTGGGCCAAACGACCTGGAGTGCGTTTGTTTCCGATAATCCCTATCCCGAAGGATGGGGAATCAATCCGGATGATATTGCCACGGTGGTAATCGCAAAAGGAAACAAGGTGACCTTTTCCAAGGGTTATAAGGTAATGAATGAAAAGGATCTTGATTCGGTTATAAAGGTATTGGAAAAATAAAATCCGGTTTGATTACTTTCGTTTTTTCAGGTGCGGGGCGATATCGGGAAGTCCCAGCACCTTCAGGTGGTGCCGTTCTGCATTGCGCATTTTGACGGCTTTGGTGAAAGATTTGTCGTCGTAACCCACCAAATGCAATATTCCATGGATCGTATAAAGGGCCAATTCCGCTTTCTCGGAATGGCCATGTTCCCTGGCTATTCGCCGAGCAACCTCTACCCCGATGACCAATTCCCCTTCCAAACCTGACTTGCCTCCACCCATGGGAAAAGAAAGCACATCTGTCGGTTCATCATGATCCAAAAACTGCTTGTTCAAGCGGTGAATGGTAGGGTCATCGACAAAGGCAAGACTGACTGAGGCTTTTTTTACACCCTCCTCCCCAAGCACCGATTGGGCCACTTTGCGAAAATAGGCTTTGTCAATGGGAACGATTTCCTGGGGAACGGCAATGGAAATCTGGATCAGGGATTCGGCCATGTTTTTTGCTCGGAGGCCATGTCTTGGAAGGAATCCTGGGAATGACTGAAGCTTGAGGGTGGGGCCAAGTCATGCTGGGAATGGAATTGATCCACCAGATTGCAATTTGCCTCCCGGCTTTGCGTGATCCCAAGGACTTCCCTTGCCAGCAAATCAAAATCCTCGGCACCATTGCTTTTGGGTTCATAATCAAAAATGGATTGCCCAAATCCTGGGGCTTCGGCGAGTTTGATATTCCGGCGAATTTTGGATTGAAAGAGCTTGGCATCTGCCCAAGGGAGCCTGGTACCTTTCGCTTTGGCCAAATAGGACTCCAACTCCCCGGTAACCTCCTGGGCCAGTTTCGTGTTGGCTTCGAACATGGAAAGGAGGATGCCAAGAACCCTAAGGCTTGGATTCAGCTTTTTGGCAACGATGCCTGTTGTCTCCAAAAGTTTACCCATGCCGTGGAGGGCCAGGAAATGAGGCTGAAGGGGTATGATTACATCCCTTGTGGAGGCCAAAGCGTTTAGGGTGAGGATACCCAAACTAGGGCCGCAATCCATGATTATGAAATCAAAAAGATCCCCTTGGGGGGTCCGGAGGGTCTCCAATTGATCGCGCAAAATGAGTTCGCGGGCAACCACCCCGGCAAGTTCCACCTCGGCAGCCGCCAAATGGATGTCCGATGGGATTAAATAAAGGTTTTCCGCCCGTTTTTGCAAGAGGGAGGGTAAAGGATGACCATTCACCAGGGAATGGTAGAGCGTAGGCAGGTTGACTTGGTTGGCAACACCCAAATGGGTGGTGGTGTGGGCTTGGGGGTCGAGGTCGATTAGGCAAATTTTTTGGCCTAATCGGGATAATCCATCTGCGAGATTAACGGAAGTAGTGGTTTTTCCAACGCCACCCTTCTGATTTAGCACCGCAATACGCTGCATGGGCCACCTCGGTTAGGGAAAAGGCCAAGTTAAGCCGAAAGTATACGGTGAGAAGGCATTGGGTGGAATCCCAAGGAGCCCAACGGATTGAGAATTTGGGTTGGAGTGTATTCCAGCCCCCATTTCCGGATTCCCACCCCCGTCATGGAGGCCAAGGTGGCCGAAAAGAAGGCCGAACTGGTTCTGGAAACAAATCAGCTAACCAAGATTTACCAGAATAGCCAGATCGCCCTAAATGATGTTTCCTTAAAGCTTGAACCGGGAACGGTTTTGGGTTTGCTTGGAGCCAATGGTGCCGGAAAAACGACGCTTTTGCGGTTGGTAATCGGCCTTCACAGACCCACCGCAGGTTGGGCCAAGGTGTTTGGTGAGGTGATGACTCCGAACTCCGCCGATCTGCGTCGCAAAATAGGCTACATTCCCACGAACCCCCAATTTCCCAAAGGAATGACCCCGATTACCTATCTGGATTACATGGCTAGGCTATTCGGGCTATCTCGGGACACACGAAAACCGCGGTTGGCTTCGCTCATCCGGGCGGTTGGTTTATTGGGAGCCTCCGGCGATCCCATTGACACATTCTCCAATGGGATGAGCGCACGGCTTGCCGTGGCGACCAGCCTTATCAATGAGCCTGACCTCCTCTTCTGGGACGAGCCAACCCACGGCCTGGATCCGGAGGCAAGACGCAGTATGCTCGATTTGATGAAGGGTTTGGGCCAGGCCAAAACCATTATCGTTTCCAGCCATAACCTTGGCGACATCGACGAGGTTTGCAATCATGCTGCGGTTCTAAGTCGGGGCCAAATGATTTATTGCGGATCGCTTCAGGACCTCAAAGGCCGGATGCGCCGCAACCATTATGAGGTTGACCTTGAGGGGGACCAACGCTCGATCACAAAGCTGCTTTCCATGCTTCGGGGAACCGGGGAGGTCCGGTCCGTGGAACTACAACACAGAAAGCTTACCCTTTATTTCAACGATGAACTCAATTCTGCAAATGGTATTGCCACCGTCATGATGGCCCTGAACGAATGCAAGGTTACGCTGGTTGGGATCAGAAGCGTGGGCCAACAAACCGAACAGGCTTTTTTGGACCTGGTTGAAAAAGACGAAACCGCCGGATTCGCCCGCATATACAAGCAACCGCCAAAAATGGCGGCCTGATTCCCGGAGGTTTTGGGACTCTTGGAGAAAGGAAACCCCAGGAGCTGGTTGGCACCACTGAGGATAGACACCATGGCTGAATCCCCCGCTGTAAATGTTGTGATTAACCGGTGGCTTCCCTATTGGGCTGTCCTTCAAGCTGATTTTGGTCAAGTTCTTTGTGGTTGGGTATGGCGGGCATGGGTTGGTGTTTGCCTGTTGGCAACCGGGTGTTGGCTTGTATATCGCCTGGGCGCCCACCGGGAGGCCGGGCTTGTTCAGGAGGCATCCACTTTCCTGACGGATCTTGTCCGATGGGTTTTGATGGGATCGGTAGGGTTAGTGGTCATACTTGCGGCCGGGGCAATTTCTTCGGAGAGGGGAACCCTTGCGGACAGTATCCTTTCCCGGGGGATAAGTCGTCGCCAATACTACCTTGGCAAATTCCATTCCCGCTTGGGGGCAGTCCTTTGCGGTTTCTTTCTGGTGAGTTTAATCGCCACGATTTTGGGCCAGTTTTTCCTGAAGGAAGATCTTGACTTGAAGGGATGTATGTTGGCTACCTGGGAAGTTGGAATGCTTTTGGCGGCCCTTGTTTCCATTGGGGTAATGCTAAGTTCCATCCTTAACAATACCTTGGTAGGCATCATGGTTCTTTGGTTTGCCCTTTACGGCGGCGGGGCCATCCTCAGCCTTGTACCGGGATTGGTTCCCCAACTTCATTTGGTTTGGAACCGTCTGCCCTATGTTATCAAGGGGCATTACAGCCTGGTGGCTTTAGGGGAAATCACCCTGTTCAGCCTGGTTGTTTGCACCATTACCAGTCTTTTCGGGATGGCGTATTTTTCCCGCAGGGATGTATAAAATTCAGGATGTCGTCAAAAAAATCCCTACCCCAATAGCCTTACGGCCCAGCGGGTGGCCTCAATGAGGCTGTC
>SXGU01540134.1_pt1 | contig 37591 bp, 30 predicted proteins | sample 3174531 | NCBI WGS metagenome assembly SXGU01 (sample SAMN11356863, study PRJNA531348) | freshwater metagenome | isolation source: freshwater sample F1-140 | place: China: Fuxian Lake, Yuxi | collected 2017-12-25 | reverse complement strand
GGACAGTCGACGTGCGCATAGTGGCGCTTCGTGGACTCGTACTCAACGTGCGCAGTGTTGATGGTGATACCGCGCTCGCGCTCCTCAGGAGCGTTGTCGATATCTGCGTATCCCTTCTTCTCGCCTTCCGGAGAGAAATTCATGGAAAGGGCTGCAGTCAATGTCGTCTTACCGTGGTCGACGTGACCGATGGTACCGACGTTAACGTGCGTCTTAGAGCGATCAAACTTCTTCTGGTCTGCCATGGGAGTGAAAGGGAATGGAGGAGTCGCGGCCAAAGAGCCGCTAAAAGCCAAGACAGTGTAGGGAAGGGGTTTATGGTGCGTCAACTGGATTTCTTCAAAGGAATGACATTTTGCGGGAAAATTTTCCGCTTCCCATTTCTTTGTATGGGAAAAACCACCTGCAACGACGAGTTACAGGCGGTTTTGGTGCTGGATCCCTACGAATCAACAATGTTGTTCTATGACATCCTGGGCAGGGCATGGTGGTGTACACGGCATGGTGACCTTCGTGGGTCGAGCCACGCCACGTTTTCATTCTTGCTTACGCTCGTTGTTCCTCTCCTATTCCTTCATACTGGTGGTATGAACAAGTCGGATCGTATTCAGGCTTTTGTGGAGATCATTTGGCAATGGTATTCCCAAAACAAGCGCACCCTTCCCTGGCGCGATCTTCCGGATACGGATCCCGCAGAGCGTGCATACAAAGTGATGGTTTCCGAGATCATGCTGCAGCAAACGCAGGTGAGCCGAGTAAAAATTGTGTTCAAGAATTTCCTTGAAATATTCCCCTGCATTCAGGATCTTGCTCAGGCGTCCAATCGTGATGTTCTCCTTGCATGGAGGGGGATGGGATACAACAGCAGGGCACTGCGATTGAGAGATGCAGCTCGACAAATAGTTACGAGTTACGAGTTACGAGTTGCAAGTTCACCAACCAGCAACCAGCAACACGAAACCATATATTTCCCATCTTCAATGAAGGAGCTACAGGTTATTTCGGGGATTGGTCCCTACACCGCTGCCGCCATCCGGAATTTCGCGTTCAATTTTCCCACTCCCTGTATCGATACCAATATTCGTCGTATTCTCCACAGAACATTTGTGGGCCCCGAGCATCCGGATGGGGCATGGACAAAAGATGATGGGTTTCTCTTGAAATTGGCGGAAGAAATTTTGGATGTTGCCATTGCAGGATCAGTACAGAAAAGAGATGCAGCGAACTGGCATGCAGCTCTCATGGATTTCGGTTCCCTCGTCCAAACAAAAAGAAATCCCCGATGGGACATCTGTCCACTCACTACAAATGGGATTATGAAGACAGCACCAGCAACATTTAAAAAGATGCAAACCCGCAACCTGCAACCCGCAACCCACAACAGTGTTGTCGAGCCTGGTCGCTTTGTCGGATCCAAGTACATCCCCAATCGGATCTTCCGTGGGAAAGTCATCGAAGAGCTTCGTGATGCGCCGAAAGGATTGCCACTAGAAACTATCGGAAGTCGTATCTGTCTCGACTGGTCTCCACGCTCCCATCGTACGTGGCTGCAGGGCATTCTTCTCAGATTGAAGCGTGATCGTCTTGTTGCAGAGGAGAGGGGTAGCTACGTATTGGCCGAGTAGTTCGATTAATCCTTATTCTCACCAAGTGCTGTCTTCAGTCGTTCCATCTGATTCACATCGAGAGATTTCAGATCAGCAGGCGGAGGGGAAATTGCCTCCTTCGACATTGTGGTTTTAAACCGCGGGACGATTCTCCAGATCCAATATGCGATCATGCCAAGTAGTGCGACTCCTCCAGCGAGTAGCAGGGGCATGGGAACCGAGGGCATCTGCCATGCGGATTCCCCCTTTATTTCTGGAGCTGGAAGGTTTGGAACAAGGAGCTCTTCCTCGGAAAGTGGCAGTGGCTCCGGCTCACTCGGCACAGCATCTCCCACCGGTTCAGCGATCACCACGTCCGATGTTTCAGTGCCATCAATAGGCATGCTGCCTTCCGGAAGAGTGAGCACAGTCTCTTCTTCCTCTGCCGGTGTTACTGTTTTTACTTCGCCATACTTATAAAAAGTGCGCTCTCGCGTGGCACTACCCGTTTGCTCACTCGCTGGGGCAACTTCTTCATTATTTTTTTCTGAATATACCGATTCTGATGTTGGTGAAACTTCCTGCCACGTTCGTTCCTCGTATGCTGATGGAGGCTGGCTAAGGACCTCTTCCGGAGAAGAGTAGGCATAGAGAGCCGTCATTGTCAGCATCATCAGCATGCGGTTTGTGTTTCTTTATTATTATAGCATGTATTCGAATTTACGTAAATACGCCCGCTGAGGCAGGCGTATCTACAGAATTTCCAATTTTCTATTTGGCCATTTGCTCAATTCTTCGTTCACGAATCACATTCACTTTGATCACTCCAGGGTAGGTCAGTTCCTTCTCGATCTTCTGACTGATGTCCTTGGCAAGCTGTTCCTGGCGCAGGTCATCGATCTTCGTCGTATCTACATACACGCGTACTTCACGACCGGCCGAGATGGCAAAGGCTCTTGAAACTCCTTCGAAGCTCTTCGCAGCCTCTTCAAGCTCCTTGAGGCGTTTGATGTACGCCTCGATGGATTCCCTCCGTGCTCCGGGGCGTGCTCCGGAGATGGCGTCCGCGGCGGCGACGATGAATGCCTCCGGCGTTTCCATGGGGATGTCTTCGTGGTGAGCAGCCACACAGTGCACGACTTCGGGGCGAACCTTGAAGCGGTTGCAGATCTCGACGCCAATCTCGACGTGTGTACCGGAGACCTCGTGGTCCAGGGCCTTACCAATGTCGTGGAGGAGACAACCTTCGACGACGATCTTCTGATCTGCACCGATTTCCTCAGCGAGCATGCGGCCGATGTGTGCCATCTCCACGGAGTGCTTGAGCACATTTTGTCCGTAGCTCGTGCGGAAGCGAAGGCGACCAATGATCTTTAAGAGATCCTGCGGATACCCTGCAATCCCAAGCTCCTCACATGCTCTGCGCCCGAACTCCAGCATCATCTTCCCTACATCGTCTTTCATCTTCGCGACAATCTCTTCAATGCGTGCTGGCTGTATGCGTCCATCTTTTACAAGCTTCTCCATCGCAAGCTTGGCAACGTAGCGGCGTGCGAGGTCGTAACCGGAAATGATAATGGCTCCCGGAGTATCATCGATGATGATATCGACGCCGGTTGCCTGCTCAAATGCAGAGATATTGCGACCCTCTTTACCAATGATCTTGCCTTTCACATCGTCACTGGGCAGCTGGACGATCGTCGAGGTGGATTCGGTTGCGGTTTCCGATGCATAGCGCTGCATGGCCTGTGCCATAAGTGCCCTTGCCTCCTCTTCCACTTTCTCTTCCATTCCTTCACGCAAAGCTTTCACCTGCTTGGCAAAATGCGGAGCGTACTCTGTTTCCAGCTCAGTCCAGAGTTGCTTTTTAGCCTCTTCTTCGCTGAGTTTACTTACCTGCTCCAGCGCACTGCGATGTTTTTGTGCTGTAACAGATAGCTCCGACTTGAGTGCCTCGACATCCTTCATATCCGTCTCTAGCTTCACTTTTTGCCTCTCAAGAACGCCTCCTTTTTCGTCCATAGCGCGCTCTTTCTCCTCGAGTCGAGCCTGCTCTTTATTCAGCTTCGTCTCGAGTTCGCTTGCACGAATGCGTGCCTCGGAAACAATTTCCTTTGCATTGGCCCGCGCCTCAGCGTCTATGGCCTTTGCGGAAGACTGAGCCTGGCTACTTTTCAGCTCAAGCTCTTTCAGCTTTCCTTCTTTTGCAGAGATCTCGAGCTGCAGACTGTTGCTGATTTTCTTTCCTTTAGAGAATGTAAACCAACCTACAAGGAGTCCGAGAAGGAATGCTGCTCCTACAATGAGGTAGACGATGGCTGTTTCCATAGTTGATGGCGGAAGGAAGTACAGGTTCCGCCACTCTCGCTATATAGGCTCAGGCACGAAGTAATAACGTGCGATCAGGAGCACCATAGTGTATGAAACGTTGATTCAGAGGGTCAAAAAGCATAGAGGGGGACGTTTCGAGAGTGACGTTCTTATCTATTCTACCTTTGTGTATGGATATTTGCGAGATGAATATCTTGGCAATTCTGAGCGGTTTTCACGAAATTAAGCCAAAATTAGGTATTGACGCAAGTAAGGATTGCAACATGTTTGCACACCCAGCGTTGTATTGGAGATGTGTACCTTCGTTCACCTCTGCTTTTCTGTTCTCTAAAGAAATGGAACCTACTTCTTCTCTTCATAAAGGGCTGAATACGTATTCTATCTTTTTGGATCATGGTTCCTCGTTCCGGCCATAACTTCTTTCAGGTGCAATGCACCGGTGCAGTACTACCGTCTACAGTGCATTATTGGCTTGCTTCCTTTTCTCTTTTTCCTCGAAACACCCATCACTCACGCACGCGTGGCTATCTCTGAAGTCCTGTGGGCAGGGAGTGATCTGAGTAGTGCTGATGAATGGGTGGAGATGATTTGTACACATGATGCAGGGGAATCCTGTGACCTGAGTGGTTGGTCGCTGACGTACATCGATTCTAAAAGTGTCGAGCAGACGATGCTGACTTTTGTTACGGGTACGATTATTGCCAGCGGCAAGTATTTTATTGTCAGTAATTTCTCTGAGTCTGAATCCCGACTGGTAATTGCACCAGATCTTGTTACTACCGCAGTGAGTCTTCCCAATACAAAATTGCTGCTGCGCCTTCGTGATGCATCGGGCAATGTTGTCGATGAAGTGGATGATGGAGTGGGGGAACCGTTTGGCGGCTTGAATCTTTCTGGCACAGGTACAAAAGCCAGTATGGAGCGTCTGGATATTTCTCTTGCAGGAACAGAAAAAACGAACTGGGTTACGGCACATGCATGTATAAATCTTGATCCGATTTCCCCAGTCCGGGGTACTCCGGGTGCACCACATTCATCTATTGCTTGTAGTGCGTCATCCTCCTCGGCTTCTTCGGCTTCTTCGGAATCCTCGGTCTCCTCCGAACACATACAACCAATTCTCCCATTGACTATTTTTGTGACAGAAGTCCTTCCCAACCCCGAGGGCGCAGACACGGACGAGTGGATAGAGATAGGCAATCTTGGTGATGGGCCAGTAGTGATTGCAGGTCTGACTCTCAGCACCGGTACGGGTTCCTCAAAGAGATCATTCATCATTCCTATGGATGCTTCAGGCGGCATTCTTCTCCCAGGTGTTTATCGTTCTTTTCGTAGCAACCAGACACGCCTTACGCTCGCTAATGCAGGTTCTACTATTCGTCTTCTTTCATCATCTTTGCTACTTGATGAGTTCAGCTATCCGGAAGTTCCCGAGGGCATGAGTTATGGGCGAGTAGCACTTACTGGAGACCGCAAAATATTCTGTGTACCGACTGAGCGTGCTTCCAATGCAGATGTTCCTATAGGTCTTTCCATAGCCGTACAGTCCGGTGAGTTACAGGGAGTAGAGGATGTCACCCTCAATCTTACTTCAACAGCAAAGTATCTGACGGCACTAAACGGCGCTACTTGTGCATGGGATTACACGGATGGGTATAAGCCCGAGACCTGCAATCCTCCATCGCACACACTCACTTCGTCCGGCGTTCACTTGATCTCACTGCAGGCGCGGCTTTCCTGTGGGCGTGAGGAGCGTGCAACGGTTACTGTTCGTATTGATCCAGAAGTACCTGTTTCAAAAACTGCTGCGGATACCACATCAAGCATTTCGCATTCTTCGAATATTATTCTGTCTGCTGTCATGCCAATTTGCCTCTTTCACGATGATGGTTGGGTGTCGTTTCGCAACACCGGAAATACTCCCGTTGATCTTCTTGATTTTTCTCTTCATGGAGGGTTGATTCCCAATGATCACCATACGTTTTCATCATTGCTCTTGCTGCCAAGAGAAGAACGTAGATTTTCTCTAGAATTCTTGAGACTGGATTTACAGAAGGATGGTGACTTGGTTCTTCGTGACCCACAAGCAGAATTGCTTTCGGTGCTTTCATGGGAGAATGCTTCTGATCATCAGATCATTCGGCCGCCCGTACATCCTCTCGGCTTCATCACTGTAAAGGTACTACGTATTCTTGATGGAGATACACTTGATGTAGCACTGCTGGATACCAATGGTTCGGACCTTCCTGACTCCATTCTTCATCGTTGGAGAGTCCAGGAACTTGCTGATTCTCCGTCATTGCGTATTCGTCTTATAGGCATAGATGCACCGGAATTATTTACTCCGGATAGATCAATAGATGATTATGGATTAGATGCATTGAATTTTGTATCAGCCCTTATAGATAATAAAAAAATAGAACTACAATTTGATACAATAATTTGGGACAAGTATGAGCGAATTCTAGCGTATGCACGCTTGCCGGAGTCGCTGGAGACTTTGCAAAGCCGATTATTGAAAAGTGGAAATGCTGTCGCTGAGAGGGCATTTGATCACCCGATGCGTGATGAATTCATCGCTCTTGAAGGCGAGGCGAAAAGCAAAAAATACGGCATCTGGGCAATGGCTGAGACACCAAAAGTACTATCAACTATGACGAGAGTTATTGCTTCAAGGTCATCATCCTCTCATTCATCTTCTCGTATGTATTCTGCGTCTCGCAGTATTTCCTCAGGCGCACATGCATCGCAGCAATTTGTAGCAAAGAAATTGCCAGCCTCTGCTGCAGGATGGATGAGGGTGAAGTGGGTACCTGCCTTCTCCTCTTCGTCTGTACCACCAAGTACATACACTGGCGTACTTACTCTTTTGAATCGATGGGATGATTTGTCCTCAATACAACAGATTGATTTTCCTAAAAAGCAATATATTCCATGGTATAAGCGATTTATGAATTCATTTTGTATTTTTCTTTGCGACTAAAATATCTATATCATTGCTTGTAAATAATAATATATATTGTATAATATAAATATAATTACCCTTTTGTCTTATGTCTAAAAATCCGAATGCTGCCCCTCCCTATCTTCAGGGAGCACACTCTCTGGGAGAGGCATCCGATGTTTCCCGTACACAGATAGAATCTTCATCGCAAAACTTTACCGATCAGTATCATGATGCGATGCGTGCAAATGATGCTCTTGATGATATTCGCGTACGGACCGAGCAGATTGTCAGAGAGGGAAGAGAATACTTGGATGATGCAATGCAGCTCTTGCAGCAACTTGGCGTGGACACCCAAGCTGCCCAGGACAAGGTACGGGATATTCGCAAGGATCGTGAAGAATCTCTTATGACAGAAGACTATGAGCAGCTTGCGCGGTATTCATCCGATATTGCTGAGCTTCTCATTCAAAAGGGCGCGCTGACTCGTGGTGCACGAACGGAATCGGATCGCAAGAAATTTTTTGATGCTGCAAAGGTAAAGTTTGAAAAGTTCGATTCTGGTAAATATGTGGAAAAAGTTCTTGGCTGGGATGTCATTTGTGATCTCCTGCAAAAGCCATACGATCAAGCGGAGTGTCAGACTCTGAAGGATACAGTATTAGCTGCCGCTACCGCTGACAGGAAAATGTCTGGTGACCGAAAAACGACATTCAAGCACGAGGTTCGCGATGTATTTGATTTCATTAAGGCTCTCTCAGGTCATATTGGTGATGCGATTCCGCTTTCCGAGCGCTCGGTCTACGGCATGCTTGGAAGAGTGCTGCCGGAAGCCCAGAGAAAAGAAGTATTTGCAGGAAAGCTGGATGCCTTGAAAAGCGTTTCGTCAGGCAGTGTGGAACTGGTATTTGCGGATGCACACGAACATTTTTATCACGAACAGGGACAGGACGATCTTCCACAGACCGTCCGCGATCGTTTGTCTGCCGCTATGCCATCACGCATTCTCATGGTGCATTACCGCACAGATGATGATGTACGAGAGCTCTTTAAGGATCTCAGTGATGGTCAGTACATATCTGGTCCGAAGCGTGGCAAGGAAAGTATTACTGTTACAGTAGAAGGGATCTCCGGAAGTGATGATGTTAAGTTTGGCGGGAGGAAGCCGAACAAGATAGAGCTGCTTGCTACGCCAATGAAAGTCTTTGCCCATGGACTCCACTTCCATAGGCTGGGTCAGCCGAAACCCAAAAATTCCAAACCATAAGGTCATTATTTCTCTCCTCTCTTTCCCATGGATATCCATACCGTTCTCTCGTGCATCACTACACTCTCTCCGGAAAAGAAGGCGCATCTTACGCAGCGTTTTACTGCAGGCACACTTTCTCCTGAGGAGAAAGCGGAGCTAGAGGCGCATGTGCTTCAGTCTATGGCTACTCTCGGTGCAGAGACAGAAGTTGCGGAAAAATTACTTCATAATGCTCCATAATATCTCATGCCCATAGTGCCCCCTGTTCCTGCGCTTGATGTCAATAACCCATATCTTCTTATGGGTATTGAACGGGGTAAAGCCTGGATTCTAGAAAAGCAGTCCGGAGTTCGGATTACAGCTATAGAGCAGGAGATTCACCGCCAGTATATACAGGCATTGGGTTTGAGTGCACTCGATGGGACTCACTATAGCATTGGTGCATTGCAAGGATTGGAAGAGGGTTCGACGAACCAGCGTGATAAAGAAATGTTTCGCAAGCAGCGGGAAGTTTTGGAAACTGCGCTCGCCAGTCTTCCTTCTCCTTCTGCTTCCACGACTACATCTATTCCTGCTCTGTCTCCACAGCCGACACAAAGTCAGCCGGGTGCTTCATCTGCATCTGCTCATGATCCAAAGCGTACAATGGTATTTTCCCCTCTCAAATTTCACACACCATCTGCCGGCTCAGCAAGGTCTCTTTTTGGTCGCATAGGTTCAGATAAATCTCTTACTGGAAGGCTCTTCCATTGGATGGGTCGGAGCGTTTTGCAGACATCGTACTCTCAGGCATTTTCGGTGCCAGCACCTTCTCCAGCCGAGAGTGCAGCAAAATCACCAGAAGTGACCAAAAGTGAAAGTACGCCAGAGGGCAGAGGAGATGCCAAAAAAGACGAGCCAAAAAAGGACGATAAGAAGAAGTAATAATAGGAAAATAGCCCTGTTAGAAGGGAAAAAGCTGTTGTCCGTGGATCCCAAAGCATTTTTGTGGTAGAATAAAAGGATTTATGGCGGATAATTCTACAACGACCACTCCCGGCAGTCCCGCGGAAAATCCGAGTGCACTCGATACCCTCAGCCTCGAAGCAAACGATCGCGTCAGCCATTCGACGGAAATCGCTGCGATCGAAGCAGAAATGCGTGCGCTTACCGGTCAAGCTCTCACTCCCTCTGCAGGAAGATCCGGTGCTGTAGAGAATAGAAATCTCAGCGAGCGAAATATCATGGGTAGACCCCGGTTTCTTTCGCTGAATCGCCGATTACGTGGTGGGTACATTGAGCAAATTACCGAGCATCTTTTTGCAGCTACGCGCGCGACCCCGGCGGTGGATGCTATTAATGCGCGCATCCGTTCCCGTTTCGAACAGATTTTGGAGCAGCGACAGCAGCAGGCAGGAGAGAGAGTGGATCAGGTTTCCACAGAAGTGATCTACGGCAGAGCTCTTCTGGATGCGGTCTACGAGCAAATAAAGCCGACGGATCTTGTGCGGATTGCAACGAATATTGCTTCGCAGATTCCGAATCTTCCAGTCCCACCAAATCCACCTAATGACGCTCGGTTGCGTCACCATTATTATCTGAATGGTAGTCTTACTCCTGCAGGTCTCGAACTTCTTGAGCGTCTTCGCAAAGGCGGAGCAAGTCCTGCAAAAGTCATTATGGCTTTTTCCGCAGCATTGGATGCTGCACACTTTGATCCTCAGATTGTCACCATTACGGCAGCAGAACTTCCTCCTGCTCATCCAAATTCTCCTACGAGGAGAGATCTCCGGACTGCAGTTTTGGGTGTTCCAGCCGAGGGAATGACTACCACCGTCTATCGCAATCTCCAACGCATCGCAAAGGCTATTGAAGATTATGAGGCCGTTTCTGATGATAAATTAGAGTATTCTCAGCCGGAAAATCCTGCAGCGGCCGGTGGAAGTTTCAGAGATTCCGGTGCATCTGTTCGCTATCAAGATAGTATGGGGAAGTACAAGCGAGGCGTTGGTCTTTTGCGTGCTGTCCGTGACGCCTGCAATGCGTTGCAAGCATCTTTACCAGCCGTTGGTGTCCCAACTCGCCCAATACAATTTAATCAATTGGAAGCCTCAATTTCCTTACTTGAACCAACTACGGTCGCACCTGCAGCGCCAGCTCCTGGTGCGCTAACTGACATTGTCATTCCCACAGCTTCCCGCGTTCGAGACATCGTCTCCAATGGAGTGGGCGAGCTTCTCAAATCTTCCGACTACAAAACAAGCGCTGAAAGCACAAATACTGGCCTTGTTGGTACGGAAGCCTGTGATGCTATTCTCGCTGAGTATATCCGGCGTAACGGTCGTGTGGATGAGGAAACGGCAAAGGAATCTCTCGCGTCCCTTACAGGTCGTGTCATCGCTGCGCGTGAGGATGTACGGGTACAGCGCAACGATGGTACGGAATTTCTTCCGGTCGAAAAGGAAAAAAAGGCGGAGAAGTTTTTCCGAAAGCAAAACAATGATGCAGGTTCACGGTCGTTGCTTAGACTAGGTTTCCGGAGGGACGCGCTGGGCGAATATCTTGAACGGCTAAACATGGAGCGATTTTTCGGGCTACCCGCTCCTGGCGCTCCCATGAGTGACAGAAATTCCCTGACCAAGGTTACTGAGCGTTACTATGGAATGAAGAAACTGAGCGAACTACCTGAGACCGATGAGAAACACCTTCCCCTTACTTCTGCAATTGCGAGTGAGCTTACAAGCCTTCGCCGGGCTATCATCGAACGCCAGGTCCGCAATATCGGCCGGGAGATGGCTCGCAAGGGTATCAACCGTCTTCAGAAAGAGGACGTCGAGAGGATGGGACTGCGTGGGGCGAATATCGATGATCTTCCGTACGATCAGATTCAGAGTCAGCTCATAGCATGGCTCAGTGGAGGTGCACCAGAGAATATGAGTGCGACGATCGACGCAAAGATTGCCGGTGCATGGAAGCCGCTCGGTGAACGTAAAGCGAGATCACCGTGGGTGAATCACCCCGTGCGTTCATTGCTGAAGAGTGCCATTGTCGGAGGGCGGTGGTTTAACCCGGTTGCTCTTCCCTCGAATGCTCTGCAGGGGATATGGAAAGGAGGAAAGGCGACAGTGAATACAGTTATTCTTTCGCCCCTCAAGAAATTCTGGGCCTGGGGCACGAGTACCAGCACACCTCTTTTCCGAAACTAGCAATGCATACTATGCACTTCACCACTGGCATTTCTCCGGAGCGCGAGCGCAGGCTTTGTAGCTTCAGTGGTGAGGGTGGCCATGAAGCTGCAGAGACACTGCAGGCTGAGCAGACACTGAGAGAAAATTCTGCGATCCAAGAGGGCAAGGCTCTGTATGCAGATCCTGAACTACGGAAGCTCTATCCTGAGCTTACGGAAGACCGGAATGTAGATCGTGCGTATATGCTCTCCCTTCTTACCGAAGGGATGCTTCCCGAAGGTATAGCGCTTGCTGATGTTAGGCGTGATGAGCTTGATCCCTTTGACGCATTACATCTGCTTTCTGAGTATGGAAAGGATTATGAAAAAATTGGAGAAAAACTCAGGAAGTGCCTGCCGCTGGTATTTCTTCAGAGCATCTTTGGCAATGATCTTGGCAATGATGAGCGTCTGGGTTCCTTATATAAGGAGCGTGTACTGCACGCACGAAGGAACTGGACAGACAAAAAGCTCATTGCTGAAGATAAAGCACTCCTGCGCATTCCCCTGGAGTACTACCGTGGTGTACGGGAAGGAGTGGGAACCAAGGGTGGCATCGATGATCTTTTACGAAAGAATGAGATTGGCATTCCCCGTAACGAGAACGAGAGTGGCCCGGATATGCGCAACAGAGGTCTGGAGCGCAGTGAATATTTTTCGCTTCTTGTACTCTGCAGCAAAGGGTATGTCGATATCAATAGTGCAGAGGTGATCACCCTTTTGAAAACAGAGAAAATAGAGGGTGTGCGAAAGATTATACGCTCTGCACAAAATATTGATTTGAAGGTAAAAGAATGGGTTACGGCTGCTCGAAGTGGAAATATTGATGCTATTACAGAAGATCTCGATACGCCTGACACACAAAATATTCTTACTCCAACTTGTCTATCGAAAAGTTACACAGACGATGCACTGCGACCTTTGAATGCTGCTCTCGATATTCCTGGTACATCCAAGATTATCGACCTTAGAGCACCCGACTGGTACGCCATGAGAGAAAGGGAGGCTACTGATCCCGCGGTCAGTTCTGTGCGCTCCGCCCCCCTTGCTCGTTCATTGGCATTATTTGTCCCAACAACTATCGATACTCTTGGGCCGAGTGAGCTTCTGAAGAAATCTGGTGTTTCTATAGGCACGACTGTTGTTTCAAATTACATTAGGCTGATCGGTGGAAGATCGCCCGATAAAGGGAAGTCTATTCCCGTTCCTGGGGTAGAGGAATTGGTACCATCAAAAGATGCAACTGCTGCTGAACTTCCAAGGCAAAGTGCCGAAACCTGGCTTGTGCACCCTGAACGGGCGCTTCCTGTCCTTCTTGCCTGTGGTATGGAGTCCACTGGACCCAACGAAATGTTCTTACACTCTCTTGAGTTTCACTTTCCTCCGGATGGAGAAAAGAAGCTTCCACCGAAGGATCCCGTTTACTCGGAGGAGAATACGAAGGCACTTCTCGCCTCTGTCATCCAGCAGCTTGCGGAGTACGAGCAACCGATGCGCAATACCTTTACGCGGGGGAATTCCTTGCGTGAGGAACTAAATACCGGAGAGAAGGTCGAGAAGAACGCACGGGAAATCTGGGAGTACATGAAAGATATTCAGTCACATCCCCTTGGCTCCGCTATCGCATGGATCGTTGCTATTGGTGCAGTACGCAAGGGGTGGGATATTTTGTTCAATAAAGAGAGTAATAACTTCATCAAGGGCGCGTTCTGGCTCTCGCTTACAGGCATTGCTGCTGGACTCTATCAGCAGCACAAAGATGGAAAGGCATGGTGGGAGTCCATTGGTCCGCAGATCGATTCGATGTTCAAGCGCGAAAAGAAGCTTCCTCCCGAGCAGCAGTCCATGCCGGACTACTGGTTTAAGGAACTTGCGCTGAGCGATAGCCATGAATTGCTCTGCCTCTCGGTACTGGGAAACCAGCCCACCAAGGCAGTGCTCGATTGGTATGATGCATGTGAGCGTACGGGTCTGCCTGCTTTTGGTGAAGAGGATGGAGCTGGTTCGGGAAAGCCCAAGAAATTTCCCGATCTTCCTTTTACTATTGATGGGCAGATTCGCCGCAGACTAGGGCCCGGTATGCGCTCGCAGGAACGCGTGAAACTTTTTCATGCTACGCTCAAGAAGTTCCTTGCCAGTCGCGGAGCTGCCCTTCGAAAGCAAATACCCGAGTATAAAACAGCAACGTCTCTCCAGAATGATGCTGCTCTGGGTGCGGACTATATCCGCGAGCGATACGTCGAGCAGACGTTTATCCGATCGATCATCCGCGGAGTGGTGGCATTCGGTGATATCAAGATGAGTGCCGATGAGCTCATGAGCCTTATGGGGGATGCGAAAAAAGGGGAATGGGAGGAAAAAATGAAGACAGTTAAGAAGGTTCAGCCTGAGGTCTATGCGCGTCTCCTGATCATTCGTGACGAGTACCTCGCGGAGACCCGTGAACGCGATACCAGTCGCTTGGAGATGAATATGGTATTTCTTTTCGAAGCAGACCCTGCGATTCTTCGAAGGCAGGGCAAGACCGAAGCAGCAGGCTACAGAGATGCTGCGAATCGCGGTGCACAGGATCTTCAGCAGACAACGGATGCCAGTGCTGTTGTACCGGAAGACCGAGCGAAGAAGTTGGACATCCTTGAACAGGTTGATAGTAAGGGTGAGGCAGCATTACTCAAAGCACTGAGCAATGGCAAACTTTCTGTCTCGGAAAAATTTACTACTAGGGATGGTATTTTGCAGGACTGGAAAGAGTTCTGCGATCGTCTTCCTGCTGATGATGGTGCACGCAAAAAACTTCAGAGCTACATGAACACTTTCCTGAAAGCAGGAAATGTCTCTCTCGAGACGATGAACGAAGTCGAGCGCAAGAAGTATCAGTTACTCATTGCGGCAATGGGATCCAAGACACTCATTGGCGAGCAGGCTGTTTCTGCACTTGATCCAAGCAGTGACGCAACATGGAATGTGACTCTGGATAAAATCATGGATTATGTGAAATTTGATGAAACGAAATTTCCAAGCATTAATGGATTTGCAGATCTACAAGGTCTTCTTGGAAGCGAAGTTAACGAGAAGGATACTTCAGAATGGTACGAATACTGGAAGCGTATTCTGCCGAGTAACGGCGTGAACAAATTTGATCAGACACTTCGGCCGAGAATTGCAGCGTACACAGTTGCATTTGAACGCCTACGTGCACTCCCCATTCTTGCACCCAATGATGATCGCCCATCTGTTCTCAAACCAGCGCAGATCGATGCTATGGAGGCGCAGCTTGCGCGTCGTATGGGGAACCGCTTCCTCGAAGCGATGCTCAAGCGCCACGGTAACCCTGTACGTGATGCCGTCGAGGAGCGCACAGTGTCTCCGATTGAGCAGGAAAATCTCGTCGGGTACTGCGATACGGTGTTTACCCAGATTATGGGACAGTCTGCAGAGGCTCTGAATGCATCTGTAAAGCTTGATAGCACACTAGCAAAGATCAATAATTTTATTTGGAAGGATGGACCCGATGGGGCAAAGCGATTGGTCACTCAAGGTGGCCAGATTCTGAAAGAATATGTTTGGGATGATACGAAAAAGTATTGGGTGGAAACTGGTGGACCGTGGATTGCGGATACACTGTCACCTATTACTGAGAAATTTTCAAATTGGGTAATCAACGTCTCCAATAAGGGTGGGAAATGGTTTGTAGAAGTAGCTAATAGTACTGGAGAGAAAATTGGAAAGTTCGTGTGGGAGTCGTATGAAAGTGCAGTTGCACAACTTTACAAATGGCATGGTGTGCCTAAGGAAAATTTCAAAAATTATGTTGAAAATGAGCAATTTATCCAGAATTACAAGCACAATGAAAAAAGTGTAGGGTTGCGTGTTTCTATTCTTGATACACGTGATGTGCAAATTGGACAGAATGATATCAATCCTTATTTAGGAACCGGATTTGTTCTCACAGTGCCTATCGCTGAATTTGCGAAGGCGGATCTTGCACAAGTGAAGGAGTGGATAAAGCAGTGGAGAAACTTGGCTGTATCCACAAAAAAAGAGGACATAGAAAAGAATACTTCTCTGCATTTGCAATACACTCCTGGCGACGAGTGGGTGGAATTTGGAGACAAGGATTCCAAGCAAAAAGGAAAATCCTCCGTGTATGAATTTGTTTCCTATCCGAACGAGAAAATTGTAGATGCTTATAAAGCTTGGATCTCCTATGGAGAAGCAGAAGGTAGTGATCCCTTGCTGTATATTGGTAAAACTACAAAATTTACAGGAACCAGTGGCACTGTTGAACCGTAATTTTTTGCATAGGAAAAGACCGCTTGCAGAGCAAGCGGCCTTTCCGTTCAGAGACACTTCATCTCCTTGAGCTCACTGGTTGTTGACCGTACCCGGGGCCGCAGTGCCCGTTGGCAATTGCGGAACGCCATCGACTTGTACTGTCGATTCGATGTCCTTCACGAGGCCCATTTTTCCCAATTGCTTGGCGAGATCTAAGCCCTGGAAGTACATCTGGAAGGGGATGAGGAACGAATCCTGCGACTTTTCCACTTTTGCAGGAGGAGTTCCTTCCATTTCCTTCCAGGTAACCTTTCCACGAACGTCCGTGGAGAGCTTGTAGAATCGCATCCACATACGGGGAGAACTTTCCCGCACGATGGAGTATTCCACACTCTCGGGAACGAACTTGATGTCGGTAGCCTTCGGGTTTTTCACAGTGATCACCTGCAGAGCGCGCGAATCGAGATGCTTCAGGAATGAATCATCAAATCCGACTTGCCCTTTGGTGCTGCCCACTTCGAAGCGTCGAACCCAGGTTTCCCCGGGAGTTCGCTCCATCATGTGGGTGCGGTTTTCCGTGAGCACTGTGGGCACACCCGAGTAGACCTCGTAGGTGTACCACCCGATTGCCGCTAGCAACAGAACACCGAAGATGGTGTAGATGTTGCGGAACTCGAAGTCCAGCAGCGTCTTCTTCTCAGGCGGAGTTTTGGTCTTATCCGTGGTCCAAAGGAGAAACTCCTTTTGGCAAACGAGATAGAGGCCAAACAGAGACAAGAAACTAATAACCGCGATTTGCAACCAGCTCATGACATTCTCCTGTGCTGTGACTGAACGGTTCCAGCGCCCGTAGGGCGCAATGGAGCCAGAGAGAAATTCTCTGGTAATATTATTTTACAACAAAAATGACTTTTTAGCAATAAAAATATGTCGAAAAAAGCACAAATAAGCCATAGGGGGACACTTTCTCAAAAGAAAGACTATGGCTTCGCTTTAGCGAAAAGGTGGGATGCTATGGATCTACCCAACAGCAGTCTTTTGGGACCCAGTTCCATGTGCGACCAAATTGGTCGCGGAAGCTGGTGTGACCGGTATTCAGCCACTTCAGAACCGAAAGTCCGGTCGGGATAGCTCCTGGCTTGTCGCACTTCACACACGGTTTCACCGTGGGAGGAGTGCAGGCTGGTTTGCAGGCGCGGCTTGCTGGAAGGACAGCAGCTTCTCGAGTCAATGCTGGATGATAAGGTAAAAACTGATCCGGGACTTCGACAGCAGTGGTTACGTTCAATCGAGGATTGTATGGCAAGAATTTCTCCATCTGAGGTAGAGGATATCCTTGCCAAATACAATATTTTTGACGAACAGATTTCAACAGGTGAGCAGGGACGTCGCTTGAAAGCCATCCGTCAAACAAGCATCGCGTACGGGCGACTTCTTGAAAAATATCACTCCGACCGTCGTGAGTCACAGATTACAGGCTCCATCTACGGGCCTGCAGTCTATGCCTCTTATGCAACAGCAAGTCCGGTACCTTTGGTAGGTGCAGGACTAGTTCATATCGGTCGCAAGGGCTACCGCGCAATTGTCGGGAGAAAGGGGATGGTGAATCTTGAGTTTGATGAAAATGATCCTGTGAATGGCGATCTGCAGGGCAGAGATGGCGGGCCGATCATCCCTGCAAGTCTCGCACGCAAGCGTGGGGGGGCAGGGATTTACCAGCATGCGGTTCTTGTGCAGTGTGCAGGCAAGACACATGCGGATCTCACAGAACCTCAGAAGTACTGGTATAAGCATATTGACTTGCAGGTCAGTCGCCCACGCTATGCTTCAACCCGTTGGAAAAAGCCTGAGGATCTTGCGGTTTACTGTGCCGGAGCAGTACAAAAGGATCTTACAAAGATAAAAGCCCCAAAAACGGCACAAGATCAGGATAAAATTCAACAGGCAGAAGGAGAGAGAAAGTTTGCGGCTGATCAACATCGGCACGCTCTTGACTCATATCAAAATGCTCGCACAGCTATGATTCGAACCGGGGCAAGCTTGGATGCAAAGAAGAAGGAACTTGCACCATTATTGATAAGTGCCAGTACTACACAAGAACAACAAAAGAAGGCAGAGCTTGAGGTGCAAATTCTTTCTTTGAGGAGTGATCTTGCTGTCTATAAAGATGATATTAAGAGAGCAAAAAAGTATGTTACTGATACAGAAGAAAAACTGAAGAATACAGATGAATCAGTCAAAAAACTCAAGGAGGACAAAACATTAAGAAATCTTGATCTTGCTGAAGTCGGAAGAAACCTCGACATCCAGCGCGCCTTCGCCGTAAAAATTCAGGAAGAATTTACTGCACTGAAAGTCGCTGGGTGGAATGTAGGAACAGCCCTTGGCAAAGGCGCAAAGGCCGTAGTGACGAGTGGTTCGGCAAAGACCGCAGCAAAAGATATAGGCGAGGTTGCTCTTGCTACCAGCTTCTTCGGTGGCGCTGCATATGGTGCAGCGATTTACACCGGCGCCGTTTCTGCCCCTGCTGCAGGGGTGATTGTGGGTGGTGCGGTGCTTACGGCAAAGGTCTACCAAAAACTTAAGAAATGGACGGTCGGTTAATTCTCATGACACACCCATCTTTCCTTTCCGGCACTGCTCACAATTATTCTTCTGTAGAAGCAAGAATGCTCCATAGAAGCGGTGGCGCTGCGCCCGCCGAAGGCGCTACGCCAAGTGCCGAAAGGCAGCCGGATGGGCAGGCAGCACAGGCTGCAAGAAACACTGTAGCAGGGCAGCAACAGAGAACCGCAGATCAGGCGAGGCAGGTCGCTGCTGCAGCACCTGCAGCTACTCCGCCACCGGCCCCTGCTCCCGCTCCGCGCCCGGCACCCCCCGATCGTCCTGGTCCGGTACATCATCTGAAAGCTGCATGGAATGAAGTGCCCTCTGGAGGAACGATGCTCAAAGCCGGTGCGACGCTTGCGGTTGTCGCAAATCCGATTGTGGGTGTACCAGCTATTGCAGGAGCATGGGGCATGAAAAAGCTCTACGGATGGGGTCGCACACTTCCTATTCTCCGCAATATCGATAATGGAGTACGTTCTGTTGCCAGTAGTGCATGGGAGGGAACGAAGTCCATCGGGTCCGTGGTTACTTCACCACTGCGTGTAGGATGGAATCTCGGGAAAGCCGGCATAGAGGCAGTTCGTACTACGCTGGATGCAACCCTTGGTGAAATTCTCCGTGATCTCGGGCATGCCGAAATCAGCAACGCACTTGTAGCGCCACTGAAAGGAATAAAGGATTTGCTTGGAGGCACTTTGAAAGTAGGTGCTGAATTCATCATGAAGATTCCAGATATTCTAAAGTCAGTGCTTACGCAGATTGTTTCTCATCCGATCAAAAGTGCTCTCGGAGGAGCGATTATCGTTGGTGCTGTCACAAGTCCGACTGCCTTTGTACCTATTCTCGATAAAGCTGTTGATGGAATTGTCTCCCTCATCAAATGGATTCCAGCGGTTTTCGACAAGCTTATACCGGCAGCTGCCGCTGCCATGTTTCACTAACACTCCATGTCCATCCCTATTTTCCGCCCACCGACGTCCGAGGAGTCCATGCACAATGCAGAGGGCAATAAGTTTCATGGGGAGCCGATTTTAGATGAGACCAAAAAGGTTGCTCGCAATGTATGGAACACGCTCGTCGGGACACCAGTGTATCTTGCCTCTTCCCTTCCTCTGGCTGCCGCTTCCAAAGGCCTGAACGTCGTTTCCAATGCATGGGGAATCCCCGCGCTCGCAGGATTTCGCGTGGCCCGCTATCTCGAAGATGCGCGTGATGGCATACGCAAGACATTAACGGCATAACCTTGGGTCTCTTTCAGAAAATCTGCAGTGTATGTTTCATATACCAGAGTTTCGGAAATTATTGCACAAGGAAACCGAGCTGATACGTGAGTATCAGCCCGGTTTTGAGAGAGAGCAATACGTAGCCGTGAGACTACGTGCTGGGCTTGTAGACCCAGCCAGTCTCGAGTTTGTCGCTCCGCATACCTTTGCTGTCAACGGTGCGAACCAGAATGGTCACGGCGACCCAATCGTCTGCGAGAGGCTCAGTGGCAATGTTCTCGGCGACACCGAGGTATAGGCCACGGGCGAAGCGGAACTCATCATCTTTCGCTTTTGGAATGAAGACCGTGAGGTAAGGGCGCTTTGTGATGTCGAGAGGATTCTTTTCGTCACCAAAGCACCAACCAACGAAGATCTTTGCATCCAGACCTGTCTGCACTTCAATTTGAGCGCAGAAGAGCCCTTCGACAGGTGGTTCGGCCAGGGTTTCCCCTTTGCCGATGTAGCGGCCCCGGTGGACTTCCAAAGCATTGTTCTTGCCCGGAACCATGATACTCAGGAACGGTTGCTTATTCACCGCTTTGTAGCCGTCATCAGCCTGGGCAACCATCGAAGCACAGAGACTCAACACCAACGCGAAACAGCAGCGACGCAACATGACAGAACTCCTTGTGGGTTGCTCTCCCCCGTCAGCCCCGTCCACACGTGGACGGTTTCTGGGGAAGACATTTCGTCTTTCCCTGCTTCCACCACGTGACACGTGAGTGTAAAAGACAGGGCAATTCGGGGGAGCAAATGCCGATATTTAAAAGATCATATATTATTATACAATATAATCAGTAAATATCAAATAGTATCTGCACTTTAAATTCAAAGAGTATTAGCTGATTTGATAAAGGATCCTATCTTCCTTTCGGAGTCCGTTATTGGGTACTTCTTTTGAAATATGCGTGGAATTTTGGCTGCCATCCTTCGCTTCCTGATGCATTTATGGCCTCATTCTGGTACAATAACCAGATACACCAACATCCATGCCCATTCCCGAAAAACTCACAAAACAGGAAGTGATGCAGCAGCTCTTCGATGCTCTCATGGAGTCGATCGAGCCGAAGCTCACAACATCACAGCGCAAGGAGACCTCCGCAGAGCTTGCTTCTATGCCACACGAAATCCGAGCGGAATGGATGGCACACTACAAGGGTTGTTATGAGGAATTTATGAAGCAGTGGCCGGAGTTTGTATCTAGAGCCACGCGCGAAGTCAGTCAGATGGGAGATGCGCTTATACAGATGTCCGGTGATGAGGATGCATCCAGAATGCAGATGCTTGAGAAAAGTTTCGGTGATGACACCGGTTCGCCTTCGCAGTCATGAGAATTCCTTTTTCCCTTTACCGGCAGTTTCATTCGGAGATCACGTTTTGTGAGCAGCGCTTGGTGCATTTTGGCGAGGGTGCTGAGGGTGGTTGCAGGGACAACAAGTGCGATCCGAAGGCGACGCCTCCGGAGCCTGTCCCGGATCCTATTTCGGACGTTCCTTCTTCAAAGAAAGCGCCCGATTTCAGCGATATGAAGTTTGATCTTCGTCCAGACGAGCCGACGCACATTTACGAGAAAGGTGTTGTGAAAAGCAACCATCGTTCAGATCAGATCCGCGATATGAACAAGGAGCAGTTTCAGGCGCACCTTGGCAAGATGTTTAGTAAGCACATGGGCGACCAGATGAAGCTGGAAGGTACGCGGCAGAATCAGCTGGCGCGCGGCAAGCGCAAAGCGGAAGCCAGAGACCGTTTTGCAGATACCAAGAAAGGCAGAAGGGCCGCCGAAAAATGGGCAGACAAAGCTCTGGCGGACAGTGATGTGACTTACAATGAAGCAAAGGCTGAAGTTGCGAAGATTGAAGCCACTCCGCTTTTCGATCAAGCCGAGTTTGATGCCATGCTCGCGCAGATTACCGATGACATCTGGAGTACTGCGGAGTTCCAGCGTGGGACGGTGAATTACCTCAAGGCCTATGACAAGGCATGGAACATATACATTGATCTTGCCGAGCAGCAGAAGAACGACAAGGGACTCGATGACCATCCGTTCTTTAGGTCCGGCGCATTTCGTAATCGCAGGGCGCCGGGTATTTACCAGAATGGTGAGCTCGTACGAGTACCCTCAAATTTTCCCGGTATCGGCAATCGCCCGACGAGTACGTATGGTGCAGCGAAAGTCCGCGAGCGCGGGGGTATGTCCCAAAATCCCGATAGGGATTTCCTGAAAAAAGAGGAGCAAACCGTGCGTGACGGGTACGAGCAGGCGTGGAGAAAGAGCTTCCGGAAGAAAAATGCCGGAGCTCTGGACAGTAAAAAAGAGGATGCATTTGTGCAGAAAAATGTCGATAACCAGCTCCGAAAGCAGGGATTTCAGCAGGCAAAGGTCGATGCATCGAGAGCGCCGGATGAGGATGCTCTTAGACTACCTCCTGAGGCGGACCGGAAAACTGAACAGGATCTGGTGAATGCACATGAAAATATCGACGCGAGAGACAGAGGGGCTGTGGTGGGCACTCTTGCCAAAACATTAGGTCTCAATGTCGGAAGTGTGAAGGAGTTCAATAAGAAAGTACGTCTGGATGAAGTGAATCTGCTTTCCATAGGTGCAGGCATGCCACAGGTGTTGAACTATTCCGTGCCTTCCAAAGTGCGTCGGGGTGTACCCGATCCGATGAAATCCGGTCTCGTCATCGTTGATAGGGAGGACGAAGATGCACGTGAGCAGGCACAAGTCCGTGTGATTGATTTTGCTGCTGTCGATCGTCTTGTGCATGACGATGATCCGTGGAAAAAGGGATTTATGAGGGATGCTTCCGATGCAGAATTGGATGTCTATGATCAACTCAACAAACTGAACCCCACAAAAAATGATCTGTACAACACTGGTACGTATCAGCAGCTTATAGCAAAAAGCCGCGCAGCACGGAGTTCTTTTGGAGATAAGTCGCAGGCGGTTTCACCATTCGCGCTTGATGAAATGTATGATCTTACTACAACGAGCGAGCGGGGTTCTGTCCTCGGCAGAAAATTACAGTCTATATTCACAAAGATAGATGATCTACGATCCTATACATCCTGGTCACCCGAACAAAAGGCCAAGGTGATTTCTATGATCAGGTCTTCTGATGCTGCAGACAGAAAAATCCTTAAGGGTATTTTGGAGGAGCATTGTACTGTGAGTGGAGGAGGGGATGTGCCGGACGATGTATTCAAGAATGATTGGAATACGCTCAATGCGTAAATTCACTTCAATTTCTCCATTTTGCCACATGAATGGTTCTTGTTCATTTGTGCATTTTGCTGTACAATGTCCTGATGTCTCCGAATCAACATCCCCAAGGTGCAAATCGCCAATCCGGCCGATGGCTGTATGATTTTCTGATGGAAGGCATTGAATCAGATCTTCTTATGGAGGAGAGTGTTTTGAATGAGCGATACAAGAATGAATCACCGATGGATCACGATGCACGCATGGAGCGATACGAAAAAGCATTTGCAGAATTTGATCGTGTTCTCGGAATGGTAAGCAGTGCAATGGTCCGTGAAGCAAACGTGGAAAAATCCGAGCGCCGCAAAAGTCTTGGTCTTTGCGAGAAGGCAGAGCGCACTTCGGAGTCAGCTGCAATTGAGCAATCTCTCGATACATTCGATGCATAATCATGGAGATTAAACACTTTCTCTATCGGCATTCGAATAGTTCATCAAATTCGGAACGCCGACTTATCTACTTTGCCGGTGGATTTGATAAACGCGCTGATCGTCTAGATAAGGTGCGAGATCAGATTGCTGAGGAACGCGAGCGGCGATTGAAGGCAACAGGCAATCTCTCGGACCGACTCAATCCGAATCGTGTTTCCGCTGCTGATGTAGACGAAGGGCGTTCCGGTGCACTCAGAGACGCGGAGCGCCAGGCTCTTCTTATGGGAGATACTCCTGAGTCACGCAGATATTCTGGGGCATTGAAGAAGACACAAAAGCTTGAACAGATCTATGCCACTCAGGGAAAGCTTGAAGGTATGCAGTACGGATTTGACGGTGGCGACTTTACGATTGTGGCTGCAGATGAGAAATTCGTTGAGTGGGCGATGAAATACATTGTTGCTCAACAGAAGGAATTGCAGTCTCCTGCAGATGATCCTGCGGTTGAACATGCGTTCAATCCGTCTCGTGAAACCAAGGAGGCATATAACCAGCGTATGGAAGCTCTTCGAAAGGATAACAAGCAGTACGAGGGGAACCTCCGTCAGCGCAATAACGCCGACGTCGATGAGTGGAAGATGGTGCTAAGCGCCCTTGAGAAGTACCAGAGCACCTTTGCTGCAGCCCAGCGATTTACCAAAGAAGTGGCAGCGAACCCAAGGCAAATACTCAGTGCTTCCCCTTCTTTCAAGCGCGATAATCCCAAACAGTACAAGCAGCTTCTCCGGAATTCCGCTGCCGCTGATCCGTCTGTATTGAGGAATGTAGACATCGATGGTATGAATCCTGCAGACATGACCACAGCGGAGTTTGCGCAACTCATCAAAGATGCAAATCTTGGAGACAGCAAGACAGGAAGAAAGGGGAATCCTCTTGTGCTCCAGTACTTTCCTGAGATGGAGAAGGAGAAAGATGGTGGAAAGAAGTACAGAGATGCGATGGTTGCAGGAGCCAAGGTTAACGGATTGGTTCTCCGTATTGCCAGTAAGGAATATGACCAACATTGGAAGAACAAGCCGGAATATACGGAACTCTCTAACAATGGAGTTAACCAGCTGCCGGAGCTCTTCTTCAGGCACGCCGAGTGGCTGCAGCCGAAGAGAGCACAGGCATTGCGCGATGTGGAGGCCAACCTAAGTGCCGAAACCAAGGTGGCAATTGTTGGTCTCATGACGGTACAAAATCTCAGTATTTTCGACAACCTCGAAGGTGGCTGGGCTGGGTTTATCGAGCGTCTGTTGGATAGTTCCGGATCATTGACAGGAGTACCACCACCACCGCCGGAGGAAGAATCATCTGCGAAAAGGTCAAAAACATCCGAGAAGCCCAATGATGCCGTGCTTGGGACTATCCGAGCTATCAGTAAAAATAGCGCTCTCTTTGAGTACGTCAAAAAGAACGACAATCCTCTGTATATGAAGATCTTTGGGGAGCTTGCGAAGGTGGATGATCCCGATATGCGTGAGACGCGCACGAAGTTCGAAGGAGTCATTGACGACGAAGACCTCGTGAAAGCTGTTCTGGTGAAATTGCAGGAATTCCTTAAGGACGGAAACGTCAACGCGATCCGCGAGAGCAAGCTCGACCTCAGTAAGATTCCGGAATACGTGTGGAAGACCGGCTCCAACAAAGAGTTATTTATCAAGATATTTTCCGCGCAGGGTGAGCTCTTTGAGCTCGCTCCGCTCTGGATGCGCTCTAAAAAGGAATATGCCCTGCCCATTATCATCAACAATGCTAGTGCTTATGCTCATGCATCAGAAAATGTGCGTGCGGACCCCGAAATCCTTTACGCGGCGTTGCTCGCCGAGAAGGGTGAGAAAGGCAACATACACTGGAAGCATGTTCCACAGGCACTGCGCGACCGTCTTGCGAATGCTGGCTTTGAAGGCATGGTCAATAAAGATGATGCCGCCGATACTGATAAAATGCTCCGTGTACTCATCCTAGGTCTCAAGGAGAAAGAAGCTGTCCTCACAGCAGATAAGGTGCACTCCTTTATGGATAGCTGGACTGATGACATGCGCAATGATAAGGAATTGGTTACCGCCTACCTTGAGCGTTCTCTCTCGGCACATCCCGAGTTTTACCTCGATGCCTCGGAGGCCCTTCGTAAGGATTTTTCCTTTGTGCGGAAGATGGTAGGCATAAATCCGAAAGTATTTTCGTTTATCACGAACGAACAGCACCTCTCCTTCGAGGAGGAAAATCAAAAGGGATATCGCGCCATGGTCGCATCTATCGTGCGCTTCGATCCAGAGCTCTTTGAGAAGGTTCCTCCTGATTTGCGCAAAGAAGCGGAATTCATCACGGATATTTTCACCAGAACCGGCAGGCCAGAGCTTCTCAAAATTGCTCCGAAAGAGATGCTGAAAGACGTGGACTTTCTGGTTTCAGTTCTGCAGACGATGGAGCAGAAAGGATATGTTTTTAAAACGGTCAGCGAATTCTTGAAAATGCTTCCGGAGGATACCAGTGTGGCGATTCTTCTGAGAAATGACGGTGCACTTCTACTTAAACTCTTGCGGACATTTAAAGACGAGCATGCCGAAAATCTTGTGCCATCATCTTTCATCAGTGGTGATCTTCTCAACAGGATATTCCTCCAATTCAAAGATGAAGGGAATCGTACGAGAATGTCTGATGTCCTGCAGCGTGCGACTCCTACTGCGCGTCTGGCCTATCTTACGGAACATCCGGAACATGTGCTCTATCTCTTTGAAAAGAGTCCAGTTGGGATTGCTACTGTCTTGCATGAGTCCCTTATTACTGTAGATCTTCTTACGACTCTTGTAGAAATGTACAGTGATGACCTGATCCCGCTGCTCTTTAGCGAAATTTTGTACAAAAATAAGCCACAAGTGCTTCTTGGATTGCTCCGTCGTAAGCAGGAACTCTGGGACTTGATCGGCACTCGACTTCAGGAAAAGATGCTTCCGTCTCTCGATCGTGACACTTTGAAGATGCTTCGCAGTGGTAAAGAACAGCGTGAGAAAGAAGGCAAAGACTCCGAGATGAGCCGCGCGCTCGACGACTTGCGTACGTACCGCCAGGAAGCCATCTATCTCACTGGCCTTGCTCCAAAAATGGCAGAAGTCTCCATTCGATGGGGCGACGGCAAGATCTATGAGATTGGCAAGATCCAAGCATGGCTCGAACGTGATCGCGTGCCCGATCTTATGAAAAAAGTTGGTGAAGGCACCGCGAAATCCGAAGATGTTTCCAAGGAAACGGATTTATATCGCACTCTCGTACAGGCCATGCGTGGAGCGGTAGATCCTGTCACAACCGATACAAAGGGTCTTACGCAATCTTTTGATATTGCTGTGAATTCTGCCGGCATCAGGATGGGCGAGCAGACGCAGGAAGGAGTGGCTCGTGTTGGCGCACTGCGGTACTTCATCGATGCGCAGAACAACCGTCCTCTTCCGAACAATCTTTCACCGGCGGATAGCAAGAAAGCCAAAGAGTTCCGTACATCTGCACAAGAGCAGTACGCTATTGTCCTAGAAGAGGAGATCGAAAAGCTTTCTCAGGCAACACTGCGTGGTATGGATGCTCAAGACTTGCGAGCCTTTGTTCGCAATGCTGAAAAACTTCTTCCTACCGTCAGGGATCATGCAGCAGGCCTCAAAGATCCTCTGAAAAAGGAGGAATGGAACCGCATGGTTCAGAGTACGGTGAAGCTTAAGGAAGAGGCGAAATTGAAGCTGAGTAAGGTATCCGAACCTGCGGGTGTACGGCAGAGCGAGATTCTCTACAATCTCGATGCTGCAGCGTTGAAGTTTGTTGAAGCAGCTGCAAAGGAGCTCGGTGTTGATCGCGTGAAGTTCGCCATGGCTCTTGAAATGCAGGGGTCCAGAAATGCCCGTGTTCTTACACAGGAATATCTGCCGATGCTCAAGACTCCGGATCAATGGAAGAAGGTGCTTGCGGTTGCTGAAGCAGCAGAAGAGCCCAGAGAGGCTTTGGTGGGACGCATCGAAGCTGGAAATCTGAATGTCTTTGCCAATTACCTTTTGCTTTCCCAAGAGAAGCACGCTGCTGCGATCATTTCTGCAATAAAGAAAGATCCTGAATTCCCGACTGGTATGAAGGGAGAGAAGGGTACATTCGACGCGCAAGTGGATCGATCGATGGTGATGATGGCGAGCCGTGCGATGGGCTCTGCCTTTGACAGTGCTAAACTCAAAAGTATTTGGATTGGTCTCCGTGCGCGCCAAATGGAAGCATTCAAAAGCAGCCCCGATATCATCGATGGGCCCGACAAGTCCGCAAAGAAGATTGATGTGTTTGTCATCGGCGAAGATGACGGTCCGGATGGCGGTGCTCGTCAAGCAATCAATCGGTCCCGTGGCTTCGCTGCTGCACTCAATAGGCAGCATCCGACAGAAAGGGCATTGCTCGTTTCCCGCATTGTTGGAAATAAGCAGCAGTTTAGCAAAGCACTTGAGGAATTTAAGACGCTTGCGGATGATGCAAAGTACGGAAAGGACGGCGATAGGCATTTGGTTCTTCGTCTTGTAACACACGGCAATAAATCGAGCGGCAATGCTCTTGGTATTGATCCTGGAGCAATCGCGAGCGAGCTGAATCCTGCTTCCACGACGCTGCTTTATACCTCCTGTGACGGTGGTACGCATCTGAAGGAAATGTTTGGAACATCGCTTAGGGGATCCAAAGTGAATGTACTTTCTGAAGTTTCCGGGACGGTCGCGCCGGTTCACACTAATGACATGATCGAAGGAAAGATCTCTGGTGCATATGAAAAAGACAAGGACGGAAAGTATGTCGGAGATTTCAACGGCGACGGAGTGGTGAGCCTTCCAGAGGCATTCCACTGGCTTGATCGCAATTCTAGTTTTCAGGATCCACAGGGATTTGGACCAGGTGGCAAGCAGTTTACCGACAATAATGCTGGCAAGAAGGAGAGAGGGATTGCCTAAAGAAAGAAAAGATAACCCGTCAGCCAATCGGCCGACGGGTAAAAGTTGTCTTGGGGTTAGCTTCAGAAATCTCTTTCGAGACTTACTCCCATGCACGATGCACGTTGGGAGCTATACGTTCGAGAGATCCACTCTCAATATCTAGTGTTTCTTCGGAGTTCTGTGAGAGTCTCCAAAGATTGTTTCCCAGAGTTCCGTCGTCCACCTGGGAGCCAGCGTTCTTATATTGCTTTTTCCATTCAGCAAGCGGATCTTTCGGTTCAGGAATCGATTTTGTAGCCGGAGATACAGGTCCTGAAGTATCAGCACATCTCTCTTTTGGTGGAATCGTGGCAGGAGCCGGTTCGGCGATCGGATGGACCGATGCCATAGGTGAATGGACCACTCCTTTCTCTGGTTTTTCCCACCCTCCGGCGGGTTCTCTGTAGAGCCTCTTGTCATACAAATGACCCTGGTATTGACCCCAGACCGGCTGACTCGAAAGGTAGTCATAGTAGCCCCCATAAGGGCCGATGTATCCCGGACCCGGGAGCCAGCCAGCAAGACCCGGAGTGTTGACGTACCATCCTGAATACTTCGGGAGCGGTGAGGTCACCACGGACATTTTTTGTTGCTTGGGTCGATCGATCGGCACCCAGAGCTCACGCAGTTTTCCTCCAGTGTAGTTGCCCGAATATGAATACCCGCAGGAATTCGTATTGCTGGAATACCCCTCCGTGAGTTGCCCTGTCGGTTGGTAATGCTCCCCGTAATGGTACGAGTTGTACCCCGCGGAGTTGAAGTACCACGGACGCCCTTCGATAGACCCTTGCCCCAGAGTCAGGTGACCCGGCAGATCCCGCGCGTAGTGTGTGGAGCGGTACGGGACACTGAGAGGACGACCGTAGTCGTCATACTGAGGATCGCTCCCGTTCGGTGGCTCTGTGTACAGAGTTCTGTGTCCTCCAACAACAGGAACACCTGTGATGGCAACTCTGCCATCAGCTCGGACTTCACATGAAAGTCCGAACAACAAAAGAAACAACATCAGTTTTCGCATGATCGGGACTCCGAAATGATTGTGAAAGCTTTCCCCCACGACTCTTCTTTCCGCGTGCATGGCTACCTTCATCTGCACAAGGTTTGTTTTCCACAGGTGGGGACACCATGGAATCTGAAGCCTTTGGAGAACATCTCCAAAAAACCGGCTTCATCTTCGGAAGAAAGAAGAGCGTAGGGTGAGGTGATGTAAAGGAGCAGTTGTATATTTTATACTACATATTGCATATAGCAATAATTAAAGGATTGGCTTCATTTCATCCATGCCGGTCAATTTCTATCGCCTATTTATTGTTGCAATAGCCTTTTCACACTTCCGGATGCGACCCTCATGATTCTGTTCGATCATCGTAATTTCGATTCTGTCGAGGCGTTCATCGATGTTGCTAATGCGAAGATCCATCCACGAGAGGCGTCGATCGACTCTGGCAAACCCATCTTCCATACGTTTTTCCAAAGAACCCATACGATTTTCCATTCGATCGAATCGCATCTCCGTTTTTTGCTGAAATGCCTGGATATGGTCGATGACTGTTTTCAGGGTAATGCTTTTGGCAGTGGTCTTCTTTTTCACGATCGGATCGTATGGTGGTGTTGCAGATGAAGCAAGCAGCGAAAGGTGTACAAACGTACAACTATGATTGGCATTTTCCCTTCGCATCTGTACCCTCTCCCCGACCAGTCTTGGTTCCGCCTGAGGGCGGAACTACGCCCGGCAAGTGGCCCTCATTCTTATGTCGACTCTCATTCTCCAGGACGGCACAACATTCATTGGTGAATCGTTTGGTGCAAAAAAGGATTGCGATGGTGAAGTCGTTTTCAACACGGGTATGGTCGGCTACCCGGAGAGCATGACGGATCCGAGTTACCGGGGACAGATTCTCGTCTTCACCTATCCGCTGATTGGAAATTACGGAGTACCATCCGAGGAAAAAAATGCATGGGGATTTTCGAAGAATTTTGAGAGCGAGGCGATTCATGTCCGCGGCATTGTCGTTGCGAATATTTCCGAGGATTATTCCCATATGGCTGCGGTTTCCTCGCTCAGTCGTTGGATGGAGCATCATGGCATTCCAGGGATTACGGGCATCGATACGCGAGCCCTCACAAAGAAGCTGCGAGAGACAGGAGTGATGCTGGGGAGGATACAAATTGATAATGAAGAATTAAGAATGAAGAATGAAACTCAAGATCCGAATACATTGAACTTAGTTGCTGAAGTAAGCTGTACTGAGCCCGTTACCTATGAGCCCGAAGGAGGGATTTGGAATGCGACGATCGTCGCGTTTGATTGCGGTATGAAAAGGAATATCCTTCGGAGTTTTCTGAAGCGCGGCATCCGCGTGCACCGTGTGCCATGGAACTACGATCTGCAGAATTCCAAACTCCCGTACGATGGGGTTTTCATTTCCAATGGGCCAGGTGACCCGAAGGCCTGCAAGGAAACAATCGCCCAGATTCGCTGGAGCATCCAGCAGGGGATTCCTACATTTGGTATTTGCCTTGGAAATCAGCTCATGGCGCTCGCAGTCGGAGGAGATACCTACAAGCTGAAGTACGGACACCGGGGGGCGAATCAACCATGTCAGGAATTAAGAATGGAGAATGAAGAATTAAGAATGACTGATCGATGTATCATCACGAGTCAGAACCATGGATTTGCTGTTGATGAGAATTCATTGCCCAAGGGATGGCACGTGTGGTTCAAGAATGCCAACGATGGATCGGTGGAGGGCATCTCGCATGAATCTGGCAAATTCCGTGCGGTGCAGTTTCACCCGGAATCCACTCCGGGGCCGGAGGATGCGAATTATCTTTTCGATGAGTTTATAGCACAGCTCACAAAAAAAGAGCATTTGCAGAACGCAGTGTTCCGGTAGACAATGGTAGCCGAAATGAACGTTCCGCGATGGTCGAGATCGGCTCTGGTACTCGCGAGTTCCTGCGCTACGCTTGTTGCGGTATTTGCAGTGGAGCAGCGTATGGATGATACCGGTAGTGCTCTCACGGGTTCTGTGCAATCGACGAACGATCAAACGAAAACAATCGAGTGTATCAATGCAGGATATAACGCATGTTTACACACAGGGTGCAGCTGCCAAACCATGATGGGAATCACTACCTGCACCACTGTTCCTTTTCCGGTGGATTCGGCCAATAAGAAGCCGCCAAATGCGTGTTACCACTGGCTGAATCTGACAAATAATTGCAACAAATGGAACCCCATAACGGAATGGGTTGATCCATTCAATAACCGCCATAGCAAGTGCGACTGTACCGAGGAAATCCTTTGTGACACGGCAAATCCGCCTTCTCCGAAGAATAATGCGTGTATTCGGATGCAAAACCCCCGCATGCCTCCGAGATATATGTGCATTGCCGATGGTCTCTATTGTTGCAAAGGCAGGCAGATGGCAAATACAGGCTTGCCAAAGTGCATCGATGCGCAGGATGCCAGTGTGATGGTGATGGGGAAGAATATGTCGGGATATGAAGCTTGCCAGTTTGTTCAGGGTGGAGCCAATCCTCCTGCATTCACCACGCTTGCCCAGTGTAATGCCGATTGCAAAGACTGTTCAGACTGGCCGGGATATACACCCCCTGCGACGACTCTGCCGAATATTGGTATGACCTGTGCGGCAATTGATGGTCTGAAAACAGCTATGGAAACAGCATGCAATGCCGAAGCAGACTGTGCTCCTTGTATGGAACGCCTAACGGGGAAGCATTGGAAGTGTGATGGGGGAGCAGGATCCAGTCCTGAAGGATATTTCCTTTGTGCAACACTGATGATGTGTCCGCAGAATTATCAACCGTCTCCGTGTCAGCAGCCTTCTCCTCCTGCGTATTGCTCCGATACTCCCGTTGGTGGCGGAGGAGCACCGGGAGGTGGAATGCCAGGTGGGGTTATGCCCGGTGGCGGTGCATTTATGCCTCCGGTTTCCCCCATCGTTCCCTCATCCCCTGCCGTTCCTGGCGGTGGCACATCACCCACTGCGCCCGTTGCTCCAACTATGCCTGGTGTTGGAACTCCGCCCTCTGCAGTGCCGAGAATTCCTTCCCCACCTACTCCGTCTGCCGGTACACCTCGCGCTATTGCACCCACTCCGGCTGCAGTTCCCCTCGTGCGGCCTCCTGTTGTCCCGACGATTGTGCCCTCTGTGCCCACGAATATGAATCGTGTGCCGTCCTATCAAGTGCCAACTGTTGCTCCAAGGCTTGCAAAGCCTTCATCTGTGACGCCTACTCGGCCAACGACACTCCGACAGATTCGTACAGGAACTCCACTACGCTTGCTTCCTCAGTGGATGCGCAACCTCATCTTGCGTTCTGGTGCGCAGAGAAGCAGCGCACCGGCATTTCGCTAGTAGTCTTTTGAACTCTATACTGCATGGAGCCCTTATAGAAGCCAAAAAGTAGCTATTCCATTTTTCAGGGTTTTCCTGTATATTACTATGATGCCCAAGAAGAACCTCACTTTGGGGATGGGCTTAAAGAATTGAAAATTAAGAATTTAAAATGAAGAATTGCCGCTACACTTGGACTATGGATTTTGTCGTACTCTCTTCATCGCGTGGAACAACCTTTCAAGCAGTCGTGGATGCCATCCAATCCGGAGCACTAGAGGCACGCTGTCTCGGGCTCATTGCCGATCGTGAAGATCGTGGGTGCGTTGTACGAGCGCAGGCGGCGGGATTGCCTACAGTCATTGTTGAACGATTAAAAGGTGGGGAGAGGGAAGAGTACGATCGGAGAGTGGATGAGGCGATCAGTGGACTTGCAAAGCACTCGAAGGAACAAAAACTCATCATTGCCTGCATGGGTTGGATGTTTATCTTTTCCCCATGGTTTGTTGCCCGGTGGAACAATCGCATTCTCAATGTGCACCCGGCTCTTCTGCCAAGGCACCCGGGCGGTCATGCCATTGAAGATGCACTCGCGGCAGGGGAAACTGAAACCGGTATGACGATCCACTGGATCGACGAAGGCGTGGATACAGGGAAAATAATTGAACAAAAAAAGTGTTCGATACTGTCGGATGATACTCTGGAAACATTGAAAGAGCGCATTCAGGATCTAGAGAAGGAGTGGTATCCGAAGGTGCTGCAAGGCCTGCAAACTGGTGAATTGAGTATTGAGAATTGAAAATGGAGAATTGAATATGAAAGTGGACTATCCTTTCTGTAGGTAATTCTTCATTCTCCATTCTTCATTCTCCATTTGGCTATTCCCCGCTTCACCACCAACTGTCTTTCGCACAGCGTCATCGCCAGAGACATCTACGAATTCCGCTTACAAAAGCCCGCAGGATTTACGTTCAAGGCAGGGCAATTCGTACTCTTCGATGTTCCGCTTATGGAAAACTCCAGTGATATCCAGACACGTGCTTTTTCCATTGCCTCTGCTCCATCCGAAGATGACTTGCTCTTTGTCGCCAAAATGAAAGAGGGGGGAAGGGCGAGCAGGTGGATCGCGGAAGGATTGCGTGAGGGAGCTGCCGTGAACTTTCAGGGGCCCTTCGGTGCATTCACTCTACATCCGGAGAATCCCAAAGATTATGTGATGATCTGCACGAGCACAGGTATCGCGCCATTTCGATCGCAGCTCGTTGATACATTGCACCTTGGTGATCAGCGGCGTATCGATCTCCTTTTTGGCGTGCGCACGGAAGAAGACCTTTTTTGGGTGGAGGAATTACAAAAGCTCTCGCAGTCCCATGAGGCATTCTCTCTGCACATTGCGTTGAGCGGCGGATCACAGCATTGGAAGGGGCATTGCGGACGCGTTCAGACTATTGCACACGCGGCGATACCCGATTTGGCCACCCGCCAGATCTATGTTTGTGGTAATCCTGCAATGACGCTGGAGCTAAAGAAACTCTGTCTGGAGCAGTGGGGAATGGATAAAAAGGATGTCCATGTGGAGGGGTATATCTAAGAATAGGTTTATTGGGTTAGTAGGGTTTATAGGGTTTTTTGGGCCATTCATTTCTTGAGAATCCTATAAACCCTATCAACTCTATCAACCCTACAAACACATAATCGTACTTGATCATAAGCCACAAAATAGATCTGCCTCTGGCTCTATTCCCGGTACCCATCCCTCATACTCCGAGAGGGGAATGCCGTGATGGCGAATAATCACCGCAGGGGTGGACTCGGCGCCATTGCCCATCAGCATGTTTGCTGCCGTCGCCAGTTGGTCAGCGACTGCTTCCTGTGTCATACGGAGTTTTTTTCCGAAGAGATCGGCGCTTCCGATGCGGGACTCCAGAGGATCGATGCCGGAAGCAGTGAGAGCGATAGCTGTAACCCCAATGCGCCGCGGACGGCAGGTGGAGTCGGAAAGGATGATGGCTATCTTCCCTTCGCTTTTGTTTTCCAATTCCTTCCGCAGTTTCCGCACACTCTCTACCGGGTCTCTTGGCCACCCGATGCAGGTCCCCTTTGGCGCATTACTTTCATCAAGCCCTGCGTTGGCAACGAGGATGGTTCCAGATGGCAACCCTTCCGGCTGCAGTTCTGTGAGCATCGCCTGCGGACAACTGGGAAGGATGTTTCCATGTAGCCGCTTCACTTCATCTAGTACTGCCTGCCGGAACTCGGGAGATCCTCCACATTCTTTCGCCCACGCTATAGCCTCAGGGCTTGGCATGACGGATGAAAGGTCGATCATCGCTCCTTCGACTGTTGCGATTGCTTTGGAGGAGATAACAACAATGTCACCGGACTGTAGTCCGGCACTCATCAGTACATATGCAAGATCATCTCCTTGCTTGAGTAGCGGTGACAGGACAGCAATGAGTTCCATGCTTCTATTGTATTGCCAATACGATCTTTCCTACCACAAATCTTCGCGTTCTCCCTGCAGAAGGATCGTATCGTGCGTCACGGAATCGCTTGCAAGGTTTACCCGTGAAAGCTGAATTTTCAGAAGGCTGCTGGACGGATGATGGGCAATCAGGTGAGCCGGCATCTGCTGAGCCAGGAAAGAAACTGTTGCATGCGCGGGGAGTTTCCATCGAACGAAGCCGAGTCCTGTGGATGTTTGTTCTACGTCATCAAGGCGTGCTCCCCGTACCTCTCTCCTTTTCCAGCTATCCGGAAGACTGAGCATAAGGGCAGATCTGCTATTATTGGTAAATTCCAGTATGGCAGCACCATTGCGTTCGCTGACATCAAGTTCGATGGATGCACTCTCTGCATGTTCGATGGCGATCTGCTCCGTTCCTTGGGTTTTCCACTCCAAAATCGTCGCCTTGAAGGGGCCGTTACTCAGCGCAGTCACTGCCATAAAGACCGCGAGGGCGACGAACGCATGCTCGGCGGAGCGGCGCAGTGGATGGGGGGAAGTTTTCGGCATAGGGAGAGGTGCCGGTTTGGAGTATACGACAATCTTATGTCGAGTGGTATGTATGACACTTTTCCATATTCTTTTCTCTATGTTCCCATCACTCTTTCTGCTATACTTTTGTGTATGGAGCTCGATCCGCACACTCTTCAGCAGATACTCCAGAGAATCTATCAGCAGATGCGCTGTCCACAGTGCGGTAACCGCGTGCCGGTGGACTTTTCTTCTGTACGTGTCGCGGCTGCAGGCTCATTGCTGCTCCAACTCAAGTGCGAGGATTGCAATGCGTTCATTGTCCTTCATGCATCTATTCAGGGAGTTGCCAAGTTTGGTCCCGAAGTGGAGCAGGGGAGTATGACAAATGCCTCTTCCACTCTGGAGCTCAGTGGTCAGGAGATGACGATGCTGAGCCAAGCCCTGCAGGAGTCCGATGGTTCCTTTGAGAAGCTCTTTGCCAAGTACGGTACTGCAGAGAAGGAGGAGAAGAAGAATTAAGCCCTTCGACCCTTCGACAACGCTCAGGGCAGGCAGACTCAGGATGACATGCGATGAATGGAGAATTATCATTCAACCTGTGCAACAGTATTTTTCCCCATTGAAGGCCAAATACATTCTTTGTATGGGATTGTGCATTGTATGTAGCGGTTGTTCCGGTGGAACAGTGAATATCCCGCATAGTGCGACTGGTTCGGTGGCTATTGATCCGCCGGAAGTTTTGCAAAAGCTTTCCGATGCATCTTTGCTCATCAAAAATTCTTTTCACATGCTTGTTGAGGATGCGAAGGAGCGTACGGAAAATATTACCGAGGGCACAGAGAAGATCATGGAGGGGAAAGAACAGATCGAAAAAGGAGTACGGGGGGAATGAACTTTCCCGGTATCTCCTCTTGCATCTACTCGCTTCATCCTTATACTACGGTCAATCCACCGGAGTAATTCCCCTGTTTCAGACGAATAGTGCGGAATTGCTGCGGAATTTCGTGCGTGAAGAATTGTAAAATCGCATGAGGGAGACGTACCAATGGTACGTCTCTACGGAGCCAAATTATCGCTGTCTTCTCTTTTCTCCCTTCTCTTTTCTCTCCGTTCTATGCCTCCTCCTTCCCAGAAGTCCGCAGCAACCGACAGCTTCGATGCCGTTGCGCTTACGGTTTCCTCCCCTGAAGACATCCTCGGATGGTCCCGTGGAGAGATCACCAAGCCGGAGACGGTGAACTACCGCACCCAGAGAGCGGAGCCCGATGGTCTTTTCTGTGAGCGCATCTTCGGTCCTACCAAGAACTTTCAGTGTTTCTGCGGCAAGTATAAAGGAGTGCGCTACGCAGGAGTGGTCTGTGAGAAATGCGGCGTGGAAGTCACTCGAAGCATCGTCCGCAGAGAGCGGATGGGCCATATCAACCTTGCGGTTCCGGTTACACACATCTGGTTTTTGCGAAGTTCCCCTTCCAGACTTGGTCTTCTTCTCGATCTTCCGATCAAGACCCTCGAGCAGATCGTCTACTTCGCCGCGTACATCGTGATTTCGGTTGATGAGGATTCCAAGGCGATTGCACAAAAAGAGCTTGATGAAGGGATCGACAAGCGCAAGAACCAAGTGAAGCGCGAGTACGAGGATGCCAAAAAGCAGCTGCAGGAGAGCAATGCAACGCGAGCCCAGCTCGATGCACTCGACAAAGAGTTTGCCGAGAAGCTTGATTCTCTGAAAAACAACCACCGCGATGCTGCCGAGGATCTCAAAAATCTCACGGTCGGCGGTGTGCTCTCTGAGCTCAAGTTCCGTGAAATGAACATGAAATTCGGTCATGTGTTCCGTGCCGGTACCGGAGCAGAGTCCCTTCGCGAGATCGCAATGAACATCGATCTGCAGAAGCTGATCGATCAGCTCGAGAAGGATCGTGAGGACTCTAGTGGCCAGAAGCTGAAGAAGATCATGAAGCGCATCAAGCTGGTAAGTTCTTTCAAGAAAGCCGGCATTAAGGCTGAGTGGACGATTCTTACCCGCCTTGCCGTGATCCCGCCGGATCTCCGGCCGATGGTGCAGCTGGATGGAGGACGCTTTGCAGCATCCGATCTCAATGATCTCTACCGCCGCGTG